>Ga0316202_10002513_pt1 | contig 11989 bp, 11 predicted proteins | sample 3monrhotite_MG_FD_204934 | JGI IMG/M metagenome (GOLD analysis project Ga0316202, IMG submission 204934) | Microbial mat bacterial communities from mineral coupon in-situ incubated in ocean water Damariscotta River, Maine, United States -... | ecosystem: Environmental > Aquatic > Marine >... | reverse complement strand
TGTACGGGAAGAGGCCTTAGCAGAAACGCTCGCCCGGCTTCGGGGTCTTGCGCATGATCCGCGCTTTAAGATCGTCACCGCGCACCATCCCCTTTTGCCCGCCGAAGAAGCCAGCAAGAACCCGACGATTGGCGGCGATCACGCTTTTGCAGCGCTGGTTGATGCGGGCACCGACGCGATCATGACGGGACATGTGCATGTGCCCTTCGATCTCCAACGCGCATCGGGCAATCGTTCGATACGGATGATCGGGGCGGGGACCTTGTCGACCCGTCTGCGAGGCGCCGAACCGGGCTATAATCTGATCAGCTTTGATCCGGGCGCAGGACTAGCGGTGAAGCAGCGCGTGTTTGGCAGCAATAGCGATCGTTAGAACGCGCTTTGGGCGGCGCGCAATATAGAAAGGGCGGCCCGTTTCCAGACCGCCCCATCCCAATGTTTGGGCTTGGCTCTCGCGCTTAACGCTTGGAGAACTGGAAGCTACGGCGGGCTTTCGCGCGGCCGTATTTCTTACGCTCGACAACGCGGCTGTCGCGGGTCAGGAAGCCTGCCGCTTTGACCGTGCTGCGAAGCGCTGGTTCGTAACGGGTGAGTGCTTGGCTGATGCCGTGCTTTACTGCACCGGCTTGACCGGACAAGCCGCCGCCGCGAACGGTTGCGACAATGTCGTATTGGCCTTCGCGCTCAGTGATTGTGAAGGGCTGGTTGATCACAAGCCGCAAGGTCGGACGTGCGAAATATACTTCTTGGTCCTTGCCGTTAATGGTGATCTTGCCAGTTCCCGGCTTGAGCCAAACGCGAGCCGTCGCATCTTTCCGGCGACCGGTTGCATAGGCGCGGCCGAGATCGTCGATTTCCTGCTCGCGCAATGGAGCGGTTTCAACAATTACGTTCTCGGCGGTTGAAGCGTCCGCAGCAGGTGCGTCGCCGGCGATGTCTTTCAGATCTGCGAGATCGGAGACGGTGTTGTTCTCAACTGTGTCTTTTGTATCGGCCATTATGCAGATGCCTTATTCTTGCGGTTCATCGAGGCAACATCCATCACTTCGGGGCTTTGCCCGTCATGTGGATGCTCGGTGCCGTTGTAGAGGTGCAGCGCGCGCATCTGGTCACGGCCAAGCGGGCCGCGCGGGATCATGCGCTGGATAGCTTTTTCAAGCACACGCTCTGGGAAACGACCTTCGAGGATCTTCGCTGGCGTGGTTTCCTTGATACCGCCTGGGTGGCCGGTGTGCTTGTAATAGGTCTTGCCGGTCATCTTATTGCCGGTGAACTTCACCTTGTCGGCATTGATGATAATTACATGGTCACCGCAATCGACATGAGGGGTGTAGCTTGGCTTGTGCTTGCCGCGCAGCAGATTGGCGACAATGGCAGCCAGTCGGCCGACGACTAGTCCGTCGGCATCGATAATATGCCATTTCTTTTCGACCTCGGCCGGTTTGACCGACCGGGTGATCTTGCTGAGAGCCTTCATGGGCTGATTTCCATTCCTGTTATGTGCGTACCGCAACCTCAGTCACGGCGTCTTGCTGCGAATCCAGATGCTGCATCCGCGAAGTGCGCGCGATTTGTTCGTTTAGGGGCTAGAAGTCAAGCAATTCCGCGCCTCACAGAGGAGGTAAAATAATACCGTAAGCCTTTTAACGTGAATTGTCGGAAAGATTCCTGCGCTTTCGCGTGCGGGTTGTCGCCTTTGGCGCGCAATTTCCGCGATTGTAGTCAGCCCCGGCCCAGAATGCTTAGCCATGCAACGGTTGCTACCCCGGCTTCATCACAGTTCCAGCCTAGAATGGCAGGACTTTCATAAGGATGCAGCTCTTCTAGCCGCGCAACGGCATCTTCGAGCAGAGCCCGGTCGGTCTTGAACAATGCTCCGCATTCTTCTCCCTCGCCGATCTCGCCTTGCCATCGATAGATCGAATGCACACCATCGATGAAATTCGCACAGGCGATCAACTCTTCTTCAAGCAGCAATCCTGCTGCATGTTTGGCCTCTTCGATCGAGCCGAAGGGCGACCAGATCAAGGCGCTCATGGTCTGCGCCCTAACAGATGGACCCCCCAGGCCGTTGCCGCGACCAGCAAGGCACCAACAGCCTGGTGTGCAGTGGCAATCCACAGATTCACACTGGTCCAAACAGTGATAATGCCGAGGATTATCTGCGTGCCGAAGGCCGAATGGATCGCGATCGACGCGCGTCGGTCAAAAGCTCGCGCTTTACGCGCCAAGACCACCAAAGCAACGACTGCCACCCACGCCCACCAGCGATGCAGGAAATGGAGCAGGAATGGATCATGCGTTAGCGCCCATATCCATCCGCGCGCCATATTCACTTCGGGGAAAATTCGGCCCTGCATTAGCGGCCAGCTATCCGAAGCCAGACCCGCATTGAGCCCCGCGACCCATGCGCCGAGCAACAATTGCAGCCCCAAGATCAGGCTCACCAGAATCGACAATCCCGTCAATCGGGCAGGGCGCGCATCGGGAATCTGTGCCAACCGGCGCAGGTCAAGCGCAGTCCAGATCAATCCTGCCAAAGTAAAGAACGCTGTCATCAGGTGGATCGACAGCCAGAAGTGACTGACGTCGGTAACTTCGGTTGAGAGGCCCGAGCGTACCATATACCAACCGAACGTCCCCTGCAGCGCCCCGAGGGCCAGAAGAGCCAGCAAGCGCGGCTTGTAGCCCTGAGGGACAGCTCCGCGGACCCAGAACCAAGCCAGCGGCAGCGCATAGGCAAGGCCAATCAAGCGCCCCAACAGCCGGTGAAACCACTCCCAGAAATAGATAAACTTGTAGTCTGCAAGCGTCATGCCTGCCGGACCGTTGATCTGCTGATACTCGCCAATCTGCTTATAGGCGTCGAACTCAGCCTGCCATTGCGCTTCATTGAGCGGAGGGATTGCGCCGGTAACGGGTTTCCACTCAGTGATTGAAAGCCCCGACTCAGTGAGCCTGGTGATTCCGCCAACGACAACGATGACGAACACCAGACTGGCTACAAAATAAAGCCAATTGGCTATCGCGAGCGGCCGAGTTGCTCTGGCAGATGAGTCAGATTCCATGCGGCCCACATGCTGATGCGCACAGCAATCTGCAAGCGCAATATCTGCAATATCTCTTGCAGAATGTTACACTATAACATACATCATAGTCGGCATGCGTAGCACGTTCCCTTCGATTCGTGCGCGGCTCGACCGCGCAGGAATAGTCCTCTCCGGACTATGCGCCGCGCATTGCATCCTCAGTATCATTATCGTTTCCACGCTTGGTATCGGCGGTGAAATATTCTTCGCGCCCGAAATTCACCGTGTTGGATTGGCAATCGCATTGGTTATTGCTGCGGTTGCTATTGGCTGGGGCGCACTAAAACATCGCCGGGCTGCTCCCTTCGTAATCGCGATGATGGGACTGACCTTTATGGGCGGCGCCCTTGCCGTTCCGCATGGCTTGCATGAGGTTGTGCTGACGGTGATTGGCGTGATGCTGGTTACGGCCGGACATGTGCTGAACCTGCGCTCGCACTTGCCTAAGGCGTAGCGCGCGCTATCTGGCTCGCATGAGCCAGCAAATTTCCCTTACCGTAAACGGCGAATCGCGCCGCTCCTCCGCAAACACCATCGCCGAATTGGCAGCCGAGCTTGAGCTCGATCCAGCGAAAGTTGCGGTTGAGCGCAATGGCGAGATTGTTCCGCGCTCGACACTGGCCGAGGCCGCGCTGGCCGAGGGCGATACTCTAGAGATCGTCCATTTTGTTGGCGGGGGCGATCACGCTGCGGACGATGGCTGGGAAGTTGCCGGGCATAGATTCAACTCCCGGCTCATTGTTGGCACGGGCAAATATAGAGATTTCGAGCAGAACGCGGCTGCTGTCGAAGCCTCGGGCGCGGAAATTGTCACTGTCGCGGTGCGCAGGGTAAATGTTTCAGACCCCAAAGCGCCGATGCTGACGGACTTCATCGACCCCAAGAAAATAACCTATCTGCCGAACACTGCAGGCTGCTTTACCGCGGATGATGCGATTAGAACCTTGCGTCTAGCGCGCGAAGCGGGCGGCTGGGATCTGGTGAAACTCGAGGTGCTGGGCGAGGCGCGCACTCTCTATCCCGACATGCGCGAGACTTTGAAGGCGACCGAGACTCTGGCCAAGGAAGGCTTCCACCCAATGGTCTATTGCGTCGATGATCCCATCGCCGCGAAGCAGCTCGAAGAAGCCGGGGCAGTGGCGGTAATGCCGCTCGGCGCTCCGATAGGATCGGGCCTGGGTATCCAGAACCGTGTCACTATCCGGCTGATTGTTGAAGGCGCGAGCGTGCCCGTACTGGTCGACGCAGGCGTCGGCACCGCCTCTGACGCAGCCGTCGGCATGGAACTTGGCTGCGACGGCATATTGATGAACACCGCCATCGCGGAAGCCAAAGACCCGCTAAAAATGGCCCGCGCTATGAAACTGGCTGTCGAAGCTGGCCGCGAGGCCTATCTTTCTGGCCGCATGGGCACACGTAAATACGCCGACCCCAGCTCGCCCCTTGCGGGGCTTATCTAGTTTGGGCCCTCAGACACCGGGCGAGGAGTCTTTTGCTTTTCGCACACGCCTCCCAGTGCGCAAAACAAACAGCCTCCTAACCCAAAATTAACCATGTTGAGCGAAAGTCCTCTTGCAACAAGGGGACATCGCAATGGCGACCACAGGTACTGCATCGCTGACAATCGCTGAAATGCGCGAATTCGCAGGCTTTGATGCCGCGGAGCAGCGTTACATCAAGCGCAGCCTCGATATCGGTTTGGGCCGACAGGATGCATTCAAACTGTGGGCCCGCGACGCTGCTGAAAATGCTGCGATCCGCAGTCAATATGTCGCCTATCAAGAGCTCAAGATGCTGCGCGAGTGCATTCCAGCCGAAACAGGCTTCGAAGTAATCGAAGGCTTTATCGGCAAGCTAACCCGCGTTGCCGCCTTCGATCTTGCGCAGGAACGTCTGAGCTGTTTCTCGGCATTCCGTTTCCTCTACGAGCGTTTGCTCGGCGCAGAAGCGCGGCCCTGGCTGCCCAGCGCATTCTGTGCCGCTTCTGCTTTGCCGCAAATCCGGCCCGAACGACGCAAAATGCTGCTCCAAAGCCTAAGCGAAGCCGCGGCAACCGCGCCCGGCTGGAGCGATGCGCGGCCCAGCTTCTATCCTGAATTTATCGAAAAAGAGGCCGCCTAACTAGGCTGCGCGTTCGTCGTCTTTCAGCGCGACGAAAATAGCGATCACTGCAATACTGCCGAGGTAGCGAAACGCGGATCCGAGAGACAAATCTCGCAGAGGCTCGGACCGCCACATCTCGAACCAAGTTTCCGCAAACAATATCCATCCGCCAAAAAGCAACAAGATCGCAACGCCGCACCCAGTCAAGGCGAGGCGCTTTGAATCATCGAATGCATCACTTTTGCCGTATGCCCGGACCATTGCCATCGCACCCATGGAGCAGAGTATTGCTGATGTTAGCTTGAATGCCACAATCAAGATCGCAGCGAGAGTGATCAGAAACGAGCTGTCAGTAGCACGCCAAGAATCGCCGCCGCCTTCCCATGTCGACATCGTTGCCGCAGCAGAAACCCCACCAATCGTCCCTTCCCAATCGAGAATATTACCGAGGGCGCCGACATATCCCCACAATGCGACACTTGCGATGAGTGCGATTTTGACTGCTCGTAGCATTCAGCCTCCTTTGCCGGATTCCACTGCTTGCCGCTTACTTTCGATACAAGCCGTCCAGTCGTTCTTGATAGCGCTCGCGGATCTTGTGGCGGCGGATTTTCATGCTGGGGGTCATTTCTTCATTCTCGATGGTGAACGCCTCGTCTGCGAAAGCGAACTGACGCACTTTTTCGATCACTGAAAGCTCCTTGTTCACCCGCGCAACAGCGTCGCTGACCGCGCTGCGGAAGGCGGGCAGGCCTTGCAATTGAGCTAAGTCGAACTTTTCATCATTCGCCCGCGCCCACTCAAGCGCCCATTCGGCATCGGGTACGATCAGGCCAACAACATAGGGCCGCTGGTCGCCGTTCACCATTGCCTGAGCAATTTCGGACTGCAGCGTGAGCATCCCTTCGATCTTCTGCGGCGCGACATTGTCACCTTTGTCGTTGACGATCATGTCTTTCTTGCGGTCGGTGATCTTGATCCGGCCCTTCTGGTCGATATGTCCGATATCGCCCGTGTGCAGCCATGCACCGCCCTGCGAATCATCAGGATCGGTTTGAAGAGTGCGCGCGGTCTCATCGGCATTTTGCCAATATCCGTGCATGACTAACTCTCCGCGGACGAGGATTTCTCCATCGTCGGCGATCTTTACTTCGACGCCCTTCATCGGCGGGCCGACGGTATCCATTGCGATTCCTGCAGCCGGGCGGTTGCAGCTAATCACTGGGCCTGCCTCGGTCTGACCGTAGCCCTGAAGCATTGTCAGCCCCATGGCTTCGAAGAAGATGCCGACATCAGGATTGAGCGGAGCACCACCCGAGACCATCGCTTTGATACGGCCGCCAAATTTCTGGCGGATTTTTGGGCGCAGCGCCTTTTCGAGAATGAAATTCATCGGCCGATCGCGTAGCCGCATGCCCTTCTTGGCCTTTTGCTCGCCGATCGCGAGTGCCCGGTCCATCATGTAGTTGGCCGCTTTGCCCTGTTTCTCGATCTGTTTCATGATCCGCGTACGGAGCACTTCGAAAAGTCGCGGCACCACGACCATAATTGTCGGCCGCGTATCTTCGATATTGCTGGCGAGTTTTTCGAGGCCTTCTGCGTAATATATCTCAGCGCCCGCACCGATGGGCAGATATTGTCCGCCCGAATGTTCGTAGGCATGGCTGAGCGGAAGGAAGCTGAGAAAACGCTCATCGTCCGCGAGGCCGAAATCGCTTTCGAGTATTTCGGCTGCTCCGGCCACATTGCACAAAATTGATCCATGATGCTGCATCACACCGCGCGGCGCGCCGCCCGTGCCGCTGGTGTAAATAATGCACGCCGTAGCATCCCGGCTGATCTTCGCCAGTCGTGCTTCGACTGATGCGCGTGCTTCAGCGGCATTGCCGACGAGCATTGATTCCCAGCTTCTTTGGGTCAGGTCGCCCGATTGGTAGGCCGGCAGAGTTTCGATCGAAATGATGTGATCGGCGATGCCCGTGCGCATGATTGCCGGCAGTAGGGGTTGGGAGAGCTTTGCATTCGAAACTATGACTGCTTTTGCGCCCGAATTGTCGAGGATATGGACGTGATCGCGTTCCGTATTGGTGATGTAAGTAGGAACGCTGATGCAGCCGGCGGCCATGATCGCGAGATCGGCGATACACCATTCAGGACGGTTTTCGGAAACCATCATAACTCGGTCGCCATCATTCAGCCCGATCTTGCGCAGATTCTCGGCCAGCAAGCAGACCTGATCCGCAGTTTCAGCCCAGCTCAGCGTTTGCCATTCGCCATCGCGCTTGGCTCCAAGAAAGGGCCTGTCGCCGCGCTCATCAGCACGTTTCAGGAATAGTTCGACCAGATTGTTCGCGTCATCGACGTCGGATAGCTGCAAAATGCGCTCCTGCTCCCAATAAAAATGCCGTTGTTACGGTTGCAAGCAATTTAGTCTCCCGTTTGGCAGGCGGCAAGCCCGCTTAGCGCGGAGTCGTTTCAAGCATACCATCGAGCCGAGGGTCGCGTGCTGATAGCCAGCGTTCCCCATCCCATTGCAGCCCGCCTGCTTTGAGCGAAGGTTTGCGTGCTCCAATACGTTCGTGTCCCATGGCTTTGAACACCTCCATATCGCGTTCGAACCAAGTGTCTTTCTCGACCAGCACATATTGGCCAAAGGCCATCAACAGCGGCAGGCCCATCGCCTGGTCGACGGACATATCGAAATCGATGATCCCGATGATTGCGCGCGCGGTCTGCACGGGGATGGTTGTTCCGCCCGCAGCGCCGATAGCGACGAATGGCTTTCCGTCTGGCGAATAGATGATCGTTGGCGCCATCGAGCTGCGTGGACGTTTGCTGCCCTCAACCCGATTGGCAACTTGCTTGCCATCAACCATCGGCGAACGGCTGAAGTCGGTCAGTTCATTGTTGAGATAGAAGCCTTTGTACCAAAGGCCGGATCCAAACGCGCCCTCGATGGTCGAGGTGTAGCTCGCCATTGTGCCCGAAGCGTCGACGACGGCAAAATGGGAAGTGCCCTGCTCGATAGGCTCGTCACCGTCAGCGAGAGCGAGCAATGCACCTTCAGGCCGGCCAGGCTTGGCAGACGGCAAAGCGCGCTCAGGATTGATCAAAGCGCTGCGTTTGGCGAGATAATCGCGGTCGACCAATCCGGCTACGGGCACGCTGATAAAGTCGCTATCGGCCAGATATATCTCGCGGTCGGCATAGGCGAGACGCTGCGATTCCAAGAATAGATGCCAGGTTTTCGGATTGTCTGGACCAAGCGAAGCGAGGTCAAAGCGTTCGAGCTGGCCAAGGATTTGGAGCACCGCGACGCCGCCTGATGATGGCGGCCCCATTCCGCAAATGCGATAGTCGCGATAGGTCCCGCAAACCGGCTCGCGATATTTGCTCGAATAGTTGGTGACATCGGCCAATGTCATAGCCGCGTCGCCAGGCGTATCTTCGGATACAGCCTCGGCTAGACCTTGCGCCAGATCACCCGAGTAGAAAGCCGTTGGCCCCTGCTCTGCCAACAGGGTCAGCGTGGCTGCGAATTCTGTGTTGCGAATGATTGTCCCAACCGGCTTCGGCTTGCCCGCTTCGGTATAGAACAACGCGCGTGCAGCGTCGGAGCGGCCTGCGCGTTTGATATTGCCTTCGAGCGAATTGTTAAGACGGCGGTTCATGGTGAAACCATCGCGCGCCAGCTTGATCGCGGGTTGGAACAGGTCTTTCCATGGCAGCTTGCCATGGTCGGCATGGGCGCGCGCGGCCAGCTCGATATTACCCGGCACACCAATGCTCAGGCCGCTGAGAGTGGATTGGCGGCGATCAAGCAATTCGCCCTTTTCATCCAAGAACCATTCGGGATAGGCTGCCGCTGGCGCTTTTTCCCGCCCGTCGAAACTAACCACATCACCCTTGGCGGTCCCCAGAACCAAAAAACCGCCGCCGCCAATTCCGGAACTTTGCGGCTCGACCACGGTAAGCGCGAGCATTGTCGCGATGGCAGCATCGGTTGCCGAACCCCCTGCCGCGAGGATTTCCTCGCCAGCAGCCTGCGCGCGTGGATCGGCGGCGCTTACCGCTCCGGCGGCGGTCAAAGGTTTGGCATTGGCTGATTCGACGCGCTCAACCGCAGGGCATGCGGTCAACATGGCGCTGGAGAGTGCAAGAAAGGCGAAGCGGCTTGCAGTTTTTATCGGGCTCATCCCGCTAGCGCTATTCGCTTCCGACCGCTTCGGCAATGGTCGAAAATCCATCTCGCTTCATCAATTTGCCGAGCCCGCGCGTTATAGCCCTCGCCAAGCCGGGCCCTTCGTAGACCATCGCGCTATACAGCTGCACCAGGCTGGCGCCTGCACGGATCCGCGCCCAGGCATCTTCCGCGCTGCCTATTCCGCCAACCCCGACCAGCGGAATGCTGCCGCCGGTCGCTGTGCGAAAATCGCGCAACCTTTCGAGCGCGAGCGGCTTCAGCGGGGCACCAGAAAGGCCGCCGGTTTCCGCAACATGATGCGATTTGAGCGAAGGACGCGAGATGGTCGTGTTCGAAACAATCAATGCGGCCAATTGCTTGTCCAGCGCGATGCGAGCGATCGAGTCTATGTCGGCTGGCGTCAGGTCCGGCGCGACTTTGAGGAAGATCGGCGGTCCATCGGTGCCGCGTGCCTCGCTAACGGCATCAAGAAGTTCGATCAGCGAGCCTTCGTCCTGCAAAGCCCTTAGGCCAGGTGTGTTTGGGCTGGATATGTTGACCGCGAGATAGGACGCCAGCGGTGCCATAATTCGTGTCATTGTCGCATAGTCGGCGATGCGATCGGAGGCGTCTTTGTTGGCGCCTATGTTGATGCCAACTATTCCGCCCTTGTTGCGGCGCGCCTCTAGCCGTTTTCTCGCAGCTTCGGCGCCGCCATTGTTGAATCCCATCCGGTTGATAACGGCTTTGTCCTCAACCAAGCGGAACAGGCGCGGCTTTGGATTGCCCACTTGCGGCAAGGGTGTGATCGAGCCAACCTCTGTGAAGCCGAAGCCGAGCCCTAAAACGCCATCAGGAACCTCGGCATCCTTGTCGAAGCCCGCAGCCATGCCGAGAGGGTTGGGAAAATGCAGCCCCGCAACGTCGATGTCTAACCCGCATGATTTTGGCTTTGGACCATTGGGCATCGCCTTAAGGCCAGCAATCGAAAGCCGGTGGGCCCGTTCGGAATCGAGCGTGAACAAAGCGGGTTTCAGGAAGTGGAACATCATTTCGAATCGCTATGCACACCGATCAAGGAGCTGTCGATACGCGCTGGCTCATCTCCATATTATCCAGAGCAAAAACAACAAAAGTAGGCCAATCGGTCCGATTCTGTCGTTTCCATACAATCGGATTTGCGCTGACTTATCTAAATACACTTCTGCGACCCGAAGGGCTCTAGCAGTATTGTGAAGAGTTCCTCGACTTTAAGGGCGGTTTTCCGGGAACGGAGGGCCGCCCCTTTTTTGTTTATTCGACGAGCGTTGTGGCCAAGCCCGCCGTCCCCCAATTAGGAGGCTGCAACTTTGGTTTGAGGAGAACATAGATGTCGCGCAAATTCCTGATGCTTTCTTGTGCAGCAGCCAGCTTGATGATGGGCGGTTGCTCCGCAGCCAACAGCGAGCCGCAATCGGCGCAGAGTGTGCCTGCGCCTGCGACTGTTGCTGAAGACGCAGAAACCGCTGACATAAACACGCTGTTCACCACCTATGATGCTGCCCAGCTCGAATTGTCTCCGTTGGGCAAAAGTTTTCGCGGTATCCGCGATGATGATTACAGTGCGTGGGGTGATTTCTCTGACGCCGGAGCAATTGCTGACGAAGAATTGCTCCAGTCGACGGCCGCAGAAATGCATGCAGATTTTGACCTGGCTTCGCTCGAGTCGGAGGATGCTCTGTCTTTCCGACTGTTCGACGCGATGGCAAAACGGAGCGCGGAGCGGTTCAAGTTCCGTCACAATGGCTATATATTCGATCAGATGAACGGCTCGCAAAGCCGGCTTCCCGCATTTCTGATCAACATCCACCGCGTTTCAAACACCCGGGACGCGCAGGCCTATGTTAGCCGAATTGAGAAGATGGGCGCCGTGCTGGATCAGTTGATCTATTCAGCCAAAGAACGTGCAGATGCGGGCGTGATGCCGCCGGATTGGGTCTATCCCTATGTTATCTCAGACATCGAGAACCTGCTTGCGGCTGGATTGAACAACGCCGTGCTAACCGACTTTGGCGAGAAGGTTGATGCGCTCGATCTTGAGGAAGCAGACGCTGGCAGGTTCAAGTCTGCCGCGATAGCGGCTTGGCGCAATTCGATGGAACCGGCCTACCAGCGCCTTCTAGCGGAGATGAAGCGTCAGCAAGCTATCGCGCCCACCGAGGACGGCATCTGGCGATTCGATGATGGAGCAGCCTATTACAAAGCGCTGCTCGCCAACTACACCACCACCGATCTGACCGCGGACGAGATTCACGCCATCGGCCTGCGCGAAGTGGAACGCATCCACGGCGAGATGCGTGCGATTATGGCAAAGGTCGGCTTCGAAGGCACTTTGCAAGAATTCTTCCAATTCACGCGCAATGACGACCGGTTCTTCTACACCAGCCGTGAAGAATATCTCGCCGATGCCAATGCCGCGCTGCGCGCTTTGGAAGCCAAACTGCCCGACTATTTCGGACGGCTTCCCAAGGCACCAATGGTGATCAAGCCGGTCGAAGCATTTCGTGAGCAAAGCGCAGGCAAAGCATTCTACCAGAGCCCCGCGCCCGACGGTTCGCGCCCGGGCACATATTAT
>Ga0316202_10002512_pt1 | contig 11991 bp, 8 predicted proteins | sample 3monrhotite_MG_FD_204934 | JGI IMG/M metagenome (GOLD analysis project Ga0316202, IMG submission 204934) | Microbial mat bacterial communities from mineral coupon in-situ incubated in ocean water Damariscotta River, Maine, United States -... | ecosystem: Environmental > Aquatic > Marine >... | reverse complement strand
GCCCGTCATGGCGGCGGCGCCTTTTCTGGGAAGGATCCTTCCAAGGTAGATCGCTCTGCAGCCTATGCGGCGCGCTATGTCGCTAAAAATGTTGTCGCTGCAGGTCTAGCAGATCGCTGTGAATTGCAACTATCTTATGCAATCGGTGTTGCAGAGCCAACTTCAATTAGTATTGAGACCTTTGGTACAGGTAAGGTTGAGGAAGCTAAGTTAATTGGTGCTATACGAGAGGTTTTTGATCTCCGTCCAAAAGGTATCATCAATATGTTGGATCTTTTACGTCCAATCTATCGTCAAACAGCCGCATATGGTCATTTTGGTCGTAGCGACATAGATTTGCCTTGGGAAAAGACGGATAGGGCAGATGCCTTAAAGGACGCTTTGTCATAGACAATAAATAAAGCATTCTTATTATTAGAAGATAAGATCTTTGAATCTAGAAGCGGGTAGTACTATACTCCCGCTTCGATTTTTACAACCGTAGATCTGAGGAGCGTTGCGACGGATTCCTAATCCGCTAGGCTCAGACAAACACGGCACATTTGCAACGGCGCTCGTCTAATTGTTTATATAGGAGAAACAATATGGGCGTAGCAGCTACATCTACAACTTCCGATTTTCATGTTGCTGATATTTCTTTGGCTGAATGGGGTCATAAAGAAATTCGTATAGCCGAAACCGAAATGCCCGGTTTAGTCTCAATCCGAGAAGAATTTAAAAACGAACAACCCTTAAAAGGTGCGCGCATTGCTGGTTCACTGCACATGACCATCCAAACGGCAGTGCTGATAGAAACATTAATCGCATTAGGCGCAGAAGTTCGTTGGGTATCTTGCAACATTTTTTCTACACAAGATCATGCCGCAGCAGCAATCGCCGATCAGAATATCCCCGTTTTTGCCTATAAGGGCGAAACGCTTGAAGAGTACTGGGACTATACCCACCGCATCATGACATGGTCGGATGGTGGTTCACCAAATATGATTCTGGATGATGGTGGTGATGCAACCATGCTATTGATCCTTGGCACCAAAGCTGAAAGCGATACATCTGTTCTTGATAATCCAGGCTCTGAAGAAGAGACATTTTTGTTTGCTGCTATAAAAAATAAGCTGGCTGAAGATGCCACGTTCTATTCGCGCACACTTGCGTGTATCCAAGGCGTTACCGAAGAGACGACAACGGGTGTTCAACGTCTGTATCAAATGCAGAAGAAAGGAGACTTGCCTTTCCCTGCTATAAACGTAAATGATTCGGTTACGAAATCTAAATTTGATAACTTGTATGGTTGTCGAGAATCTCTCGTGGATGGAATCAAGCGTGCAACAGATGTCATGATTGCGGGTAAGGTCGCATTGGTCTTGGGTTATGGCGACGTTGGTAAGGGAAGTGCACAGTCTTTACGGGGACTGGGTGCGACGGTCTGGATTACTGAAATTGATCCAATATGTGCCTTACAGGCATCGATGGAAGGGTATCGCGTAGTCAGGTTAGAAGACGTTGTTGACCAAATCGATATCTTTGTCACAACTACCGGTAACTTCAACATTATTCAGCATGACAATTTAGTCAGTATGAAAGATCAGGCTATTGTTTGTAATATCGGTCATTTTGATAATGAAATTAATATCGCCAGTCTTGAGCAGTATGAATGGGAAGAGATCAAACCACAGGTTGATCACGTCATATTCCCTGACGGTAAACGCATCATACTACTCGCTAAAGGGCGCCTGGTTAACCTAGGTTGTGGTACGGGTCATCCGAGTTTTGTTATGTCTAATTCATTCACTAACCAGGTGTTAGCGCAAATTGAATTGTTCACCCGTGGTGAAAACTATGGCAAAGATGTTTATGTGTTGCCAAAGCATCTTGATGAGAAGGTTGCTAGACTTCACTTGGATAGAATCGGTGCAAAATTAACAACCTTAACTCAAGAGCAAGCAGATTATATTAATGTGTCGGTTGATGGGCCATACAAGCCTGAAAACTATCGCTATTAAGCGTATCGCTTCATCGCTTAAGGATGCCCGGAGGTTTAATTGTGACCTGCGGGCGTTCCTTGAGAGGTTATGTCTTTCAACGTTATAGTTTATCTGGATACAAATAACAGGTATCAACAATGGAATCACAAAAAAAATATACTCCTAAATTCAGCTTTGAGTTTTTCCCGCCAAAAACATTGGAAGCGGTAGGTAAGTTGCAAATGACGACGGAACGTTTGGCTCAGCTTAACCCTAGTTTCTTTTCGGTGACTTTTGGGGCTGGGGGAAGTACACGCGAAAGAACTTTTGAGACCGTGATGGATATCTATAAAAAGACCGGTATAGATGGTGTGCCACATGTCTCTTGTATAGGCAGTACCACAGAAGAAATTAAAACCATTCTGGACTCGTATATTGAAGGTGGTATTCACAATGTTGTTGCTCTGCGCGGTGATTTGCCTTCCGGCTCAATTGGCGGCGGACCGTTACGCTATGCAAGTGAATTGGTTGAATTTATACGCCGAGAGACAGGCGATCATTTTCATATAGAAGTTGCTGCCTATCCTGAGTTTCATCCACAGGCAGCCAGTGCACAAAAAGATCTTGAGAACTTCAAACGTAAAGTTGATGCTGGGGCAAATGCCGCGATAACACAGTATTTTTATAATCCCGATGCCTATTTTCGTTTTATCGACAGTTGTGAAAAACTGGACATTGATATCCCTATCGTGCCCGGCATTATGCCGATCGTGACATGCACACAGCTATGCCGGTTTTCTGAAGCCTGTGGTGCAGAAATTCCACGCTGGATTTTAAAGCGCCTTCAGGAATTTGGTGATGATCGTGTTTCTATTCAGAAATTTGGAATAGAAGTAACAACTAAGCTTTGTGAGCAATTACTCACTAACGGTGCGCCAGGTTTACACTTTTACACCATGAACCAATCGACAGCCAGTGTCGAAATATGGGAAAATCTTGGTATAGATCAATAAGTTAATGGAAAAGCGAGCTATTGTTACTTTAGCTCGCTTTTCCCATATCTGCTTTCCTTTTTCTTTTTTCTAGATAATCACTTTAAATTTCCTTGCTGTAAGCTGTTTTAGGCTGTATGTTTGACAGTGAAAGTATTTAGGAATCAATGCTTTGTCGTCGACAGTTAAAAAAATTAATACGTTTGTGAACGCAGAAAAGCCTTTGCTCTTATTCGTGGATGATGACTCCATCATTGTCGATGCACTTTCTATCGTCCTGGAAAAAGATTTTGATTTGATTACGGCTGAGTCACGCCAACAAGTGAAGGCGCAGCTCCAAGACCTGTCCGTTAAGCCTTCACTAGCACTGGTTGATCTTGGTTTACCTCCAAAGCCACATTCACCAGAGGAAGGATTTAAACTGATTGAAGAGCTGATGGCGGTGAATGATAGCTTTAAAATTCTTGTTCTTTCAGGGCAAAATCAAGAAGCGAATATTCATCATGCTTTAACTTTGGGTGCAGTCGACTTTATTCCAAAACCATGTGACATGTCTTTATTGAAGGCGAGACTGGGTCATCAAATGATGATGTTGCAGGCAGAGTCGTCAGAGAAAGAATCTGGTGTTAGCGATACAAAACTTTTGGGTGAGAGCGCCGCACTAAAAACATTACGTGATTTAATCAACCAATTTGCAGATACGCCTTTTCCAGTCCTTGTGGAGGGTGAATCAGGCACAGGCAAGGAATTAGTCGCTGAAGAGCTGCATAATTCAAGTAGTCGCACAAACGGCCCTTTTATGACAATCAATTGTGCTGCTTTTACTCCTGAGTTATTAGAGGCACAGTTGTTTGGGCATGCAAAAGGCGCGTTTACTGGCGCCACTTCTGAACGAGCAGGTTTTTTTGAGGATGCAGGTGAAGGCACACTCTTTCTGGATGAGATAGGTGAATTGCCGTTGACTCTACAATCGAAATTATTAAGGGTTTTGGAAAATGGCGAGTTTTATCGTATTGGAGAAACCAAACATCGTGTGTCCAAAGCAAGGATCGTTGCGGCTACGAACCGGGATTTAAAAGAAGAAGTCAGATCTGGTGGGTTCCGGCAAGATCTTTACCATAGACTTTGTGTTTTAACGATACATGTTCCAGCACTGAGAGAACGTGAACAGGATGTGCTTAATTTAATGGACTATTTCAGGAAGATGTATGCTGCTGGTAACCCAACGTTTGAGTTAGATGAAACGGCACAAAAAATACTGGAGAAGTACTCTTTTCCGGGGAATATAAGAGAATTACGTAATATAGCAATTCGTTTGTCAGCTAAATACTCAGGTAAAACAATAGCTGCAAAAGCGTTGGAAGAAGAGCTTGAAACAGATTTTAATCAAAATGCGGATGATTTGAATAGTGGAGATGATTTTGTTGCAGAGGATTTTAATGATAGGAACTTCCATCTGGATGAGAAAGTTTCTACATGGGAGCGAAAATACATAAATCATGCTTTATCGAAATGTAATGGTAATTTGAGTAAAGCGGCGCGTATGCTAGGTATAAATCGTACTACACTATACAGTAGGCTACAGCGTTTAAATATCAAAGTAGACTCGGATTGAGAGCCTACGGTAATTAATTATGTATTACGATTATTTTAATCTAAAACAACCACCTTTCAAGATAACTCCTGACACTAGTTTGTTTTTCCCGGGTGGCGATCGCGGCGCAATACTTGATGCTTTGATATACGCAATTGTTAGTGGCGAAGGCATAGTAAAGTTAGTTGGTGAAGTAGGCAGTGGTAAGACGACGTTATGCCGAATGCTGGAAAAGGAATTGCCGGAAAATATTGAAATTGTCTATCTGGCAAACCCAAGTTTATCACCAGACAATATACTGCATGCAATTGCTTTTGAGCTTCATCTAAAAGTACGTCCTGATGATACTCGTTTAAAGGTTATGAACTCGTTGCAGAATTACCTGCTTGAACAGCATGCGGAGAACAAACAGATTGTTGTCTTTGTAGAAGAAGCCCAAAGCATGCCAATCGCAACTCTTGAAGAGATACGATTACTTAGCAACCTTGAAACGGCGCAAAATAAACTTTTGCAAATCGTGATCTTCGGGCAGCCTGAACTGGACGTGATGATTTCAAAGCAAGAGATAAGACAGCTAAAAGAAAGGATTACTTACAGTTTTTATTTGTCACCGCTTAAGCCAGGTGAGGTTAAGGATTATATTAATTCACGTTTGCGAGCTTGTGGTTATCGTTCCGTAGAATTGTTCAATGATAAAGCGCTCAAGACGATATTCAAATATTCAGGTGGATTGATACGCAGAATAAATATTTTGGCCGATAAGTCACTACTAGCTTGTTATGCTGCGAATGCAAATAATGTTACAAATAAGCATGTAGAGCTGGCTGCGCGCGAAACGGAATTTGTTAGTAAACGTGATTTTCCCATTTTTCGTTGGGGCATGATTGCTGCATTAGTTCTAGTGGTTGTTGTAATAGTTGTTGCTATGCCGAGTATTAAACATTCATTATTTCTTGCACAGGAATCAATAGCATTAGAGAAGACTAGTGTTGGTGAAAACAAGAATGATACTGAGGGTTTAAAGGCGGGTCGTTCATCGTTAATGCTAGTGAAAGAAGCGCGTGAAGTACTTGTGGAAGTTGAGCAAAAGGATAGTCAAATAGTCACAGGTCTAGAGGGGATAGGTAGTGCAAATGATGATGTTGCCAATTCGGATATACGTCCTGAAGTATTTATCGCACGGCCCGATCCATCCGCATTGAAAACAGCAAAATGGCAGGTTGTTGGACAGGAAGCTTATTTTTATCCTGAGGATATTAAACAAGCGACAGTACAGAATACCGATACCGATACCGATAAGAGAAATAGTGATCTGCTTGAGATACGAGATTTGATTAAAGCTGTGGCTGGACATGGCGATGAAGAAATGGCGTTATTAAATCAATTAACAATATTGCCATCAGAAACAGCAATTAATCATGAAACTGTTGCGGGTGAACTAACCTGTAAACTCTGTAGTACAATTATTTATCGACCATTGAAAGATGATAAAAAGCTATGAAATTAAATTACTTTCAAGTGATACATAAAGTAATTATTTATATAATTATGAAAATTTATATTGGGGGCAAAATATATAATGATTAAAAAGATCAGCCTGTTCGTCTTGCTTATGTCTGTTTTAGGCTGCGCTGAGATAGAGCCTGTCCCATTTGAGCCATCGTCAGGGCATATCAATGCAGAAGAGTCCCCGCCGATTGACTCAAGTATCCCTAAGTTAGTTGAGCAGGTGCCGCGCCTGCCAGAACCAACAGCTTCGGTCCCGGTTGAGCGCTACACCGTTGTCGTAAATGAAGTCCCTGTGAAAGAGTTATTGTTTGCATTGGCGCGTGATGCAAAAGTCAATGTTGACATCCATCCAGAAATTAGTGGCGTTGTAACAATAAATGCCGTTGAGCAAACCTTGCCACAGATTCTAAAGCGAATAGCAAGGCAAGTGGATATGCGTTATGAGTATGATGGTAATAATTTAATCCTCTCACAGGACACGGCTTTTCTACGAACCTACAAAGTTGATTATGTGAACTTGTCTAGAGATACATCGAGCAGCAGCTCTGTCTCAACACAAATTTCATCAGCAAGTGGCGGCGATACTGAGGCCAGTGGTAGTGGTGGGAATACTTCGACGACAGATGTTGATACAGAGTCTACGCATCACTTTTGGGCAAGATTGGTGTCGAATATTTCCGCAATCCTGGGTGAAGAATCAACCAGTGCAGCGGGTGGAGACATCACGGTAACTGATACTGTCATTCCTAACCCCGAATCTGGTGTCATCTCAGTCAGGGCAACAGCTGCACAACATGAACAAATACAGTCTTTTATTGATCAAGTTCTTGTCAGTGCAAAACGGCAGGTGATGATTCAAACAACGATTGTTGAGGTTACATTAAACGAAAGGTATCAGGCCGGTATTGACTGGAATGCATTAAGTACGGGTGCGTTCAACATAGCATCATCAACAGCAGGTGGCGTTCCCGCTTTTACTACAGCTGCTCTTAGTTCATTTGTGATACGTACCGACGCTAGTGACGGCAGACCTGATAACTTGAGTGCTACAGTCACATTATTGGATGAGTTTGGTGATTCAAATATACTCTCTAGTCCACAGATCATGGTTCTGAATAATCAAACGGCCTTGCTCAAGGTGGTTGAAAATATTGTTTATTTTGAAGTTGATGCTGAAACTACGCCTGGCACACTAGGCGGAGCAGCAATTGTCACTGTTGACACAACAGCAAAGACAGTCCCCGTGGGTATTGTTATGTCAGTCACACCGCAGATAGATTCCAACGGTACCATCACCTTAAACGTAAGGCCGACAATATCACGGCTTATAACTTCTGTTAATGACCCTAATCCTCAGCTTGCAAACGCGGGTGTGACTAACCCGGTGCCACAAATTGCTGTCAGGGAAATGGAATCTGTGTTGAGAATGACTGACGGACAGATTGGTGTGTTAGGCGGGTTGATGACAGATGTAACCAAAGATAATGATGCCGGACTTCCAGGTGCAAAGGATGCTGGTTTTTTCGGGAATCTTTTTAAAACGACGAACGCTGAATACACCAAGTCGGAATTGGTTATATTTATAAAACCAATAATCATAAGTAACCCAAATATTGATACAGACCTTAAAGAATATAAAAAGTACTTATCTAAAGATTATCAATATTCGAGTGATGTACCAAATCAAGGAGATGATGCCTTGTGAGTTTGTTGATGGACGCCTTGAAAAAGGCGGAAGAGGAAAAAAAGAAAGCAGCAAAGCGACTAGAAGAGGTAGAAGCTGATGCTCGTACTGATGATTTGGAAGATGATGATCCAAATAAATCATTAGATGCTGGCGCAGCAGCAGATAGAGTAGGTCGCTTTACAGAAACAATGAGGTTATCACTTGAGCCAATAGATGCTCAAAGCAATGAACAAGCTGTTTCACCGCTAGAGACAGCTACTCTAGAGGCATTTGAGCCTGAAGTAGTAAAAGAGTTTGAGGAAGAAGATAAAGAAACATCGGGTGAACTATCGATCGAAGATATAAATATATCTGAAGATTTGACAATGGAAAACACTATTTCCTCCGGAGCTACATCTCAAGAGGCTTTTGAACAAACACAAGAAGCGATTGATTTAAATGACACGACTATCATTGAAGGATTAAGTACAGAAAATGTGTCAGCACCATTTGATGATACGTTTCATGGTGTTTTGTTTGAAGACGAAGAAGAAAATACTGAAATCTATGAAGAAACTCTACCAGGCGTTCCTGCAGATCAACTTATTAAAGATATAGGTGGCGGCGAGTTTCAACCTACACCCGTTGCAGCACAAACTGTATTTTCAGCAGGCAGAAGTAAATCAAAAATAGGATCAAGCTGGGGCATATTTTTTGTGTTGGCCATTCTGGCATTCGGTTCTTTTGGAGTGTTTTATTATTTCACAATAACGCCCGTTGCTAGAAAACTGCCATCACCAATTGTTGCCAGGGGTATAGAGTCTTTACCTATGCCTGGCGCGGTATTATCGCAGTTTGAAAAATCAGAGGTTGTAAGCGGCACGATTATTGGTGATAAAGTTGAAGAGCCCATGGCTGTAAACGACGATGTGCCAGTGCCATATGACGACTTGCCTATTGAACAGGAGCAAGAAATATCAACTGAAACTCAAGAAGACAATCAATTGACAGATGTAGCAACTAATAAACCCCAGGTTGATTCTGAAATTAGTGATGAAACATATGCTGTCGATGAGCCAATTAGCAAAATAGAAACCCCTGTTGTGCCTCCAGTAGATCTTACTAAACAAGAGGTAGTAGTTACAGAAAGTCAATCTATTGTAGATAAACCCAATGATACCGTTAAATCTTCAAGCTCAGAGGCATTGAAGTTTAGCAAGAAGACTTCCCCGCAAAAGCAAAACGCAATGATTAGTGAAGCATTTAAGGCCTATCAGGCGGGTCAGATTGATTCTGCAGAAAACCTATATCGGAATGCTTTGCAAGATGCTCCTGAAAATCGTGATATTCATCTTGGGCTGGCTGCTATTGCAATTACGAAGGGAGATAAAGAGAACGCGTATAGGCATTACTTAAAACTTCTGGACGCAAACCCCAGTGATGCTTTCGCTTTAAGTTCTTTAATCTCGCTTTCAAAAAACTCTGAACCGGTAAAAGATGAGAGCATGATAAAAACCCTGATTCATAAAGAAGGCAAGGTGCCTTATCTTTATTTTGCATTAGGAAATATATATGCAAAACAAGAACGATGGGTAGATGCGCAGCAAGCATTTTTTGATGCATACAGACTTGACTCCACAAACCCGGATTACGTTTTAAACCTTGCTATCAGTCTTGATAAAATTGGCCAATACGCTACGGCCTTAGATTATTATAATGTTGCTATTGAGTTGGCTCAGCATTCGCCCGCCAAGTTTAATTGGGCATCGGTCAATGATCGAATTCAAGTCCTTAATAAAGTTGTAGCAAAAGCATTGTGACTGGCGCACATAAAAAACATCTTCGTCTCGGAGAAGTCCTTGTTTCAAGGGGAGTGATTACCCCTGATCAGGTAAATATCGCCTTAACTGAGCAAAAAAAGAGTAAAGAACATCTTGGTAAGATCATGGTTCGTCTTGGTTTTGCAACTGAGTCAATAATTCGTGATGTTATCGGTGGTGTTATAGGACAAGAAAGTGTTGATCTGTCGAATTCTGTTGCAGATGGAGATGCTGTAAATCTAATCCCTAAGGAAATGGCGCGACGCCTGAGAGTGCTTCCTTTAACTTATGATAGTGCTCGCAGGGTATTAACTATTGCAATGGCTGATACGTTTAATGTCGTTGCACTTGATCAAATTAATACTCATCTAGGTGGTAATGCAGAGGTAGTACCTGTACTCGCTGGTGAGGCAGAGATAGAGAAGGCCATCGACCAATTTTATGGTTTCGAATTATCTGTCGATGGAATTTTACATGAAATTGAAACAGGTGAGATTGATTATCAAAGTCTTGATGCTGAATCTGCAGAATATAGTCAGCCGGTTGTCCGATTGGTTAATGCCTTGTTAGCTGATGCGGTAAAACGAAATGCATCAGATATACATTTTGAGCCTGAAGAAGGTTTTTTGCGTTTTCGTTATCGCATCGATGGCGTTTTAAAGCAGGTTCGTAGTCTGCATAAGAATTATTGGTCAGCAATTGCTGTGCGTGTAAAAGTAATGTCAGGGATGGATATTGCCGAGACGCGTGCCCCACAAGACGGAAGGATTTCATTGTCTTTGTCTGGTCGCGCAGTTGATTTTCGAGTCTCTACCTTGCCCACAGTGCATGGCGAAAATATCGTGCTTCGTGTATTGGATAGGGCAAAAGGTATCGTGTCATTTGATCAATTAGGCATGAGAGAAGACGAGCAAAATACACTTAAATTAATGGTTGCAAGACCTGAAGGCATTATTCTGGTTACTGGGCCTACAGGCAGCGGTAAAACAACAACCTTGTATTCGATTTTGAGTTATCTCAATACTGAGTCAGTGAATATTATGACTCTGGAGGATCCGGTTGAATACCCGACAACGATGATTCGACAAACTTCTGCAAATGAGACATCGAGGTTGGACTTTGCAAGTGGCATAAGATCTTTAATGCGACAGGATCCGGATATAATTCTAGTGGGTGAGATTCGTGATGAAGATACTGCTAGCATGGCTTTTCGTGCTGCAATGACCGGACATCAGGTTTTTTCTACATTACACACAAACTCAGCTTTAGGTTCTATTCCGCGGCTACTCGATATTGGTGTAAAGCCGGATATTATTGCCGGTAATATCATTGGTATTATCGCGCAGAGGTTGATTCGGAGTTTGTGTACTGCCTGTAAAGTTCCATACTCATTAGGTGATATGGAGCGTACATTGCTTGGTTTGAAAGTGACTGATAAACAAAAAGAGATATACAACGCCACGGGTTGTGAGATTTGTGGTAACGATGGCTATAAAGGTCGTATCGCCTTACAAGAGGTTTTACATTTTGATACAGATATGGATGAACTGATAGCACGTAAGGGAACACAGCGTGACCTGTTGCGTATGGCTTTGTCCAAAGGGTTTAAAACACTGGCAGATGTTGGTGCGCGTCGCGTCCTAGATGGTTCGACAAGTCTTGAAGAAATGTCTCGTGTTATCGATCTAACTGCTAGGTTAAAAACAAATTAGTTATGGAGTTTTATCAATACAAGGCGATTGACGAAAAGGGTCGCATTCATAATGGCCAGGTAGACGCAGCTAATGTTGCTGACCTTGAAATGCGACTTAGTAAATTAAATCTCGACCTCGTAAATTATAAAGAGGTTAAATCAAGTAACCAGCGTGTTTCAGGTTCTGGTGTTAAGCGTCGAGATCTTATTACCTTCTGTTTTCACCTTGAGCAAACTTCGCGTGCGGGTGTGCCTATCCTGGAGAGTTTACAAGACCTAAGAGATAGTGCAGATAATCCAAGATTGGCCGAAGTAACAAACGCTATGATAGAAGCAATCGAAGGCGGTAGTACCTTATCAGAAGCGATGGCTCAGTTTGAGGATGTCTTTGGTAATATATTTACCAATCTTGTTCGAGCTGGTGAACAATCGGGTGAGATCAGTCAGGTCTTTTTAAAGTTGGGTGAAAACCTTAAGTGGCAAGATGAGCAGGCAGCACAAACAAAGAAATTACTCCTATACCCTTCATTCGTTGGTGTTGTTGTTGGCGGGGTTGTGTTTTTTTTGATGACTTATCTCGTTCCACAATTAGTAAGTTTTGTAAAAACGATGGGACAAGAACTGCCTATCCATACTAAGGCCTTGATCATTGTTTCAAATTTCTTCGTTAATTATTGGTACGTTATTATAATTTTACCATTTTTAATAATAGGCAGTATTTATATCGGCATAAAGACCAGCCCCGGTTTTCATCTA
>Ga0316202_10002510_pt1 | contig 11999 bp, 17 predicted proteins | sample 3monrhotite_MG_FD_204934 | JGI IMG/M metagenome (GOLD analysis project Ga0316202, IMG submission 204934) | Microbial mat bacterial communities from mineral coupon in-situ incubated in ocean water Damariscotta River, Maine, United States -... | ecosystem: Environmental > Aquatic > Marine >... | reverse complement strand
CCAATCACAGATGAGAATAAGGTTGTTGAGATTTTAATGAAGTGGTGGCTCAAGAAGTACCCAATGGTTGAAGGTCAACGAAATCAAAACACATACATTCTTGCAATGGCATTGAATGACTACGGAATTAACAAGAGTCTTGCAATGTATGTTATGAATCAATTCACAACTCAAGGGTTCACTGCTCAAGAAATACAAAGAACTATTGACAGTGCGTACAGCAACAGTCAAAACTTTGGAACAAAATACTACGAGGATGAAGAGAGAATAAATCAAATCAAAGCAAAGCTTAGAAGAGGGGTTTCAAAAAAGGAGGTTCGTCATCAGTTGGAGGAAGCACAGATTGATGGCGATGTTATCGAGTCTGTTTTGAATCGTGCTGAAGAGGAGAACAAGTCAAAAGTATTTTGGACAAAATCAGACAAGGGAGTTATTAAGATAGTGCACGTTTTGTTTAAGCAGTTCTTAGAGGATAATGGCTTCTACAAGTATTGCCCCGAAGGTGGTCGTAACTATGTGTTTGTAAGAGTAGAGAATAACCTTATAGACCATACATCAGAGAAGGAAATCAAAGACTTTATACTAAACACATTGATTACTCTTGATGACTTGTCAGTGTATAATTACTTTGCAGAGAATACAAGGTACTTTAGAGAGGAGTTCTTGACTCTTCTTTCAACAGTAGACATCTACTTTATAGAAGATACAAAAGATACAGCATACTTGTACTACACTAACTGTGCTGTTAAGATTACAAAGAATGAGATACTACCTATTGACTATATGGATTTAGGTGGATACGTTTGGAAAGACCACGTAATTGATAGAACTTTTAATCTATGTAGTGGTGATGGTTGTGACTATCAAAAGTTCTTGTCTAGAATCAGCGGTAATGATGCTTCAAGGTTGAAGTCTATGGAGAGTACAGTAGGATTTCTTATGCACGCACACAAAAATTTATCATATTCACCCGCAGTAATTCTTAATGATGAAGTTATATCTGACAATCCCGAAGGTGGTACAGGTAAAGGTTTGTTTATGAATGCACTTTCTAATATGAAGAAGCTAGTTGTTATTGATGGTAAGTCTTTTACTTTTGAACGCTCGTTTGCATATCAGTTGGTGTCAGCAGACACGCAGATACTTTGCTTTGATGATGTAAAGAAACACTTTGATTTTGAAAGGTTGTTCAGTGTTGTAACAGAGGGATTAACTTTAGAGAAGAAGAACAAGGATGCAATCAAGATACCATTTAGTAAGTCACCTAAGATAGCAATCACAACTAACTATGCCATCAAGGGTAGTGGTAATTCATTCGCTAGAAGAAAGTGGGAACTAGAGTTGCACCAACACTACAACAAAAACTTTACTCCTCTAGATGAGTTTGGTAGGTTGATGTTTGGAGATTGGGATGATGATGAGTGGTGTAGCTTTGACAACTATATGATTGAATGCTTGCAGTCTTATCTAGATAAAGGGTTGGTAAAAAGCAACTTTGTTAACCTTGAAGTTAGACATCTGTCAGCTAAAACTAACCACGAGTTTATAGAGTGGTGCGGTATTATTGATGGCACTCCAAATCCAAAACTAAAAACTAACAAGAGAATCTATATGCAAGTCCTTTACAGTGATTTCATAGAAGACTATCCTGACTATGCACCTAGAACTAGAATGAGTATATCACGTACTAAATTCTATAAGTTCTTACAAGCCTATGCTGATTACAAAGATGGGATTGAGTTTGAGAAAGGTAGAGACTCATCGGGTAATTGGATGATACTAAGAGAGAGAGATGCTGAAGTTGTAACTGATTTTTAATTATGGATGTAATAGAAAATAAGTACGGATTTAGTAGTGAGAAAATGCTTAAGCAATGTAAGTTACTACACAGAGTTATGTTTCAAAAGGTAGATGTAAAAACAGGAAGAGGTAGAAACGTAAAGGTTGTTAAGAAGTTCAAGTATAATTGTGAAGGAGATGACGAGATTCGTGCTAGGATTGAACGTAGTATTAATTGGTATGATATACCATAAAAAAAATCAAATGGAATTTAGAGACTATCAAACAGAGATTATAAAAAAAGGTACGGATATTTTACGTACAAGTAATTTTGTCTACCTAGCTATGGAAGTTAGAACAGGCAAGACCCTAACTAGTCTAGGGATATGTGATAAGATGGGTGCTGAAAACGTTTTGTTCTTAACAAAAAAGAAAGCAATGTTATCAATTAGTAGAGATTATGACTTGATTTGCCCTGCATCTTTTGTTATATTTGTAATGAACTATGAAAGTATTCATAAACTACCCGATGTTAAGTGGGATATTATTGTGTGTGATGAGTCTCATTCAATGGGGGCATATCCTAAGCCAAGCAAGAGAGCAAAGCAAGTGAAGGAGCTTATACAAAAGAACAACAGCAAAGTTATATTTCTTTCGGGTACACCAACTCCCGAATCGTACAGTCAGATGTATCATCAAGTGTACGGAATAAAAGGTAATCCTTTTAGTAGTTACAAAAACTTTTACAGATTCTCTGATGATTATGTTAAAGTTAAAACAAGACCCATAGGAGGTCTTAATATACGTGACTACTCTACAGGTCTAGAAACTATAATAGATGCTGTAAAACCATTCACGATTAACTACTCGCAAGCGGAAGCAGGGTTCAAGGTTCAGATAAAAGAACAGGTTCTTGAAGTTGAGATGAGTGATATGACGTATAAGTTGGCAGCGAAGTTGAAGAAGGATTTAGTTATAGAGGGAAGTGATGAAGTTATTTTGGCTGATACTCCCGTGAAGTTGATGATGAAGTTGCATCAACTGTATTCGGGAACTATTAAGTTTGAGTCGGGAAAGTCAAAGACAATAGACTTGAGCAAGGCTCAGTTTATTTATGACAACTTTTGCACCAACAAGATAGGGATATTCTATAAGTTCAAGGAGGAGTTGAAGGCTCTCAAAGAAGTTTACGGAGACCAACTAACTACAGAACTTAGTGTCTTCGAAGACACAAATAAGAGCATCGCTCTTCAGATTGTTTCGGGAAGGGAGGGTATATCCTTGAAGCAAGCCAAGTATTTAGTGTACTACAATATTGATTTCAGTGCAACGAGTTATTGGCAGAGCAGGGATAGGATGACTACCAAAGACAGAAGCAACAACGAAGTGTATTGGGTGTTCGCAAAGAACGGAATAGAGCACGACATATATAAAGCTGTTCAGCAAAAAAAAGATTATACACTTAGACACTTTAAGAAAGATTTACTAAGTTTGTAATTATGACAGAGCAACAGATACAATCTAAAAGAATAAAACAGCTTGAGGCTGAGGGGTACTACGTATTGAAGTTGGTTAAGACAAACAAGAATGGTATTCCTGATTTGTTGGCACTAAAAGAAAGAGAAGTTCTTTTTATAGAAGTCAAGAGACCCGAAGGTAGGTTGTCTAAATTGCAAGAGTATAGATTAAAAGAATTAGAAAAGTATGGATTCGACACAGAGGTTTACAGAGGACAATGAGTACATAGGTTACGAAGTTGATTTTTGGGTTATGGATATTCTTCAGTCACTATCTAGTGACGTTGCAAGAAATATACAGGCTCAAATAGAAGACAACTACTTAGACCTAAAAAAAGTAAATGGTTGGTCTCAGTACATTGGAGGTGTAGTTAAAGGAAAAAATCCTTATTTTTTTGAGATTGAATTTCTTAATGAGATAGGAACAGTTCCAATATTTCTAGACATTCAGCCAATAGATGTTGATACATACTTAGATTACATAACAAACAAACAAGCACTTAAGACTTATGAATAAAATAGAAACATATAAAAAAACAAAATCTGCTACTTTAAAGAATATTATAAATTCTGTTTACGAGCTAGACCTTATGGAGAAATGCAGAAGGAGAGAGTATACGGATGCTAGGCTAACGTTTATGAGGATAATGTATGATGAAGGGTATGGATATTCCGATATTGGAAGAATGTTAAATAAAAATCACGCAACAATTATACACTGTTTAAAGTCATCAGATTGGATGCTTAAAAATGAAAAATCTTTTATCTCAAAGTACCATATAGTAAAAGAAGTTTACAATTCAGACGATAAGTTACTTGAACATAAAAGTAATTCACAATTAAAAAACTTGTTAAAAATTGCAAATAATCAAATAAAAATGTTAAATTTGGACAATGCCCGTCTAAAAGATGAGTGTAAAGCGTTTAGAGAACGAGAAGGAAGGTTCTCGTCTTTGTTTAAATTAATAGATGAGAGAACAAAAGAGAAGGATGTTCCTGTAATACATAGAAAACTTAATACGATATACAATGGATTATAAATTTGAAGACGTAGATAAAATAATTGGATTCTCATCTTGGAGTCTAAAGAAAAAGCTAGATGAGTTATATAGAATAGATTCTGATATGTACTGTAACTTAGGTACTGACTCAACAAAAAAAGAAAAGCAAGAGGTAAAAGCAAAGTCTAGAAAAATATATTCAGCAATCAAAAAGATTGATGAGGAAACAGGAAAGACACTTTTGTTTGCAATGGATAGTAAGTAGTAGTAGTATGTATAGAGTTAAAACAGAAAGGCTGAGTTATGTAAATCATTTGATGGATGAGTTACACTCATGCCTTAACTCTATATATGAGGATATGATTGATGAAGATTACGCTCAATTAGATTTGAATCTAAAGGATATGATTAATAAAATAGAAGAGATACAAGAATCTTTTGATGATAAACTTTAACAATTATGGCTAATAAAAGAATAAGATTAACTCCCGAAGAGTTTGATTTAATAAACGAAAAGAGGGCTTCTAATTTAGAGAACGTCAATGATAATACTTCATTGGATATTCACTTAAAAGAAAGAGGCATAGACAAGAAAGATGTCGTCAGTGTTAAGCATTGGCAAAGTGCAAGTGGTGAGTATAGATTTTCTATTGTAACCAAAGAGGATGTAGGATTAAACTACGATGCTTTGTTTGGCAAGGTAAATGAATTGGTTTCTTCTTATGCTCCCAAGTATAACTTTCCTAAACCTAAAAAAACTAAGACAAAAAACTTATTGGTAATTAATCCTGCAGATATTCACATCGGAAAGTATGCAAACTCAGAAGAGACGGGTGAGGATTATGATTGCGAGATAGCTGTCAATAGGGTTATAGAAGGTGTTGGAGGTTTACTAAAACAAGCAAGCGGGTTTGATATAGATAGGATTTTATTCTGTATCGGAAACGATGTACTTCACGTAGACAACGTATACAACACAACTACAAAAGGAACACCACAGGATGCTGATGGTAAGTGGTGGGAGCATTATGAGATTGCACTTCAGTTATATGTAAAGTGTATTGAGATGCTTAGACAGGTTGCACCTGTTGATGTGGTTCACAGTATGAGTAACCACGACTACCAATCGGGTTTCCATTTAGCACACACATTGAAAAGTTGGTTCAGAAAAGCAGAAGACATTAGGTTTGACATCAGTGTTTCTTATAGAAAGTATTATAAGTATGGAACAAATCTAATAGGAATAGAGCATGGTGATGGAGCAAAGCTAGACAGCCTTCCTTTACTTATGGCTCAAGAATGTCCTAAGCGTTGGGCAGAAACAAGTCATAGGTATTGGTATCTACATCACCTACACCACAAAGTAAAACACAAGTGGAGAGATGCAAAAGATTTCATAGGAGTTACTGTTGAGTATATGAGAAGCCCTTCGGCTGCTGATAGTTGGCACTCAAGAAAGGGTTATACGGGAGCACCTAAAGCTGTTGAAGGATTTATACACAGTAAGAAGAGTGGTCAAGTGGCAAGGTTAACTCATTTTTTTTAAATTAAAATTATATATTATGAAATGTCCTATGTGTAGTACAGAATTGATTTGGGGTTCAGATTTTGATTATGAAGACTTTGGTAAGGAGGGAAGCGGCATAGTTAGTGTTAACACTTGTGTTAATCCTGATTGCTCTGTTGAGACTGTTGAGATTTTTACATCAAATGAGATTTGAAAAGAAAGAAGATTTAGATAGGGAGAAAAAAGCAATTAGATTTTTTGTTAATATGTTTGGAGGTAGCTTCAAAAAGCTAGACCCTAACGATATAGACTTCAAGGTGTTTGACAAGGACTCTAATCTAATAGCTTATGTAGAGGTGAAGGGTAGGAAGAGAATGATTAAAGACTCTTTCCCGTTACCTATCTCAGCATACAAGTTGGTAAAGCTTAGTTCTAAGAGGTTGAATCCTGTTGTGATATGGGCTTGTGAGGATGGAATAATATATGTGAAAATAAAAGACGTAAATGGAACTATAAGGTGGGGCGGAAGAAAGCCTAGAGATGGTTCTTGCAATGACCAAGAGTTGATGGTTTATTTTAATGATTCAGAAAAATTTAAAAAAATAAGATATGTACACTAATGTACACGGGGCTATTGGAACATCAATAGTTTTTGCTACTTACGGAATAACAAAAGACGAGACCATTACCTATGTATTAGGTGGGGCTCTTGGGTTTTTGTCGCATCACTATGCTGATAAATTAGGAGAAGGTAGATATCCAAACTACAAAGAGATGGGATTTTACGAGGGTATACCATTACTATTTTTTGGGTTGGTTGCATTGCTCAGTGACTACACGGGGTTCTATATACTAGGAATGTTGTCTAGTAACTTAATGGATTTAATAGATAAAAAAGGAGGTCTTAGTTTAATTAATAGAGACAAGTATCCATTTGGTAAACTATTTCCTTGTCATCGAACAAGACCATTGGTGGATTTGAATCTAAAGACAACTAAGATTCTTTCTTTATGTAGTTCGTTATTAATTTTAATATTTTTTATATATGAGTTGGTTAACTAAATTATTAGGAACAGGAACAAAAGGGATAGGAGATTTAGCGAAAGATATTCGTGAAGCTATCAAAGGAAAAGAGTTAGACCCAAACAAGCAACTTGAAACTGCTGAAAGGTTGGTTGCATTACAGACAAAGATTAACGAGGTTGAGGCAGGGCACAGAACAATGTTTGTGGCAGGTTGGAGACCTTTTATCGGTTGGGTTATAGGTATTGCCCTACTATATAATTTTATATTAAGAGACCTAATTATCTTCGCTCACCCTGAATGGAGTGATTTGCCTGCATTACAGATGGATGAGTTATTCACAATACTATTTGGTATGTTGGGGCTAGGAGGAATGCGTACTTGGGAGAAAAAACAAGGGGTAACCAAGTAACACTAAATTATAACTTTATGGATAATACAGAATTTTTAAAGGCACGAATCGAAGCGTTAGAAGCAGAGCTAAAAAATGATAAGATTAAAGAGACATCAATCAAGTTTGCTGAGTGGTGTGCAATGTACGGTATTGCAAATCACAATGATAAGTGGGTCTCAGGAGCTTTGTGGAGTTGGGGTCATCAAAAAACATATACATTAGGAGAGTTATTTGATAAATTTATAGAAGAAAAAAAATAATGAGTTGGAATAAAAAATGTAAAAAAGGTGAAGATTACCCCGATAGTTATTACTGTGAAGGTTTATTAAAATCAAAAAAAGGTAGATGGGTATTAAATATAGACGAGAGTAAGTATAAGACTTTGAAAACAAGCGAAGAAGTGTTTAATGAAATACAAAAAATAAATAATGAGTTGGAATGAAAACTTGGGAAAAGAAACAAGGAGTTACAAAATGATAAATAAAATATTAGGAAAACTTAGGTACACCAACAAGCTAACTCCATATCAAAAGTTTGCGTCAAGAGTTGGTTATATGGGTAGTGGTTTTTTAATTGCTGCTCAATGGAGAATAGACCCTGTGCTTTATGTTATAGGGTTTATATTTGTTATAGTTCAAACGAGCTCTAGAAAGCAATGGAATCTAGTGGCTCTTAATTTAAACGGGCTCATCGCTTGGTTAGTACATTTGTTATTATGAAGTTAACATATTGGGGATTAAGTGTAGGTATAGTAAAAGGATTGCTTGTAGGGGTAAGACACTATGAGTTTACTGTGGGTGATGCCTATGAAATAGACCACGTTTTATATTTAGGAATATTTCAGGTATTTCTTACTATGAGATACGAATAATTTTTGTATCTTTGAATTGAATTAATTTTTAACATTATGTAAAAGCCAATGGTTTTCGATTTATGATTCGGTCGATTCCATTGGTTTTTTTATACATAAAAGTGTCTTCGAAGACACTAGTATCTTCTACCTCTCCGTCTTCTCCTTCTTTTCTCTTGAAGTTTTGTCTTAGGATTTATCCTCTTAGGTAGTTCGCTATTATCATACTCAGCCTCCCATCGAGCTGCTATCTCAGGGAGGTTCTTGTGCATATATCTTCTTTGTGCTTCGCTTTTAAATGGCATACTTATATTAATAATCGTTATACATTTCTTCTAACATTCTTTCTCTTTCCTCTCTCTGCTGTGCTTTGAGTTCCTTCATTTCTTCTTCATACTCTAAGTCTCTTAGCTCTTCCATTTCATCATAGAGTTCGGGAAAGTATTTCTTCATCTCCTTCTTAGTAAGTTTCATTTCTTTCCTGCTAGGTTTCTTTTTCTTTATTCCTTCTATCTGATACTCAGAGAAGTTTAATATTCTAAGTATAGCTTCTCCGGGGTCCATACCACCTTCAACAAGCTTTTGAATATTGGCTGACATCTTACCTACATTGGATGCAGGAAGACCTGTAAGGCTAACCAATTCTAGTTGGAACTTTCTCCAAGCTACTGCAGCTTTTTCAGGGTCTTTTATTTTAGATGCCCTTACAGCAGATTTAGTTAGTATGGCTGCTTGATTTAATACACCTGCAGATTTTACGTTACCTGCCCAAGGCTTTCCTGTAAAAAAGTCTCCTGCCATATTCACCATCTCTCCCAATATAAAGAATGCATTCAAGTTACCAACGATTGCAGCTCTTAACAAATCTTCTTCATCATCATCTCTCCAATCTCTAAGAGCTCCCGGTAATCCCATTGCTACCCATTGAAAGAATACAGGCATCATAATGTGATACGTAAACATTGTTCTAATGTTTTCAGTAACAGTTCCTTTTCCTGCTGACTTATCCCAAGCCTTTAGCTTTCTCCACAGAGACCTACTTGATTGTATTTCTTTTCTTAAATACTGCTTAGGTGTTGTAAGGAACATATTCAAACCTCTAGTTATAGGGTCTGCGGTTTGGAATAAATCCTTATCCTGCAAGTCTCCTGACTGCTGTGTTCTTTTGGTATCTCTTTCGAACTTAATAACCGCATGGTCAATAGCCTCTTGCTCTGTTGCATTTGGATTCTTCTTTTTAAACTCAGCTTTATAGTAGCTGTAGTTAGGAAGACCTCCAAGATATATTGCTGCCCTATCTCCAAACTTAGTTGTAAATAATAAGAAGTTATTCATAAAGTCTTTAGTCTGACTAGGTAGAAAACTTTTAAGTTCAGTAGAGTCCGCATAGCTCTCAATAGCTCTCATAATTCCATCGAACTTTCTGTCTTGCATATACACAGAATTGTCTCTAACCTCTTTGTATAGTTTCTTAAGCTCGCTCATATTTGTAAACGCATACTTAACCCAATTAGCAAAACCAATATCATTTGCGTATGTCACAAAAGAAGTTAACTGCTTAATCATTACTACAGGGTTAAGACCTAATCTAGATGTAATGAATACGTTGTTCATACCATTAACCCACTTAGCTGTAAGACCTGTTCTAGTTCCTTTGTTTGCTAGTTTCTGAATAGCTGTTGTTATCAAGCTCATAGTGTACTTACCGTGAACATCTTCAATAGCTTTCTTTATATACTCATTAGTAAACAATTTATTTATATCCCTAACAGCTTCAGCGTATGCTGCAAAGTATTCCATATCATATAGATAAGTAAACAAAGCATCACTACCATCTGTCTCCGCAATCTTAGCACTTGTTTCCTCTCTAACTTTTGTAGATGCAGCACCTACAGTGTTATTAAAAGGAGCTCCAACACCTGAAATCAAATCCATTGGTTCAGTTATAACACCTTCCCTGTAAATCTTACCCGCATAGTTTTCATGCTGAGGCATATTAGTTCGGTATATCTTTCTATATGTAGCATTATAATGGTTGTACAATGAAGGGAATAAAACCTCAACTTGCCAATTAGCAAACTTCTTTACCTCCGGCTCAAGAGCATTAGTCATATCCTCCATAACTCTTGCGTAATTAACACCATACATATTTTGAAATGCAGGATGGTTAGCAGAGTCTTTGTACTGATTATAGTAATAGTACATTTGGTTTTGACTAAGGATTAGCTCATTCTCTCGTATAGCTTTTTCTAGTTTCTGCTTGTTCTCAGTGGTTTTGTTTTTGTTGTACTCGTCTTGAGCTTCTTGAACCTCATTTTTATTTATGTATATGCCTGTTACCTTTGTTTTTCTAAACTCTCTAGCTTTCTTCTTCCAATTTTTACCGTAGTATTTTTGCATAGTCTCTCTAAGCATAGTCTCAATAAGCATTCTTCTAGCTTTGAAAACCCTTGATGATGCATCAATACGTTCGGTTACTAACTCTTGACTCTTTCCACCAAACATTTCACCCGGCATTTTAGATATCATATCCATCAATCCATCCAAAGATTCTGCTGTATTTATAAGTGTAGATGTTATTGCATTAGCCATTTTTCTTTGAAGGTTTTTTACTCTACCCTCTACCTTATTTCTTTTGGTTTCAAGACCTCTTACTCTCTGCTTAGATTTAAGTTTTTCTATCCAAGAGCTGTCTTTTAAATCAACCTTATCCCCTGTAATATCCTCATACAATTCAGCGAATTGTCTCTTGTACTCTTCAGACTGAGCAGCCATTTCTTCTTTTAACCTAGTCTTACCTTCTGTAACTAAATCTGATATGAACTGAGACACAGCATCTAACGCAGCCACCTTATCAATATTGGTGTCTTCCATTAAGTAGCTGTTGTTTATGTTCATAGCTATCATCAACTCAGTCATCTGCTCTACTATCTCTGAGGTTTGCTCAGGGTCTGCATCTAGCTTATTGTACTGAGTCAATAGCTTTTCATTAGCTGCTAGTATCTCTTCAGATGTTGCTGTTTCCGGGAGTATAAATTTTTTGATTCTATCAATAGCTTCTTTTGTGGCTACATCAATCTTATACCCTTTTACTCTGTTACCTTGTAGGTCTGTGTACTTACCGTTCAAGAATGAATTGATTTGATTTTTAAGAGCAGCTACATTTTTAGATGCTGCAAACTCTATAATCTTATCCATCAAGTTCTCTATATTGTCCTTATCCGCTATAGCGATTTTATTAATGAGACTCATTGTCTCAGACTTGGTATACAAATCTTTAGGCAAAGCCTTTCTCATAAAGTTTCTAAGCTCACGTTTAAGAGCTTGTAATTTATTCGTAGCTCTAAGAGATTGTCTAACAAGTAAACGTGCAGCACGTAGCTTCTGACCCATATTTTGCGTAGGTCTTTGACCTGTGCTCTTCTGTAAATCAGACTGCATTTGTGCTTGCTGAACAGATAAACCTTTTTTATACTTAGTAACTCCTTTTTCTACGTAAGCCTCAGCCTCTTTCTTATACTCAGGCTGTGCTTCTAAGAACTCAATAGTCTTGTCCATTATCTGTGCTTGACTAATAGGGTTCTTTCTTCTTTTGTTTCTAGCTGTTTCTTTTTTCTGAAAATGTTTTACTCTTTCGAATAATCTAATACCAACTTTTGCACCACCTTTTACGTTACCAAAACTCTTAGGTAGTGTAGTAAGCTTGTCAACTTTGATAGCTAATAACTCATCCACTTCCGTAGCTGACATACCTTTTCTTCTAACCAAGAAATCTTTAATAGCGGCATCAGTAAAGTTATTATCTCTAGCTTCGTTTATGTACTCTACTGTTTCTAGTTGGTTTCTAGTTTTCACTTGCGTGTAATCAACAACAGGAACTTCTTGTATGCCAAGTTCTTGAGATGCAATCGCTCTATGTCTACCATCG
>Ga0316202_10002509_pt1 | contig 12001 bp, 6 predicted proteins | sample 3monrhotite_MG_FD_204934 | JGI IMG/M metagenome (GOLD analysis project Ga0316202, IMG submission 204934) | Microbial mat bacterial communities from mineral coupon in-situ incubated in ocean water Damariscotta River, Maine, United States -... | ecosystem: Environmental > Aquatic > Marine >... | reverse complement strand
CTCAATGTGGCTTCTGTGCCTACACTGTTCACCACAATGCTGCTTATTAATGGCGCGGTAGTATCCGGGACAGGTACTGCGGCATTTGTCACAAAATAATCCACCAGCGCTGTGTAAGCAGGTGAACCACTCCCGCCCGTGTTACCAGCAAACACGCCAATGGCATTCACTTGTAAAGTGTGTACATAACTGACGGCTACTGTCCAGCCCAAACCATCTCCACTGTGCAGCAGTGTCCAGGTATCACCCACCCGCTCCACACGCAAATGCAACGGTGCACCCAATGACACAACATCATATACTCGTGTTGTGGGTACGCCATTGACAAAGCTGGCCGAAAATATTCGCAGACCCGCGCCATCACTAAGATAATCAAAACGCAGGAAATTACCATTGTCTTGCTCTACCAGAATACCTTGTATCTGATATCTCTCGGCCGGCTGAGAATCAAACTTCACTTCCGCTACAAAGTCCTGGTCCACAACATTCTGCATTAAACGTATAGCATCGTTACCCGCTGTCCATACGTCGTGTGGCTGACCAGCAGGAATATTCAGCGCAACCTGACTCCCCGTCAATACAACACTACTATCACCCAGCGGATCGACCATGAGCCAACGGGCATCCAATGTTGCGCTATTAAAATCGTCCGATTGTGGGCCAAACATCAGGAATGTCTGATCCGATAAACTATTGCTGTTACTGCTGCCATCCGTCGCTGTAAGCCGGAAATAATACATTACATCTGCCGTTAACCCATTAAGCACAACAGAGTGACTGGTACCGACCAGCGCACTCGAAATCGTTCCCAACTCATATATATTGGTTTCGCCATATTCGAGCCCGCTGCTGGCCGCTTCATTTGTAACCCAGCTGATGGTCGCGCTGGTGTCCATTCTAACAATTTGCACATCACTGATCGTCGGTGCAACCAAATCTTCCGCAAGAAAATTAAGATCGACACTACTACGGGAATTGCCATCCGCATCACTGCTACTTACTTGGTAGTAATACACGGTGCCAAGGGTCAGCCCCGTCAAGGTAATGCTATGGTTCTGCACCAGTGCGGCGCTCGATACGGTTCCTAATTCATACACCCCCGGTGCTGTACCATACATAACCTGACTGTCCGCAAGCTCATCCGTTGTCCAACTCAATGTGGCTTCTGTGCCTACACTGTTCACCACAATGCTGCTTATTAATGGCGCGGTAGTATCCGGGACAGGTACTGCGGCATTTGTCACAAAATAATCCACCAGCGCTGTGTAAGCAGGTGAACTGCCCGCCTGTGCACTCTGTGCGTTGCCAGAAAATATTCCAATAGCATTCACTTGCAAGCCATGTATATAACTCACAGCCGCTGCCCAGTTCACGCCATCCCCACTGTGCAGTAAGGTCCAAGAGTCACCCACCCGCACCACACGTAGATACACCGGTGCACTCGATGACACAACGCTGTCCACTTGCGTTGTGGGTATTCCATTGACAAAACTAGCTGAAAATACCTTCAGGCTCATACCGTCACTGAAGTAGTCAAAGCGTAGGAAATTACCATTGTCCTGCTCTACCAGAATGCCTTGTATCTGATACTGCTGAGTTGGAGAAGAATCAAACTTCACTTCCGCTACAAAATCCTGGTCTACAACATTCTGCATCAAACGCAAGGTATTATTACCCATGTTCCACACATCATGCGATGGGCCGCCGACAATATTCAGTGCAACCTGACTACCCGTCAGTGTGACATTGTTATCACTCAGAGGATCCACCGTGAGCCAGCGGGTATCCAATGTTGCGCTATTAAAGTCATCCGATTGTGCTCCAGGTACAATCGCGCCCAAAGTTGTAAAAACCATATTCACAGAACTGCTGCTGTTTCCAGTTCCATCAGTCGTCGTCACCTGGAACTGGTAAACTGTACTTGGACTTAATCCGGTAAGAGCGATAGAGTGATCGGTATTCAAAACGGCGTCAGAAACGACCCCCAGCTCATAATTATTAGTAACACCATACGCCAGAGACGCCGTTGCTGGCTCATTCGTCATCCAGTCAATGGTTACCGCTGTTTCTGAACTAACCACTTGGATATTACTATTTGTTGGTCCTGTCGTATCTCCCGCAGGAACAATCGTCACGTTGCCAAAGGTTGCATCAACGTGATGTGCAACCAAAAGTAGTGAACCATTTTGAGGGTCCGTTACCAACTCCTGGGAAACAAGATCCCATCCCATAGGCTCCGGTTGCGCTTGCTCCCACATCTTTAGACTGTATATACTACCTTCGTTAGGTGGTGTTTCTACTCTCATCTTGAGGACATGGGGAACACCAAACGAAAAATTTGATTCAGCACGATCCGCAATAATGCTGCCATCGTTACCCATTATTTGAAAACGTTCACCACCCGCTGTTGGCTGCCTCCATCGATACCACCCAAACCCTCCAAATGACCACCAGCCGGTGTTAGGTTGCGCCCCATTCCAGTCAAAATGTCCGTTCCATCGTAATAAAACACCGATTCCCGGACTGAATGAAGGGCCAGGGTAAACATAACCCGGCTCAAGTCCATGCACAGTAAACGGCACGGTAATTTCATAGTCAGTCCAGGACATATCACCAATAGCAATCAGCCTATCGTAGCCCAATTCCAACGGCCGGACTTCAGAGCCTTGTATTTCCCAAAGCCCATCGACAATTTGCACGGCATCCCGTAATTGCGCAACACTGGACCAATCAACAGTATACGGAAGTGACCAAACAGCATTATTGCTAAATTCCACCGTAACAACCTCGACTGTGGAATAATCAAGATTATCAACTGCTGTAATCTCAACGCTGTTCAAACCGACCGTCACTTCATCTATACCGATTTCAGCATTAAAATTCCCCAAAGAGTGCAGGCGATTTTCATCAGGACCCATTGAAAGTTGCTTGGTGGATTGTTGGTCATTTAAACGATAAGACAAAGATTTCACACCATTTAAACTTGTGACTTTGCCCACAATATTGAGCCAGCGCTGAGGAGTCCCTAGATCCCCAAACCTTTGGTTTGGACCATACCATACGTCTATCAAAGGACCTGGAGTCGCTGTATCAGCCATGGTCACAAACTGTGACGTCATCGACTGCACAATATTGCCATTGGCATCCTCCGCTGAAATCCGGAAGTAGTAAGTTGTGCTCGGTAAGAGATTGTCGAGCAAAACATCAAATTGCTGACCACCCGATACGGTCGCGACTTGTCCGAGCTCAAAATCGGTCGTTGTACCATACTCAACCGATCCTATTGCCGGTTCATCGGTCGACCAGCTTATCCGGGCTCGCGTTGGACCTTCCAGAGTCCCGATGCTTAAAATTTTTGGAGCCGTAAAATCCAGCGGGTCGTTTACATCTTCAAAGATAATAGGTGATGCAGTATTGAAAACATAGTCAACCACAGCGGTAAACGCAGGAGCATTGCTGCCAGCGTTACCTGCAAAGGGGCCGGCTCTTGCAACAAGCATAGGATATGAAAACACGGCCCCTTGATTCCAGTTAACACTGTCGTAGGAATAAAACTGGGTCCATTGATCCCCTGTCCGCTGAACACGCAGGTATAACGGTGAACCATTCGCAATAATTTCCTCATGCCGAACACTCGAAACTCCAGCGGAAAAACTGACCGCAAAAACACGAGTAACAGAACCATCATGGTAAAAATCGAATCGTAAGAAGTTTTGATTATCCTGTTCAATAAGCAATCCCTGAACTTGAAATCCTTGACTCAGATTCGATTCAAACTTTATTTCAATCTCAAAATCTGCATCGCTAATATTCTGCAAAACACGAGCAGCATTCTGATCCGTTTCCCATAGATCATGGCTTAAGCCACTAGGCACGGAAATGTTTAACTGGGTACCGTTTAATTGGAAGGTACTATCTCCACGAGGATCAACTGTGGTCCACAGTGAAGCGTCTAGGGAAGAAGAACTAAAATCATCCGATGTAAATGTCATTGCCAGTGCAGCGCTCATGTCGCCCAATAAAAAAAACAGTGCAATAATCGCACCACGATACAATCTACCTCCACCCAGCTTTACCACCATAACAAATCACCTGTAAGCACTTCAAATCTGCGAATAGCTCATCCACCGATTCAAAGCCAACTGGTGCTTTAATATCTAAACAATTCCCTGTCTCCTAGCTTGAGCATCCGAACCAATGGGTGCGCAAATGTCACCACTATACGCTGAGTGTTATGGCTCAAGCACATTCTGTACCATTTATTTTTTTACTTACAGTTCAAATAATTATAGCTTTCACCTACAGTAAACACGTTAAAAGTGTAAAAAAAGCCGACGGTCTGAAATTTCGATTTGTTCAGCCGCATAAAGACAACACACACGCAAGATGTTTTGCTTACCGAACCACAATCCTTCAGTTTCAATGATTTACCATTTCTGACAACCGTGCCACATAGCTTGGGCCAAGGCTTGCACAGATTTTGTGCGCTATTTTGTGCGCTAACACGTCCCAATCATGTTCACGCGCAATATTTTTTCGCGCCTCTACCACTTCACTGGATCGTGACGAATCACTCAGTGCCAGTTGAATCCCCATTTCCCATTCATCGGCACTCACTGCGAAATGGATGTGTTCAGCGAACTCCTTTAGAGACTCCAACGGAGCACCAACAATCGGCTTGCCAGCAGCAAGATATTCATGCAGTTTTAACGGGTAGATGTACTTCGTATAATCATTGATGGAATAGCACAACATGCAAACGTCCATATGCTGTGTATAAGCGGGAAGTTCAGAAACCGGCTTTCCCCCAACAAAATATGCATTGGAAAGAGATTCAAGTTTTTCCCATTTTTCCCCATCACTTCGTAGGTCAGATCGCTTTGGGCCAACAAACACAAAAGAATATTCGGGATGCCGTACCGCTACCTCGAGTAACACATCAATATTCAACTGCCGCTTGATAATGCCAACATAGCCGATTCGCGGGCGGGGAATATCCACCATATCTTCGGGCTCTTTTTTAGGGGTAATGTATTCACGAACACTCGCCCCGTTGGGAATGCGGGCAGTCTGAAAATTTAAATGCCCTTTTTTAGCCATCAGGGCAGGGGAAGAAATAAAAACCTGATCAACTCTTTTAATCAGGTTTTCCTCTCTAGGGCGAATAGGAAGATCAACAGCCGAAAAAGTATATTCGTCATCGATGTGATAACAGCTTACGTCGTACCGACCCCGATCCATCGCAGAGAAAAATGAATCTCTCCAAATATAAAGCACATGCGCCTTACTACCACGCTTTCGTAACGTGTTTCTCGCAACGGCAAGGCGACCGTATTCACTGGCATAATCAATCCATGGTTTGCCAAAACTGGGGAAAAAATAACTTTTTTCAAAAATTGAAAATCCTCGAGGCAATATCTGGGCTTGCGAAGACAAAGCCCTATCACTGCGAGCTTTAAACCATGCTTCATTCCACCATTCCACGGGGTTTACCCATACAACATTAAAATATTTTGCCAACCGGGTTAACACCTGATGGCGAGACTCCCAAGGGCCACCCCACTCATCAGGTACAATAGCCGTGATGCCGACATCAGGCATACATGGCGGACGATTATTTTTTGACACCCTGTGTTTCCTTGTCGCTAGTTTTAGGGAAAATTGGAAATAGTCTCGAAGTACAGCGGTATTAAGCGTTTCCGCCGCTCAAACCTTACCTTCAACGCCGGTAATTTGCCTTATTGAAGTGGTCAAATCAAACCGGACACCGAGTTAAGGCTGTAAAATGCCATAACGAGATGAAAGATGACAGCAGAAAAGAAAACAAGACGTGCCTATACATTGAACTTTAGGCGAGATGCCGTTGCGTTGGTCACCGAACAGGGTTACGCGCTCTCACAAGCCACCTACAGCCTGGATATCAATGATAATCCTCCATTTTGGTGGAAACGTAAATTTGAAGAGCAAGCCAGTTACCAGACGCTCACGCTGGATGAGAGAGAGGACTCAGGCAACTCCGCAAAGAAAATCGTGAGCTGAAAATGGAGAAAGACATCTTAAAAAAAGCATCGGCGTACTTTGCGAAGGAGATAATGAGCCGAAGTACGCATTTTTCAAACAACAATCTGCTCAGTATCCCGTCATGATGCTGTGTGGGATCATTGGGGTCAATCATAGCCCGTATTATCATTAGGAAGAAACGTGAGGTCAATATTATCAGGGCGACCGCATATAAATTGTAGTAGTTCAGACTTACTAACGGTGCACTATAAAACAGTACTGTTCTGTAATGAATTGGTTTATGTTTGGGCGTATGAAACACGATGCAAGAAAAATCAGTATGATGATGATGCCTGTGGTGAGATTGAGACAGCGTATCCTGGTTACCTCGGGTCACAGGACACCTTCTACGTGGGCATTTTTAAAGGCGTCGGTCGTATCTATCAAGCAAACCTTTGTCGATACCTACTCCAAGGTTGCCTTTGCCAAGCTGTACACCACCAAAACACCCATCACAGCAGCCGATATGCTCAACGACAAGGTGTTGCCATACTTCGAGCAGCAAGGATTACCTATGCTACGTATCCTCACGGATAGAGGAACCGAATACTGTGGCCGAGCTGATCAGCATGACTATCAATTGTACTTAGCGCTTAATGATATCGATCATACTAAGACAAAAGTGAGGTCACCACAAACCAATGGCATTTGTGAGCGCTTCCATAAAACGATCTTGCATGAATTTTTCCAAATCATTTTAAGAAAAAATATCTACACTGACCTTGAGTCGCTACAAGCGGACCTTAACGAATGGCTTGTGTATTACAATACTGAGCGTACACATCAAGGTAAGATGTGCTGCGGCAGGACGCCATTGAAAACATTGCAAGATGGTAAAAAAATTCCTGATTACCCACAATCCTCAGCTATTTCCCCAGTAGATTCTATACTCAACGAATGGTGTGTAAAGCGAGGATAAGACCATGAAAAACAAAGTCCAATTTCAAAAAGGCTATGGCCTACCGCAGTTCATTAAGGATTACGGAACGGAAGCACGGTGCCGAAAAGCATTGTTTAAATGACGATGGGCACAAGGCTATCACTGCCCTAAGTGCGGTAACGAACGTTATTGTGAACTCAATGTACGCCGTGTTTATCAATGCAATCGCTGCCATCATCAGCATTTTCGCTTCAACCAAACTGCCTCTCACCACATGGTTTCTCGCGATAATCCCCTACCTGCTTGGTTTTAAGCACATTTATATACGGCCTCCCTGCCAGTATTATCCCGCTCGACGAAAATGGTAGTAGCTACCCCTCCACAAACGATGTCATAACAACAGACGCTCATACAGCAGAAATTAGTACTCCTCTCGCAAACAGCCATGAAGAATTCAAGGCACCATCAGCGTTATCTTGTCGCGGATAATGCGATTATACCTCGAATTCCAAAATACCGACTCAGCATGCATTTTATCCTAAGTCGCGGCAGTTTCATCAACCAACAAACAACGTGGACGCCGGACTCGACGAACACCCAGCAGCAGCAATAACACAAGGCCTACAACAGGGCTAAAGGTGCCACCACCACCAGCATCAGGTTCTCCATCGTTCACGGAACCTCCTCCTGTAGGAGTTCCTGTAGGAGTTCCTGTAGGAGTTCCTGTAGGAGTTCCTGTAGGAGTTCCTGTAGGAGTTCCTGTAGGAGTTCCTGTAGGAGTTCCTGTGGGAGTTCCTGTCGAATCTCCTGTCGAATCTCCTGTCGAATCTCCTGTCGAATCTCCTGTCGAATCTCCTGTCGAATCTCCATTACCAGTGCTTGTATCCTCTACACTCACATTGTCAAAATAAGCGGAATCATTAAAACTACCGACACCAATTTTGCCAGCACCCAGACTGTTATCCTTGACGCTCAAAATAAGGTTACCGTCAAAATACACGCTGATATCACTTTCCGTACGGTTAACTACAATACTGTGGTACTCGTTATCACTCAGCCAATCACTGCTGGCAGTAGCCAATACCACACGACTACCATTGATAACCTTAAACAGCTGGGTAGCGCTATGCTCATTGTTGAATAGCATATAATAATAGTTATCCAAGTCCTGATGCCCGAACACTACGGCATAATCAGCAAGCATATTACTGGACACGTCGTCAGCCAACTTGGCCTGTGCCACAAAGCTAAAATCACCATAATCTGCGGGCAATAAAGAATACTCACCCAATCGTTCACCGTCAGGACTGCTAATATTGGTCGTATTGAGATAATAAGCCATGTCACCTTCATCCATCACCACACTCCAGTTGGAGGCAGCCAAGCTATTCCAGCCATCAGCGGTTCCGTCTTCGAATCCGTCTGCCGTGCGATAGATAAAATTTTGATTACTCTGAGCGACAATCGTATTCGGGCTCTGCGCCACATCCTGTACATTACTTACCAACACGGTGTAGTTGGTATCTACAACAAGCTGGCTTACAGTAAGACTTACAGCATGGCCATCACCACTTAGGTTGGCGGCAGTCACAACAATGCCGAGGTCAACTTGATAATTAGTAATATCTTCAGCACTGTTAGCACTGACCGGCTCGCTGAATACGATATCAACGCGAGTATCACTAAAGGTAAGTGCCGACACCAAAGTCGGCGCAGTGGAATCTGATAATACCGTCAACACTGCACCATCACTGAGTACGTTTCCCTCGCTATTACTGACCTCGCAACTGTAGACGCTTCCATTATCTAACACAGCAACGTCTGTCATAGCGTAGCTAGCACTAGTCGCTCCAACAATAGCTTCCCCATCACGCAACCATTGATAAGTCAGCAGACCACTCCCTGAGGCAACCATACTGAAGGAGGTATCTTCACCTTCCTTTAGTGTTACGGAACTCGGCTGCGCCATAATACTCGGCGCAAAAGGCACTAAAACCTGATCAAATCGATTGGCATGCGTCAAAGTCACAACACCCAACGCCCACATATTCATCCCCATAGGGCGCCCCCATCGGTTGACCGCATTCAGATAGCCAAGATCCTGCCACACTGAATAGGCCAATTCATAAATACCAACCCCACTGGCCGCATTAATAGTCTGGCCCGTTGGATTCACGCCCCACTTCCACGAAGCGGGGTCCATTACATAGGGCACATGAAAATCCAACGCTGTCTTTAAACCTATTTTTTTTCCGCCAGAATCCTCAGTGAAGTAATTGTAGAGATCGATATTGTGCTGACGAGCAACTTCCGCTGTCATTGTCATGGCATGGATCGCGTACATTGAGTATCCAAGGCCACCCCAGCCATTAGTGCGGTCATATTCATAACTCATGCGGCCACTCCAATGAACCTGACTAGGAATCGCATTGCGGAAATTCTGAAACGCAGCATCCAAAAGCGCTTGGTCACCCGTAAACGCACCAGTGACGCTGAGGAAAGCATTTCTCCAGTTTTCGAAGTTATTGTCGGCCGGACCGAAAGCCTTAGCATTCTGACCAAAAGTCTGCACCCACGCCTTAAATGCATTTTTGTCCATTTGATTCCAGCCTGGATAATTCCAAGCCAAATCAACACCATAAATCAAGCCGGTCATTGTCCCATAGATGTCCATACGTCCTTGTGAATTGCCAAACTCAGGCCGCATACGAGTTTCTGCATCAAGAGCCCAAACCCGCACCAATCTAATAAGTTTATCGGCATAACGAGCATCACCAGTAAAGGCATAGGCCATGCCTAAATCACGTACTCCTATACCGATTGGCTTGGCTCCCTTCTCCCAATCGTATCGGTCTGCTTCACCGTTGTAGAATGCTCCCGTGCAAAATATATTGTTGCTACCGCAGTCGTTTTTACCACCAAATGTTACACTCATATCCGGAAGGTTCAGAGCAGAATTTGCCTGGCTGATCATTTTGTCATAAGCACTTTTCCAAGGCTGCGCTCCCGCAGCCACTTTGGCTTTGACTGCCGTCAATTCCTCGGCTTTTATAAGGATATTTGGATGTTGTACAGACGCAGTTACTGTACCACCCACTAAAAACATATTTATCAGCAATACAACCCAAAGCGTTTTACCAAAGAATCTCGTAATACTTTTGGCTTTCAGTTGGCACAACTGTGAACACAAGCCCAATGAAAAAAGTGTCATCGTTTAAAACCTCAAAATTTTGTTAGCTTTAACTGGTGAAAACACCAGCCACGCATATGAAACATCCAGTCTCAGATAGCGAAAAATTGCTGGCGATCCATGTGAACAAGATCACTATTGAATCTTAGAATTCCCGACAACGAACCAAAAACGTGAACACAATCACACCATAAACAATACCTTCCCCCTTTTCAGGTAAGGTATCGAATATTTTTTGCTCAATGGTCACTTTTTCCGATGCCTTCCATCGACCATTCTCCTGCTAGAGTGCTTGGAACAGTACCTGTTGATCAAACTTGGGCAGACATCATATAGTTCCATAATTATTGTATTGTTCTCCCTCGCAGAGGCCACAAACAATATGTACCTAAGCACGAAACCTCACCAAAACTCTGGTCGCGGCCACCGAAAAATGCGAATAATAGCAAGTCAAATAGCCTCGTCACCCGTTTCGCAGATTCAGGAAAAAATCTGTCCCTCCGCTGCCCCTTACCAACACGCTGAAGCTAAGTAAACGGTTCCCCATCACCGAAAGGAAACTGCTTTAATATGACTAACTGCTCGACCAACATACCTTGCAGTTGCTATTTTTAGCTCAGAAGGGAGACCAAGGCATTCGCCTGCGCCAGTAATGGCATCATATTTTCCAGAAAACCACGAACCGCAAAAAATTTCTGCGAAAACATTAACTTATAAAACTTGTACTGTAGCCGATCAAAATAATCATCAGTCGGATCAATTACTGCCCAATGGACCAAAAACACCACGGCAAAAATTATGCTGAAAAAACACACCGCCCCAAAGTTTTCAACCTGTTGCATTCAGCATTAAAACAATCCGAGCTATTTACTATTTTCTTCTCCTCTCCCCCATAACCTTCCAGTTGGTCTTGCACGTAACAACGGATCACCTCTTCATTAGTATTACCGATTGTTTCGACAAAATAACTTTGAACCCATAACTTGCCTCCCCCAAAATATCGCTTTTTAATCTCTAAGGGTTTAATACCCCGTCCACTTGCGGCGGAGTTATTTATTCTCAGGGTGAATACGAAAAAATTCCTGGGCAGAAATACTCTTAATAATTTGCATAATATCTGAAGAAACTATTTTGGGCCCCGACTTGGCCACCATACTATATAGATGCCTCTGCACTTGACTCAGCTCGTTCGTTATTTGTCAGCATTTCGCGCTTAGAAATGGCATTTTTCCGCTCAATTCATGGCCTGCCTGAGTTAAATGCAGAGGCATGTATATATATGATCAGTTGGAATTTCAAGCCCAACGAGTTCAAGATCGTAGTCATAGGCTATCTTTCCAATAATGCCTTTTATGACACCTCGATAAGATTCTACAAACACTTTGTACCTATATTTTGAATATCCATACAAAAAATAGTACATCACCTATATACATGATGACTATTTCTACGCAACTCCATAAGCAGGATACCTCACAATGGCTAATGCTATTGTGAGGTATCCTGCTCGGGAGCAAGCCTTCAAAGTTTTCGCTACGCAGCTAAAAATACCCGTCTCAATATGATGAAAATTACAGCCTCTATGCTCAAATCACCGTTCTGTTTAGCAGCGCTTTCAAGCTGAAACTATGTACTCACTGAACTTACAGAGTGATGTTAGCCTCTGTAATAGCTTGGATTTCATGGGTGATCAGGTAATATTTTACTCGCTGCTAATCACTCGCTACTGCCTCTCCACTCGCCGCTTCATTCGCAGCTCATATCGCTCCGGGTCCGTTAATTTTAATTCCTCAAGTCGAGCATCACGTCGCTTTTTATGCGCTTCGCGCTTTTCTGCGAGTTCTTTTTTTCTTTGTTCTTGTTTAGCCCGG
>Ga0316202_10002508_pt1 | contig 12003 bp, 11 predicted proteins | sample 3monrhotite_MG_FD_204934 | JGI IMG/M metagenome (GOLD analysis project Ga0316202, IMG submission 204934) | Microbial mat bacterial communities from mineral coupon in-situ incubated in ocean water Damariscotta River, Maine, United States -... | ecosystem: Environmental > Aquatic > Marine >... | reverse complement strand
CAGTCTGTGTTGGGGTAGTTGGTGTTGTTTCCAGGCCAGGTGAGGTTCTCAAGGTTGGTTCGCCCAGAGGTGTCCCAAGCCTTGGCCGTGCTGGAGAGGTCCTCGTAAAGTCGAACGCGCAGGAGTCGGGCCGAGGTCTCGGGCTCGAAGGAGATCTGGGCATACCTGTTCCTCTTCTTGTCGCTCTTCTTCCGAGCGCCGTAGGCCCGCGTCTTCAGGAGGGCCGGGATAGGCCCCACCCAGAGGACCTCCGACGCCTGAGGCTCCGTCGTGAAGGACGAGGCCACCGTAATGATCGACGCTGTGTTGGACGTGATCAGCCGATACTCAAGGCTCAAGGGCTGGTAGAGGTAGCACCCCGCGAGTCCTACGTTGTCTGTGGTGAGGGTATCGGAGACCGTGATCGCCGTTCCCCCTGCGACGCTCGAGGCCGTCACATGGCCGAAGGTCTCGTAGCACCCCTCGGCAGTTCCTCGGTCTGCGAACCAGAGGTGTCCGTTCTCGTCGCCGTAAAGGACCTTGGGGCCCTCGGAGGTCGGGACCAGTCGAGCCGAGGAGATCCCCTGAAGCGTCCTGCCCGTGGACCAGGACTGGCTGTCGAGGTCGAACTGAATGTAGCGGCGCGGGTAGGTGTTGGCGTCCGACGTGTAACAGACGTGCCACCGGATAGCCCGAAGGTCAGGGAAGAAGACGACTGAGAAGTTGTCGCTCTTGGTGAAGTCGATCAGGTCCCGGAGCTCGTCAACCTGCCTCGAGATCAGTCGGGGAAAGACCCCGTCCCACATGGTCCAACCCAAGCGGTCCATGGAATAGACCCGGCCCTCGACCTCCACGACACAGTGCTGGTTCAAGGCCCCGTACTGCTTGCTCAGGGGAATGAGGATCGGGTCCGTGAGAGGTCCCTGATCCCAGGAGAGCTTGAACATGCCGCTCAGGGAGTAGAACAACATGGAGGCTCCGTAGCCCACCCCTGCGGTAATGTCCCCGCTCATTTCGCTTTGCGGGCCCGTCAGGAACTTCAGCGGCTCAAAGCCCTCGGGGTAGTCCGGTCGAGAGACCCAGATCGCGTTGGCTCGGCTGAAGAGTTTGTAAGACACCCCGGTGGCCGTGGTGCCGGCGTAGTTCTCAAGGAGTTGGATCCTGGTGTTGCCGGAGTCGTAGAAGTCCACCTCGTAGGACCTCGGGTCTCCGTCGATCTGGAGAAACCAGGGCGTGTCAGCGCGGGCCGTGGCACTTGACCCCAAGGCAGAGGTGCGCCAGTCTGGGGAGGTCGCTCCCTCGGGGACGAGGTTGCTTCCATTGGTCACGTCACAGTTACCGACCGAGTGGACGACCGTCCCAAAGAGCCAAAGCCGGCTGCGGTGGGAGACGACGTTCTTGGCGACGGGAGGGGGACGGTGCCCGTCCACAGGCCACGGGAGGAGTTGGAGTTCGATCTGAGGATCGCTCACGTCCACGTCTAGGCTCGAGGCCGACTGGAGGCCCTCAACCGCCTTGAAGAACTCCTCGCCCTCCTCGCCGGGGTTGGCCCCGACGAGGGTCATTTCGATCACGATCTTGTCCACCTTGGCGTCGGTGGAGCGAATCATGTTGGCCGTGCCGGTGGTGCTGATTGGGAAGGTGAGCTTCTCGGCTCCTGCTACGACCTCGACCTCGCGTTCTTCGCTCGGGTCCGACACATACCCCGTCTTGGAGTCCATGTAGCGGTAGCGGAAGAGGTGGACCCCGACCGTGGTGGAGCCTGCTGCCGTCGTAGGGACCGGGACCCAGGTGTCCACGTCCGTGCTGGGGCCTTCCAGGCCAGCAACCTCAAGGGCCGTGCTGCGTCCGTCCCAGCGCTGCATTTTGTCCCACCCGTTGTTGAGGTAGGAGGTCTTGCGGAACTCGGCCACCGTTGGACGGTGATTCGGTGTCAGGCTGGAGGAGAGGGTCGTCACTAGGAGAGCTCGGCGTCAACGTCTCCGAAACGCTCTGCGCGGAGGACCTGCTTGGCCCAGTTCGGGATCGGGGACCCTGCGTCCCTGGCCGCTTCGATCCTGAGTTGGGCGAGTTGGAGGACCGTTAGGCCGCGCTTCTTGGCTGCTGCCTTGATCTTGTGTTTGAGGGAAGGCTTCCACGCGGCACAGGCCTCGTCGGCGGCTGCCTGGTCCCCAGAGTTCAGGAGGACCTCGAGCGTCCCGTCCCGGTGCTTCCGGATCGAACGAACGTCGTGGCCTGCCTTGGTGAGGTCCGTGTGAATGTCTCCGATCATTTTAACGCTCTCCTGTGGTCAACATGCCGGAGTTCGCATATTGGTTGGTGACCCCGTGGTCGCCATAGAAGGTGACCGTCTGGGCGAACAGCCCTCGACCTACGGTCTGGAGGTAGTGGTATCCGATCCCTGGGCGCGCGGCCCAATCAGACTCGTCCCCCTCGTCAGCCCCGGCGCCCGATCCGCCTCGCCGGGCCCAAGTCACGTCCCCAACCGTGGGGGTCGTCCCGTCAAGGGCAATCGCAAAGGTTCCGTTGTTGGCGTCAGCACAGGTCAGGCTTGCCATACCCTGCATGGGGACCTCGTCCAGACCTATAACGAATTCGTGCTTCCAGGCAGCGTTCCCGGAGTTCATAGCGGAGAAGCTGGTCCCGGAGTCGGTCCAAGAGTCGGTTCCGTCGTGGCCCCAGTCACGGAAGACCACCCTGTTGTCCATGTTCCAGACGAGCCGGGACTGCTCGGCGTCGGTGAACTGGCTACTAGAGTTGCTGTAGACCGTGCCGACGTAGCGCCGGGTCAGGGCCCCCGTCTTGCTCCAGACTCCGTCCTGGCGAACCAGCGCTGTGGCCCGAGTCGTATCGTTCGTCCACACGAGTTCCTCTAGCGTGGCGGTCCCGGAGTTGTTGTAGACGAAAATGTCGTAGGGCCGCGAGGCCGTGGGCGAGGAGGGCGTGAAGTTGATTCCCGAGGAGGAAATGTCAATGTATTCCCAGGCCGTCGAACCGTCGTAGAGGGCGATTTTTTGGTCCTTGTGCGGCAAGTAGTAGATCACCGTCTTGCCGGTCTGGTCCGAGGTCGGGACCGACTCCGTGGACGAAAGGCTGATCCGACCCCCTGCAACCTGGGGGAGGACCGTTCCAGAACTGGAGACCGTGGCCCAGGCCGGGTCCGTGCCGTCCGACTCCAGCAGTTGGCCGTTCGTTCCCACGGCGAGAGTTGTCCAGACCGTGGCATTGCGGTAGAGGATCTGACCTCGGGTGCTCCCGAAGGCCGAGTCCAAAAGGCTCGTCAGGGTCTCGTAGGCCACGTCCGTGCCGTCAGAGGCCAGGACCGTGTTGTCCGCGCCGAGGGCGTGGACCTCCCAAGCGGAGGTTCCTCGGCGAAGAATGTCGCCCCGAGTGTCTCCCAGGGCTGCGGCCAAGAGGGCCGGGACCGTGCGATAGAGCACGTCCGTCCCGTCCGAGCTCAACACAGTGTTGTTGGTACCGAGGCCCAGGGCCTCCCACGCGGTTCCCGACCGGCGCAGGATCATGCCCTGCGTAGCGCCCAACGTTGCCAACGTTGTGTCCAGAGACCTGTAGAGCACGTCCGTGCCGTCCGTGGCTAGGAGGGTGTCTGCTGCTCCTACAGCCAGGCGCGTCCACAGGGGGCTTGCCCCCTGCCCCGTCATAAGGTCGCCTTGAGCGACAGTGCCTGCGGTCGTGTCGGAGTGGACCGTGCCGTCGAGGAGAGCGTTGGTGCCCGCGCCGCCGCCAGTGAGGTCCGTGCTCCAGATCGGAACGCCGCCCGAGAGCTTCAGGACTTGGCCGTTGCTGCCTACCCCGAGGTTGGTGAGGTTGGCTCCGTCGTAGTAGATCACGTCGCCCGTGGCGAAGGTGATCCCGCTCAGGTCTGTGAGGATCGCGTCGAGGGGCTGGAAGGACCCTGCGCCTGCGGCTGCCCAGGAGGGAATGCCTGAGGCCAGAGTGAGGACCTCTCCGTCAGAGCCCTTGGCGAGGCGCTGAACCTCATTGGACCCGTCAATGTAGAGCACGTCACCCGACACGAGGGAGAGGGCCGAGAGTTCCGTCAGACTGGCGTCCACGGTCTGGTAGACCGTGGGGGTCGCCCACGAGGGGATCCCGGAAGCCAGCGTGAGAACGTCTCCGTCCGTGCCTTTGGCGAGGCGCTGGACCTCGGGGGTTGCGTCAATGTAAAGGGTGTCGCCTGCGACCAGAGAGAGGGCCGAGAGTTCCGTCAGGCTGGCGTCGAGGGGTTGGCCCCCGAGGTTGCTAAGGGCTGCGCCTGCCGTGCTAGCGCCCGTCCCTCCGTCTGTCACGGAAACGTCCGTCCCTCCGACCACGTAGCTTGGTGCGGTGAGGTGCTCGTTGCGCCTTCCCGCCGCCGACCATGGCTTCCCACCATACGGCGCCTTGCTCAACCCTAGTCCAGTGGTAGGCGTCCCGAACCATGCAACTCCTGCTACAGGGATCCCGAAGACACCCCCGTTTTCCTCAGTGAGAACGTCGTCCACCGTGACGTTGGTGGCGTCGGTGACCGTGTTGATTCGGTAGACCCCGTCTGCGCTGCCCCCGAAGAAGGCCCCGACGTGGTCATTGGCGGTCATGGAGGCAGTGGAGTCCACGACGAGGTTGTAGTTACCCCCGCCGTTGTCTGCCGCACTCGAGATCGTAAAGGTGCCGCTAGCCACCGTAGCCTCCTTCTCCGTAGCCCAGAACCCCGTAGCCACCCGTGATAGGAGCGACTGTGTTGGGCTGGATCACGACGTTGGCAAAGCCTTGGGCGTTAGTGCCCTCGACCATGAGCAAAGCGTAGTCGGACCCGGGGAGGTCCATGCCAATGATTGCGGTGATCGCGCTTGACTGCTTCGCTACGTTGGTATGCAGCATACCACGGCGCCGTTTCCACGACCCCTGCTTGTAGCGGTTGGACCCCATGTCCTCCTGGCAGAAGCCAGCGGGCATATGAATGCGCGAAACGTCCTTACGGAGGCCCCGGAAGCTCTTGATCTCTTCGGGCCTGGAGCGTCTCACGGGTTAATCCTCGTCCGGTCCAACCGGCCAGTGGTGCGAATAGGTGATCGGCCCGCGGCTCATGCGCGGACGGATCATGTTGATCTGCCCGGTGATCGGGAACTTGTTGTTGTCGATTCCCTTGTAGCGCTTGAGGGCGTCCTCAAACTCCACCCGGGCCAACTTGTAGGGGATCGGGGCGTCTGCGCCCTGAGTGACCGAGGCCTCGAGGCTGATCGCCTTCTGGAGGAGGTCGAGCCAGTGATCCGGCCACTCGATCTCAGCGGAGTCCGAAGAGGCCGTGGTGTAGACCGTGGGGCCCTTGCGGTAGGTGATCCCCAGTTTGATTCGCTCAGCGCCAGGGTGCGGCCAGATCTCCAACTTCCCGTCTCGGAAGCACGCCAGTTGCGGGTAGTTACCCCGCTGGGTGACGTTGTTCGCGGAGATCGAGTCGAACTCCTGGGGCTGGACAACCCGGATCGAGAGGAAGGTCTTGAGGTTCTGAACCCGGACGACCTGGAGGGCGTTGTCGGGGAGCTCGAAGCGCCTCTTGATCCAGTAGTAGGTGCTGCCGGTAGCGGTGGACTCGATCCACTCGTCGCCGGCCCGCATGGTCGCGTTCTGGTTGGTGGGGCTGTCGTCAATGCTGGCAATGCGAAAGGTCTGGTAGGTGTCTCCCGTGATCACGAGGTCCCACTCCTCCGTCACATACTTGGAGAGGAAGGTCTCCGCAGCGGTGAGGACCAGGGCCAGGCTGTCCTGGGTGACGTTGAGCGCTACCCCCGTCTCCTGAGGAGGGACGTTGATCTTGCGCTCGTGCTCGTGCTCGTCCCAGGAGAACTCCGCATGGAGCCGGCTGAGGGCCGAGTTGATCCAAATGACGAACTCCCGCTGAGCCGTAGTCCCTGCCGAATCGGGAGACGCGATCTCCGCGCAGAAGGTCTTGAGGTCAGCGAAGGTGATCGCCATGAGGTCTCCACATAGAGCCAGCCGCCCGGCGTGCGGGCCGGGCGGCTGGTCCTACAAGCGAGAGAATGGGTTCTGCTAGTTGAGCCGGGTGACCATGTCCGCGAGGGCCGTGTCACCGTCAGAGGCCGTGACTTCCGCTGCGATAGCGAAGGTTTGACCCTCGAGCCAGGTCGTGCCGTTAGTGGCGGCCTCTTCGAACTTGCCCGTGTCGGTGTCGCCTGAGCAGCGAATGTAGTCGCCCAGAGCGGCCCAGGCCGTGCCGTCGCCGAGTTCCGCCGTGAAGCGTCCGTCGATCTGGAGCCAGAAGAGGTCATTGTCGTCCAGGTCCACCTGGCCCCCCACCGACACCCCGACACAGCGGTCAGTAACCGCAGTGCAGGGCTTCACGTCATGCGTGAGGCGAACAGTGTGAATGAACGCGCGGGACGCGACTGCGGGGAGCGAGGAAACGCCCGCCGCCAGGTCGAGACGGACCAGGCGATAAGCCTTGCCGTCAGGACCCTCAATCACGCTACCGAGTTGTTTGGTCAGTTCGGTGATCGCGAGGGACGAGGCCGAAACCTTGTCGCCAATATCGATCGTTCCGATTGATCCGTGGATTCCACCAGCCATGTTGTTTTCTCCTCCTAGCCGGTGCTAGGAAATGTCCGCGAGCTTGACGAAGTGACGGGGGCTCATGAAGCAGAAGTTGCCGTAGAGCTTGAGAATGATCTCGTCACCCTGGTAGCTGCTGTTGAAGGTGATCTTCGACCGGAACAGGTTCTTGCTGTTGGCCGGGCCGAGCACGTCGAAATACATGCGGTCGGTCGTCAGACCGTAGCCTCGGACCGTGTCGCCGTTGCTGTCCGTGGTCGGGACGCTGGCGTCCCAAGTGACCGGGGCCCCGTCGAGCATGACGTTGTTCTCGAAGCCGAGTTGGACCAACTTCGTGGCCGAGCCACGGGAGACGGGGATCCGCTCCTTGTCGTCCAGAAGGTCGAGGAGCTCCTTGAAGGAGTCCTGGTTCAGGAGGAAGAGGTCCACCTGGCCGCCCATGTTGCCGTAGTCGGCTTCGAGGCGCGCGGTGCGGAGGTAGGAGTCGCCGTATGCGCTCCAGGCCTGGGTCGCAGCCGAGACCACCCGGTTGGTGTTGACGATCACCGGGGTCCAGAGCTTGGGCTGGGCCGAGGTGCCGACCGCGTTGGCAACCTTGCTGAGGCCCCCGTAGGTGCCGGTGACGCTCGTGGCGAGTTTGTCGGTGTTCGTCTGAGCGCCGATACCCGAGAAGAGGGTCTCGAGGCCGTCGAAGTCGTCCGAGTCGGCGAGGCTGTCGGCGAAGACCTTGTCGGCCAGGCCGCGCAGGGCGCCTTCACGCATGACCTGCTCACGATTCGCGAAGACGCGGATCATGGCCTCGGCGCCGCCTTGCTCGAGCTTCTCTTTCTCGGAAATGAAGTCCGAGACGTAGTAGCCCTTGCGGGTCAGCGTCGCAGCCGTCTTGGTGTTCTTCCGAGCGAAGGACACGGGCTGCATGTCAGCGAGGGGCTGAAGCTGGTGGTCGGCCTTGCGGACAACCCAGCGGGTCTGGTGACCGCTGCGACCCGTGCGGATCCGGCCCTTGGAGTTGAGCATGGAGAAGACAATGAGACGCTTGACCGTCTCCTCGTCCACCATTTTGGCCCACTCCTCGATAGTCGTCTGTGCGACGCGCTCTGAGGTTCCGATTCCACCAGCCATTTGGCTCTCCTGCTAGGGGACCTACCCCTGAAGTCTGAGTCGCTCCGCGAAGTCCCCGATATCCTCACCGGGTTGGAGCTTCGGTTTTGGTTTCTGAGGAGTAGGCACCCCGGCTGGAGCTCCCCGTCCTCGCTTCTTGGCCGACCTGCGGTTGGCCTTGACTTGTTTCTCTCGTGCCGCGATCTTGCGTTCGCGTGCGGCCAGTGCCGCTTCCTGTTTCTCGACTCGGTATCGCGCGGAGGCCGCTTCAAGGGTGGCCTGCTGGATCTTCCAGTCCCGGGAATTGGCTCCCGGGAGGGTGTGGTAGATCTTCGCGATCCTGTCTTTGTCCTGCTGGGTCATGTCGCCAAGGGCGCTGACCGATTGTTTTGCCTGCCGGTCGTGGTAGTCCTGAATGACGGGCTTGAGTGCTTCAGCCACGTCCCGGAGAACCGCTTCACGGAACTTACCCTCGTAGCGGGCCTCGGGCTTCGCGGCGTAGCGAGACTCCCGTTTGGCGTAGGTCTGGGCCACTTCGAGCGCTCGGCGCTTGGTGACTTCGTCCAGACCCTCGAGGTTCCCTCCGAATCCCAGGGCTGCCTGGATCGCTTCGAGGGGGAGGTCAGGCTCTTGGGGAGCCTGGGGTCGAGGCGCGGGCCGCTGCTGATACTTGATCAACTCCAGGGCCTGGCTCAACTGGCTTTGAAGTTCTCCGACTGACTTGCGAAGGTCTGCGACTTCGTCGTCGCTCTCGGGGGCGTCCTCGGCCTCTTGGACCTCTTCCGCCTCTTCGTCGTCGTCAGAGGCTTCTGCCTCTTCGGGGTCGTCCTCTTCAGACGGCTCGCCCTCGGTCTCCTCTTCGTCAGGATCGACCACCGTATCCGCGACTTCGTCGCCTTCGGCAGGATCCTCTTCGAGAGAGTCCTCGGGGCCGACCTCTTCGGCGACCTCGGGCTGATCTTCGGGTTCTTCGCCGGCGAGCCGGGCCTGAACCTCGTCAATCAGTTGGTCAAAAGATACCACAGGTTTCTCGCTGTCTTCCAACATTTTCAATTTTCCTTCTGAGCGTCAGGAACGAACCCCTTCGCTTCCGCACGTTTGTAGGCTGTCTCGACCATTTCTTTGCTCGACATGGGGTCTGCGCCGGCCTTGGCGTTCGCCACGTCTTGGAGGGACCTTTCCCCTACCAGCCACCCCTGGCGCTTGCGCTTGTCGATCAGCCGTTGGAGCGACCGGGGGCCGCTGACCCAGGCGTCGGGGTCGTTGGGGTGGGCCGCGAGGTCCTCCCGGTAGTCGTTCCCGTGTCCGTCCGCACCCCGTAGAGCTCGGGAGGATCGCTTCAGAAAGGGCCGACCGATCTTGCCTTTCATGGCTTCTCGGTGGCGGGCCTTCTTCTCGTCCCAGGATTCACCTGGCACGGACGGGAAGTCTTCGATTGGGACGTAGGAGGTCACTTAGCCTTCTTGGTCGTCTTCTTCTTGGTCGTCTTCTTCGGCTTCAGGATCGCCTGGACCAGGGTGTTCATGGCCTGGATCGCTTCCGCCTGCCGGTCCAACCTGTTCAGGATCTCCCGGTGCGCTTCCTCGTGCTGGCGTTTCGTCTTGATCATGGTCGTGTCTCACGTAGGTGGTGGGTGGCGACTCATAGGAGTCCACGAGGACACGAAACGTGCCCAACACGGTCTTGAGCCGGTTGACTTCCTTCTCGAGGTCGAGGATCACGAGCCTCTGCGAGGCTACGCCTTTCTCGATCCCCTCTTTGAGCCCTTGAGTGTAGGCTTCCGCGTAGGAGGGTAGGGGCTCGCTCATTGACTAGGCCCCTGCATTCCCGGCTGCGGGGGCGGGGGAGGGCTCAACTCCACCCGCTCGTCAAGAGGCACGTCGAAGCTGTCCTGCGCCATGCCTATGATCTGGTTGGCCGTTTCGAAGTCGCCCGCTTGGAGCGCAATCGGCAGGACCGTCTGGCTGACCTTGTCGGCGTAGGCCTGCTTGGCTTCCTTGTTGATCGGGACGCTGGAGCCCGCCGCGATCTCGTAGGACATTTCCCGCATGACCTCTTCTGCCGTCATGCCTGCGGTGTCTTCCCAGACCCTCTCCACGGTGACAGGAGCAATCGAGACCGCCATGGGCAGCCCGTCTTCCTCCGCGGTTACCCCTCCTCCGAGGATCACGTTGGCGAGGCCAATGACTCGGGGGTCCTCTGAGACCTTGAGGTCCTCGACCAGGCCGAGGGCCGCTTGGTGCGCGTCCTCCGGGTTCATGAAGTAGGTCGCCGCGCCGGGGCTCAGGTCAGCCAGGGTCAGGGGCCGGTTGTCCTCTTCCTCCTCTTGCCTCGGGGTGTCGGACAGGTCTCGGACTTGGATCACGCCCGCACCGGGCACCTCCACGGACACGAAGAACATGCCAATGTGCTCCGCACGGACGTAGGGCTCCACGTCCTCGGGCTCGAGCATGAGCCTCACAATGATCGCTTCGTTGCGGGCCGCGTCCGTGCTGAGTTCGTCCGTCCGTTGCTTGAGATCCGCGACACGCGCCCCTGCGGCTTCGTTCCGCATTTGGCTGGCCGTGGCACTCCGGTCCTGGGCCCCAGTGTCGGCCCCACCCGTGAGGACCTGTGTGACCCCGGTGGTCTTCTCGACCTGCTCCTCGAGGTAGGCCCGCTCTTGAGCGGACTCCACGTCCCCTTGGCCGAACTCCACGACGTGGACCAGGGTCGAGAGCGGAGTGCCAGGGTCCTTCTTGATCGAGAGGATCTCGGCCATGGTGCCGTTCTTGATCCGGTGCTGCTCGACCTTGGCAATCGTGTCGTCTACCAGAATGACCAGGCGGTCCCGGTTGATCGCGGAGTTGAAGCGCGCGGTCGCCAGGAGGTCGATCCCCTTCTGGAGGGGCATGACTTGGCCTGCCGTGGACTCGGGCCAGGGTTCGTCAAGAGGCTCGTTGTAGTCCGTGTATGCGAGGGGCCAGCCCTCGTCGAGGTAGAGCGGGACCTCCCAGTCCCCTTCCGCCAACGGGACCTCGTGGTCGAGGACGATCTCCAGGCGCACGTAGTCTTGGTTGTCCTTGGACTTCTTCTCGCCCTCTTGAAGGAACTTGGTGCCTCGGATACCCCGGCCCATTTTGGAGTAGACCACCCAGTAGGTCAGGCGGTCTGCGCTCTGGGGCACCCCGTTCTCGTCGGAGGGCTCCCCGTCAATGTTCTGGGCCTCGGCGCCGGTCTGGAGCTCGGGTGCATACTTGAGCTTCTTGTAACGCCACTTTTCCGAGATCCTCCGCTCGGTCTCCCAGAAGGGCTCCTTGTAGCGCACGGCCACCCACTTGGCCTCCTCCAGGGAGTCGAAGTCCGGGTCGAAGACCACGTTGAGGGACGAGAGGTAGCGACTGTGGACGAGGTTCCGGTTGGAGTTGTAGACCTGCTGGAGGAAGGCCCGACCCCGGATCAGTCCGTCTGACACGGACTTGCGCGTGTGCCTCGCGAGGTTGCACTCCCGGGCCGTGTAGTTCAGATACTCCTCGAGCACCCGGGCCAAAGCGATCATGACCCCGTCGCCTGTGGTAGGCGTGAGTTCTCGGTGAGGCTTGGCGTAGGTCAGGCGCGGGGCGAGGGAGTTCCGCATTTGCGGGACGAGGGGCACGGAGATCACCGCAGAGCCCTGGGCGCTGAGGACGAAGTCCTGCGTGTCGGCGTGGTCGAAGAGACCCCGGTGGGAGTTCTTGAGGAACTGCGCCACCTCCTCTGCCGTCTCCTTGTAGTGCTTCTGGGCCTCGAGGCCCGCGCGAATGCGCTGCGTCCAGAACGTGGCTAGGCGCCGGTCCAAGGACCCGGACTGCTTGCGGGGCGAGGGTGCGTCCGTCTTCTTCTTGCGTTTACGCCTGCGGGCCACGAGCCACCTCCCTCGCGTTTGCTTTGGCGAGAGACTCCCGAAGGGTCCCGACCGTGGCTCCGAGTCGGGCGATCTCCCCCTCGACCGTCCCGGCTGTGGCCCCGGACACCCCCTTGAGGGTCAGCTTGAGGTCCGCGTTCTCGGTCACGAGGGCTTGGTAATCTGCGATCTTCTTCCCCAGTTCCTTGCCCAGCCGGTGGTTCTGCTCCCGGAGCCCCAGCATAGCCACCTGGTCCCTCTTGATCTGCTCTCGGAGGCCCCTGACCAGTCCCCCCTCTTGGTCTAGGACGCTGTGTTGGGAGGTCGCGTCGATCTGCGCTTCGACCTTGTCCACCTCGAGGGCCTCGGTCAACTCCTTGACCCGGTGCCCCAGGGCCGCTGCCGCGTCCATGAGGTCGAGGTTCTTGTCCACCAGCCGCTTGAGCCGCTCGTCGTCGGTCATAGGAAGTAGCCCCCTTCGTTTTGGGGCCGGG
>Ga0316202_10002507_pt1 | contig 12006 bp, 14 predicted proteins | sample 3monrhotite_MG_FD_204934 | JGI IMG/M metagenome (GOLD analysis project Ga0316202, IMG submission 204934) | Microbial mat bacterial communities from mineral coupon in-situ incubated in ocean water Damariscotta River, Maine, United States -... | ecosystem: Environmental > Aquatic > Marine >... | reverse complement strand
GTAGTTAGTCTTAAGAAAACACATATATGAAGAAGTGGTCATTTATTTTTTGTCCGCTTATCATGATTTTAGTTTTAGTTAGTTTTGGATTTACTACAAAGTCTGAAGTTAAGGTCCCGGAAAAACTAAAAGTAAAAGAACCTACGCTAGTTCTGTTCCCCAAAAACAGGACAACTTTTAACCCATCTTTTGTAACACCTCCCTTTTTGGGAAGTTGTTATATAGGATTTAAAGAGGCACTCGCATTCAAAGAGTCTCAAGGAAATTATTTTATAATTAATACACTCGGCTATCTGGGTAAGTATCAATTTGGAATAGGAACCCTGCAATTAATGGGCGTTTATAATGCCACTAAATTTCTAAACGACCCAAGTTTGCAGGAGAAAGTATTTTATACAAATATTTCCCGGAACAAATGGATATTACGGAAATACATCAAATATTTTGTAGGTAAAAAAGTCAAGGGTGTTGAAGTAACAGAATCCGGAATATTAGCAGCTGCACATTTAGCAGGTCCGGGTAACGTAATCAAGTATTTGTACTCTAATGGTAGGAAGGATGTCAAGGATGCCTATGGGACTAGTCTTGCGGATTACTTAAAAAAGTTTTCAGGATACGATATTTCCGATGTTTCAGCAATTCGGAATCCTAAAGTATAATTGAATCAGACTACAGCATTAATTAAAAGCCCTGGGGTTAAAGTCAGGGCTTTTTTAGGCCTGAATTATAAAAATTGTAGGCCTTTTATGGAGTTCAGCGGATTGTGACTTCCAACTACCAGCTAATTTGGTTACAATAAATTCTGTGGGTAATGTAATATCAGTTGCTACACAAAGCCAGGTGTTTTTTGAAAGTGTTTTGACGAACTCCTCAAGCAGATTATTATTTCTATAAGGAGTTTCTATAAATAGTTGACTTTGATTATTTTCTCTGGAAATTTTTTCAAATCGTTTAATAGCTTTTTTACGCTCTGCAGTTTCAATAGGCAGATAACCATTAAAAGCAAAATTTTGACCGTTAAGACCGCTTGCCATAAGAGCCAAAATTATAGATGAAGGTCCAACGAGGGGTACTACTGATATTCCTTTTTGGTGTGCAATTCGGACTACTTCAGAACCTGGATCAGCAATTCCCGGACAACCTGCTTCAGACAAAACACCCACATTCTGGCCTTCTAAACACGGATCAAGAAAAGAGGGAATGGTTTTTGTATCGGTGAATTTATTAAGAAGAGCAATGTTTAAATTGGGTTGTGATTTTCTGGGACTGATTTTTTTAATAAACCGCCTTGCAGATTTTTCATTCTCTACGATATAATAATCAATTTCTTCTATTATTCTCTTAATTGAAATGGGCAATACTTCCAGAGGTTCATTTTCGCCCAGAGTAGTAGGTATCATATATAACTTACCCTGTGAAGTATTTTTATTTCGCATTTTATGAACTCTGTTTTTAATTTAATTTTTCAGCAATCATATCACAAGCTTGATTTATAAGTTTATAAACCTCTTCAAAACCATCTGCTCCGCCATAATATGGATCAGGGACTTCTCTTACGGATGAATTTCCCTCCTCCAACAAAAGTTTTACCTTTTTAATTTCATTTTTATCATCAGTCAAAGCTATGATGTCATGGTAATTACTTAAATCCATTGCATAAATAATGTCGAACTGAGTAAAATCGTTGTGGCTGAATTTTCTACATTTTTGACCGGAAATATCTATACCATATTTTTTCGCAACGGATACAGACCTTTTATCAGGATTATTTCCAATATGGTATCCTGCGGTACCCGCAGAATCAACAAACACAACCCGCGAATCAGTTTTTGATTTTAGTATGCCTTCGGCTAATGGCGACCTGCAGATATTGCCCAGGCAAACCATAAGAACCTTTGTTTGCATAACTTGATCAGGAAAATTTCTTTGTTAAATCTTCGATGTATTTTCTAAACTGCTTATCCGTTTCGGCCAGATTATCCACTGTTTTACATGCGTGAAGTACAGTCGCATGATCTCTTTTGCCTATCTGTGAACCGATACTCGCCAACGAAGCTTTAGTAAACTTTTTGGCGAAAAACATTGCTAGTTGTCGCGCTTGAACTATATGTCGTTTCCTTGTTTTGGATTGTAAAGTGGCTACATCCATTTCAAAATAATCAGATACAACTTTTTGTATGTAGTCTATGGAAACTTCCCTTTTTGTGTTCTTTACAAATTTTTCAACCACCTGTTGTGCCAATTCTAGAGTGACTTCTTTCTTATTGAAGGAAGATTGGGCAATAAGGGAAATTATGGCACCTTCTAATTCTCTAATATTTGTCTTAATATGTTTGGCAACATATTCAACTATATCATCGGGCATTTCAACACCATCCCTGTATAGTTTATTTCTTAAAATGGATATACGAGTTTCATAATCAGGATTTTGAAGCTCCGCTGATAACCCCCATTTAAATCGAGACAGTAAACGTTGTTCAATGTCCTGCATATCTACAGGTGCCTTATCTGAAGTTAGAATAACCTGTTTACCATTTTGGTGTAAATGGTTGAATATATGAAAGAAAACATCTTGGGTGCCCGATTTTCCTGATAAGAATTGTACATCATCAATTATGAGTACATCGATTAACTGATAAAAATGAATAAAATCATTTCTGGTGTTTTTCTTTACAGATTCAATGTATTGCTGTGTGAATTTTTCAGCAGATATATAGAGTACTGTACGCTCAGGGTATTTATCTTTAATTTCAACACCTATTGCATGAGCAAGATGTGTCTTGCCCAGACCTACCCCTCCAAATATTAAAAGGGGATTAAAAGAAGTTCCGCCGGGTTTATTGGCAACTGCCATGCCAGCAGACCTGGCCAGCCTGTTGGAATCACCTTCCAGAAAATTATCAAAATTGTAATTAGGATTAAGCTGAGATTCTATTTTTATATTTCGAATTCCGGGTATTACAAAAGGATTCTTTAATTCCGGATTTTTAGATTTTATTGGAACATCCATTTCCTGAGGATTAACACTACCCCGGTTTGAACTTGGAATTTGCTCTGTAAACGGTTCTCTGTTCCCGTAGGTGTTCTCCATCTTAATGATGTACACAAGCTTGGCATTTTCTCCAAGTTCTTTAGTGAGTGCAACCTTAAGTAACTTGACATAGTGTTCTTCCAGCCATTCATAAAAGAACTTACTGGGGACCTGGATGCTTAATGCGTTATCAGATAACTTTACAGGTTTGATAGGCTCAAACCATGTTTTGAATGCCTGCGGTTGGATATTATCTTGTATAAAAGCCAAGCAATTGTTCCAAACGGAATTAGCAGTAACACTCATATTTAAGGACGTCTTATTTTGTTGGTTAGAGATTTAACTAAATTGGTCAAAGAAAACACCTAATTTGGCATTTTTAAGAGCGAGACAAATATGTGAACAAATATTCTAAAAAAAAAATCATTTTAGGTTGAATATTTTCTTTTTTTTTTGCATGTTCGCGCCCCGCTTTTGGTCACATAATAAATATATACTTTTTAGCTGATAAATTATGCTTTTTTATCGATTTTCTTTTAGGGTTCGTTATGGAGAAACTGATCAAATGGGAGTGGTGTATCATGGGAATTATGCACAATACCTGGAGATGGGAAGGGTTGAATGGTTAAGGGCTTTGGGTATTTCTTACAAAAGCATGGAAGAAAACGGAATAATCCTACCCGTAATTTCCTTACAGCTAAAATTTATTAAATCTGCAGTTTATGACGATCTTATAACGGTGGTTACACGACTTAAAAAAACACCTTCCGTTAGAATAGAATTTGACTACGAAATTTACAACGAAGCGAATGAACTTTTAGTGGAGGCAAACACTGTTTTGGCATTTATAAATACAAAGACTAAAAAACCTGTCAAATGCCCTGATTATCTGATGGATAAACTGCTCAATCATGATAATGATTCAATAGCTGACCCTACTTAGTCCTGAAAAGAATTCCTGTTTAAATACTAGTCATCTATTTTTAATATAGAGACTCCGTGAATACGCTTAAAAATGTTTTCTGCCTGATCTGCATCAATAAGGTTTACCGATATTTCAATAATACAGTCCAGTGACATGTCCTGTTTATTTATTTCTATAGGATTTTGTTTAATTACCCGCATTACTCTGCTAAGCAGGGGATAGTTAAAACATAGTTCATAATTAACTTTAACCGATTTTTCAATAATAGAAGAAGATTCCAGAGCTAATTGTGCTGCCGTCCGATAAGCAGATATAAGACCCCCAACGCCTAATTTAGTGCCTCCAAAAATTCGTGCCACGGCTATAAGAACATTGGTTAATTCGAAAGATTTTATTTGACCGTATATTGGTATTCCGGCCGAGTTGTTTGGTTCTCCATCGTCATTTGCTCTATACCTCTGTTTGTCTATACCCATTCTCCATGCATAACAAACATGATTCGCCGTTGGGTGCTTTTTACGAAGATTTTCTATTATTTGTTTTATTTCCCTCTCATTTGTTATTGGAAAAGTATAGGCATAAAACTTACTCTTGCGGTCCTTATAAAGTATACCGTCTGATGCCTTGGATATTGTTTTATATATACCAATTTTATTTTCCATCAAAAGAATGCTACCAGAATGATACTTATTACTGCCAACAAGATACCACCCCAGTTTTTAGGGCTGATCTTTTCTTTGAATAATACAATACCAAGTAAGGTTGAAAACATTACGATGGCAACATTATTTAGTGTAAAAATCGAAGCACTGTTCAGCGTTTCATTTTGAAGCGCTCTTAATAAAAAGAAAATAGAGAAGAAATTGGGTACTCCGAGGGCAATACCCCCCAAAACATTTTTGAAATTGAGTTTTAAGGGTTTTTTAAAAGATCTTAAAAGAATAAACAAGATTCCGGTACAGGCTGCAGCACCAAAGACAGTGGCTGAAAATATTGGAAATTCATTTGTTGATACATGATTTTCTTCCATGTATTTTATGCTCGCGTCAATAATACCGGAACCTAAAAATACCATCACAGGCAACAAAAGAGATCTTTTTTGAATAGCTCTGGGTGTATCTTTCACAGATGCAAAATATACCGCAGCCAATGCCAATACAATGCCCGATGTTTTAAAAAAGCTGAGTTTTTCGTTATATAATATCAGTCCCAGTATCACAGGGATCACGAAGGACATTTTGGTGGCAACAGAAGCTACCGATACGCCCAGACGCTGTGATGTCTTTGCCATAAGATTAAAGACCAGGATGAACAGGATGCCTAAAAACAATGTGCCATAAAACCAATCATTTTTTGGAATTTCATATAACTGTATAGGCTTTTTGTAAAATAGAATTCCAACGAGACATGCAGTAATATAATTTACAATTATCGCATAAATAGTCTGGACCTTGTGTGTGTCAAATAATTTAAAAATTACAAATATCAGACTTGAAAAAAGGATACTTAATAAAAGGTCTAACATTTTAATATTTTAGTATTCAGGTCTAAAATATCCTCTTCACCAACCTTAAGGTTCCAGCATGTAATGCCTAATTCTGCAGCCGCAGAGGTATGTTCCTTACTGTCGTCTACAAAGAAGGTTTTTTCTGCATTGAGATTATTTGAATTCAGTACATATTCGAAGATAGCAGGTTCGGGTTTTCTCAAATTAATCTCATGAGATAAATAGAACTTTTCAAAGCAGTTTTTAAAACGTTTATACCTTTCTTCACCCATTCTCTCCTGCACAAATTTTATGTGCAATTCATTCGTATTACTTAACAGGAAAAGACGATAATCTTTCTCTTCAGCCAACTTTTCAATAAATTTTAATCGTTGTTCCGGGAAATCAAGAATTATAGAATTCCAGGCGTGAATTAAATCCAATCTGCCAGCTTTGGGAAACAAATGATTGGTTTTGTCAAGAAAATGCTCAGTCGTTATCAATCCTTTTTCATAGTCTGCAAACAATGCTTCCAGATCAGGGGTAAGATTTTTAAACCCATATGCCTGCATTTCCCTTGCTGTGGCTTGTTTGTCAAGGTTTATGAAGACATCTCCAAAATCAAAGATGATATTCTCAATCATGTAAGAGTGTTTTTATGGTATTATTACCAATGATTTCTTTACCAACCGGTTGGCCCTCAATATGTGGTGCTTTTATACCGGTGTCAAAAACAGTATCTCCTGTAATTATTCTTGCTTCATCCCATAGTCCTGCATTGATAAAAGTTGCTAAGGTAAGAGCACCTCCTTCAATTAGAACACTGGCTATATTATTTTGAAACAGTATCCTGCAGGTTTCTTCGGCCAGATTCTTCTCAAAATCAATGATTTCATATTGTATACCTTCCTCAAACTTCGTTTCATCCTCAACCTGAGTTAAAATTATAGTACGGACAGATTTGTCATAAATATGAAAATCCATTGGTAGTTTTAGCGTTTTGTCAATAATTATGCGAAGGGGAGAGGTTCCTTTCCAATAGCGAACATCTAATCTTGGATTATCTTCTAAAGCGGTATTTGTCCCAACTAATATTGCCTGTTGTTCACTCCGCCATTGATGCACACGCTGCCTCGCATAGGAATTACTAATCCAAAAAGGTTCGGGCTTGGTTTTACGCCAGTCTGCGCCGGGGGCAATAAACCCATCTTTAGTCTCCGCCCATTTCAAAATGATAAAAGGCCTGTGCTTTTCCTGAAAAGTTAAAAAACGCTTATGATGCCTTCTGCACTCATCCTCTAAAACTCCCAGTAATACTTCACATCCGGCATTCTCAAGCTTTTTTATTCCACGGCCAGACACCTCAATATTAGGATCCTGAATGCCTATAATCACTTTCAGCAAGTTATTTTTGATTATAAGATCGGCACAAGGTGGAGTTTTCCCATAATGTGAGCAGGGCTCCAGAGTTACATAAAGTGTGGCTTCTTTTAAAAGTGATTTGTCGGCAACTGAATTTATTGCATTCACTTCTGCATGTGGTCCGCCATATTTACTGGTGAATCCTTCCCCTATTATTTTATCCTTATGGGTTATAAGGCTTCCAACCATTGGATTTGGAGAGGAAGAGCCCAAGGCTTTTTTGCCCAATTCAATGCATCGACGCATATATTTTTCGTGTATCTTCACCTTGCAAAAGTAGGATATTCCAGAAGAATAGGGATGCCCAAGGAATTCAGGAAACAGCTACTTTTCGAACTGTCATTTTTGGAAGAACATAGCGTTATAAGAAATGTTGTTAAAGGAGATCAAGGACATATATCACAAGGAATTGGATGAAAGCTATGCCAAAGAAGAAGTGGAAAGCATGTTTTATTTAATGATAGAACACTTCTTAGGGTTAGAGAGATTTATTCTGGCAATAGATCCGGGGATTGTTATCACTAAGGACGAAGAACAATACATGTTTGAAGGTTTGTCAAAACTAAAGAATGAACAACCTATTCAGTATGTTTTGGGAGAGACCACTTTTATGGACTTGAAAATTATGGTAAATGAGTCTGTTCTAATACCTAGACCGGAAACTGAAGAATTAGTAAACTGGGTGCTTGAAGATATTGAAAATTTGGATGACAATCTTAAGATTATTGATATTGGAACCGGAAGTGGTTGCATTGCAATTTCTCTTTCCAAACTAAAGCCAAATCTTAAAGTCACAGCAATGGATATTTCCAATTCTGCAATTGAAGTAGCCGAAAAAAATGCATTAAAGAATAATGTGGATATTGAATTTATTCAGGCCGATATTTTAAAGATACCCTCCTTAAAAGAAAACTATGACATTATAGTATCTAATCCTCCTTATGTTAGGGATATGGAGATAGACCAAATGCATAATAATGTCCTTAAAAATGAGCCTTATTTGGCATTGTTTGTTCCTGACGAAGACCCGTTACTTTTCTATAGACCTTTAGCCAAACTGGCAAAAAACTCCTTAACTCCCAAAGGTGTTCTTTATATGGAAATTAATCAATATTTGGGTGAAGAGGTAAAAGAGGTTTTAGAGGAATCCGGTTTTGCTGAAATTGAACTTAGAAAAGATATCTTTGGAAATGACCGAATGATTAAGGCCAGGCAACCTGGATAAACTCAAAATGCGTTTTAATTGTCTTTTTTAATATTTTTAAAGCCCGGAGAACATTTAGGAAATGAATAGTATTGTTGTCTTTTGTGGTAGTAGTGAAGGAAAAGATCCTCTTGTATTGGATAAAGCTTATTCCTTAGGAAAGGAAATGGCAGAACGATCTATTCAACTCGTTTATGGAGCAGCGAGAATTGGAGTAATGGGTAAGTTGGCGCAAGGTGCGCTTGAACATTCAGGAAACGTTGTCGGAATTATCCCTGATTTCCTTAAACTTAAGGAAGTATTCCATCCCGGTCTGACAAAATTGATCGTGACAGAAAATATGCATGAGCGTAAACTCAAAATGCATGAAATGTCGGAAGGTGTAATTATGTTACCTGGAGGTTTTGGTACTTTGGAGGAATTTTTTGAAATGATAACATGGGCTCAATTGGGATTGCATCACAAACCTATAGGCATTCTAAATATTAACGGATTTTATAACAGTTTAATGGAGATGTTAAAAACAATGGTTGATCAAGGGTTTGTTAAACAGCAAAACTATGATATGATACTTATAGACCATTCAATTAACGGCTTATTGGATAAGATGATGCAATATCGCCCTCAGCATGTGCCCAAATGGATAAATAAAGATCAACTTTAATGACTATCAAGGAAAAAATAGAAGGCCTACGCCGCGAATTGCGGGAACATAACCATAAGTATTATGTGCTCACCAGTCCAACTATTTCGGATTATGAGTTTGATATGAAATTAAAGGAGTTACAGGCATTAGAGGAACAGTATCCTGAATTTATGGATGCCACTTCCCCGACTATGCGAGTAGGAGGTACAGTCACTAAGAATTTTGAAACGGTAGTTCATGAACATAGGATGTATTCGTTGGATAACTCTTATTCCAAAGAAGAATTATTGGACTGGGAAAAGCGGGTATTGCGTATTTTGGGAGATTCCGCAGTTAACTTTACATGTGAACTAAAATATGATGGTGCCTCAATTAGCTTAACTTATGAAAATGGGGAACTTGTCAGAGGGGTTACAAGGGGTGATGGATTTCAGGGAGATGACGTAACTGCAAACATAAGAACCATAAAATCTGTGCCCCTAAGATTACGGGGAGATTTCCCGTCTAAATTTGATATTCGGGGCGAAATTGTACTGCCAATAGATGGTTTCGCTAAAATGAATGAAGAGCGCATCAATAATGGGGAAGATCCTTATATGAACCCCCGTAACACTGCGGCCGGAAGCCTTAAATTACAGGATAGTTCACTGGTCGCGGAAAGACCTTTGGAATGCCTTCTATACGGAATTACCGGAAGTAACCTTAATTTTTCATCCCAATTTGAAATGCTTCTAAAGGCCCGTGAATGGGGTTTTAAAGTACCTTCTGCGGCTAAGCTTTGTAAAACTACTCAAGAGGTGATGGAGTTTTTGGAGTATTGGGACATTGAGCGCCATAGTCTTCCATATGAAACTGATGGGGTGGTTGTAAAAGTTAACAACCTGCAACAACAGGAAGAACTGGGTTATACAGCTAAGTCCCCCAGGTGGGCTCTGGCCTATAAATTTAAGGCAGAACAGGCAGTGACAATTCTTAATGAAATTACCTATCAGGTAGGAAGAACCGGGGCTATTACACCTGTAGCAAATTTACAACCGGTTCTTTTGGCAGGAACCACGGTTAAAAGAGCTTCATTGCATAATGCTGATCAAATAGCCAAGCTTGATATTCGCGAAGGGGATACAGTGCTTGTAGAAAAGGGTGGTGAAATTATCCCTAAGATTGTGAGTGTAGATTTGTCAAAACGCCCTTTCAACTCTATGCCCACCAGATATATTACAAACTGTCCTGAATGTGGTACAGAGTTGATTAGAAAAGCAGGGGAGGCTCAGCATTTTTGCCCTAATGAAAGCGGTTGTCCGCCCCAGATAACAGGGAGAATTCAACATTTCATTTCCAGAAAAGCTCTGGATATTGAAGGTTTGGGAAGTGAAACTGTAGAATTGTTATATAAAGAGGGCTTGATTAGTAATTATGCCGATCTGTATACGCTATCAAAAGATCAGCTAATGCCTTTGGAGCGTATGGCAGAAAAGTCAGCTGAAAATTTAATTAATGGGGTAGCGGCATCTGTTAATATTCCTTTTGAACGTGTGTTATTTGGACTTGGCATACGGTATGTAGGGGAAACGGTTGCTAAGAAATTGGCCAGGGCTTATAAGAATATAGATGCATTAATGGTGGCCACAGCAAATGAGCTGGAAATGGTTGATGAAATTGGGGAGAGAATTGCAGAAAGCACTGTGAATTACTTTAGTGAGGAAAAGAACAGAGAAATCATAAACCGACTCAAGGAGCATGGTCTCCAGTTTTCACTTACGGATGAGCAACTAGATGGACAGACGGAAAAACTTAAGGGTCAGACCTTTGTCGTTTCCGGAGTATTTGAAAAAGTAAGTAGAACGGAATTGAAAAAACATATTGAAGATAATGGGGGTAAAGTAAGCTCTTCCATTTCCTCAAAGACTTCTTACGTAGTGGCGGGCGCTAATATGGGGCCCAGTAAAAAAGAGAAGGCAGATAAATTGGAGATTCCAATTATTTCTGAGGACGATTTTTTGGCAATGATCAATTAAAAACCCTCTTTCCAAAAGAAAAAGAGGGTTTAAAAAGTGTGTTTTACAGAATATTAGTCTCCACTAAGCTCTTTATCGTATACCCATATTTCATCCCAACTATTATCCATTACCTGATCCATGTTTCGGATAAAGGCGTCCCATTTATCCTCCCCATGAACTTTAGAAAAAGTTTTCTTAAATGTAGGCGCTTCATCTAACTCTGCCCAATTTTTATAAAATCCTACAGTAGCAATATGTCGGCCAATTCTTGTTCCTTGTCTAAATTGGTTATAATAAACGCCCCATGCATTGTTACCTTCCATAGCTTTAATAGTTTTGCTAATAATGGTTAACATACCTTCCGCGTTATGAGAGTGCTCAAGATTAACTTCCCAATATCTGATAAATTGAATAGGGTAGAGTGAAGGATCATCAGTTAACATATCTGTATTAGACAGTTTAACATCGCCTTTCCAATATTCTCCATGTTCCATTTTCTTTACATAAGCCATTACGTTATCTCGCCAGTCTTCATCATGGCCTCCAGCAGATGGTCTGGAATCGAGGTGTGCATATTTTAGTGGTCCCATCATCCATACAATTTTGCCAATATCCGGGCCGCTGGAAATTTGGTAAACGATAGCCTTGTAAGGACCCTCTTTATGGTATTTTTGATTGTGAGCCCTCATGTTTTCACCAAGAACTTTTAACTTAGTGTTATCGGGAGTTAATACAATAGATTCCCACATGGGGGCGTCTGCCTCCTGAGCCGTAGTTATCACTACTGTGCCAAGTAAGAACATAGCCATTAATAAATAAGTAATTGAAGTTTTTTTCATAATAATTGTGTTGAGTTTTAGATTATTTTTATAGTAATTATCAAGAACGGTTTATTCTCTTTTTAATTCAAATCAAAAAGGACCAAATAAGGGTAAAAATGTCCGAAGTAAGTATTTAATTTATCCAGGCTCATTATGAATACTCCGGGAAGTTTCCAAGATTTTTTAAAAACCCAACAAAATGAACATCCATCTGAGTTATGGCCATTAGCATTAAAAGCACTTTGGTATGATGCCAAAGGGGATTGGAATGCATCTCATAATATTGCTCAGGATCTTCCTTCTGATTTAGGTTCGTGGATACATGCATATCTGCATCGCAAGGAGGGGGATAAATTCAACGCTGATTATTGGTACAGAAGAGCAAATAAGCACTATCCAAATTCTACATTACGGGAAGAATTCCGAGTTTTGGTAGAATATGTCCTAAACAGCTAGGTGCTGAATCGGTCCGGA
>Ga0316202_10002505_pt1 | contig 12011 bp, 6 predicted proteins | sample 3monrhotite_MG_FD_204934 | JGI IMG/M metagenome (GOLD analysis project Ga0316202, IMG submission 204934) | Microbial mat bacterial communities from mineral coupon in-situ incubated in ocean water Damariscotta River, Maine, United States -... | ecosystem: Environmental > Aquatic > Marine >... | reverse complement strand
GCGCGACCTATGAAAACGTCAACGGCGGGCAGGTTTTTGGCCAGTTACAGCGCACCGAGGTCGAACTGTCGCTCGATTTCACCATCAACTCCGCCCCGGAAGGCGCCACCAACGAAATTTTTGAGTACCAATTCGACAGCCCCGAGGTGATCGGGAATGTTTTGATCGAATACCTCGACGGCAGCGGTGAATCCTTCTCCGTTTTGCCCTTCACCTTTGGCGGGGCACTGACCGGTTCTTTGTCGGCCAACGGGGATATCACAGTGACAGACGCCGCCGCGTCTCCCGGCTCGCGGCTGGTCATTCCGTTTACCGTGATCGACGCGCGCGGCGCCACCACACAAGGCAGCCAGTTCATCACGATGGCAGAACTGACCGATGATTTCCTGCCCGGCATCGATGCCACCCAATATGGGGATTTGACCCTTGATCTTGCCGCCACAGGCAGCATCGAAACACTTGGGGATCGCGATCGGTTTTTGATCTCATTGGAAGCAGAGCAAGTCTATTCCCTATCGCTGACCTCTTCTGATCTTGGCAACAACCCCCTGCCAAACCCTGAAATCATTGGCCTTTTTGACCCCCAGGGCCTGTTGGTCAACGGCACCTCAGATGACAACAGCGGCACCGGAAATGATGCCCAGACCCCAACCTTCACCGTCGTGGCGGATGGAATTTACGAGGTCGAGGTCGCGGCTTCTGGTGATTTGAGCACCGGAGACTATGCATTGACAGCCACCTCTTTGGGCGCGGTAGATGATTATCTGCCGGGGCTGTTTGCCACCTCATTTGGGGCCATCACCATTGGCCAAGGGGCAACGGGTCGGTTGGAAACCGAAACCGACCGCGACCGGTTCACTGTCGAGCTGACCGCAGGCCATACCTATGAGCTGAACTTGACAGGCAACGGCATTTCCAATGATCCACTTTTGAACCCCGAACTATACGGTGTTTTTGATCCCCTTGGCACCTTGGTGGCAGGCACCACGGATGACGATGGCGGTCAACGCTTTGATGCGAGGGTCGACAGTTTCCGTGTCACCGCAGATGGGCTTTATGAAATCGAGGTCGGATCATCCGGCGACGGCTTTGCGGGTGACTATGCCCTCACCATCGACACAAAAGATGATTTTCTGCCCGGCACCGCCGTGGATATCCCCGCCTCACAATTTGGGACATTGGCACCGGACAGCACCGCCAATGGCCACATTGATTTCGAAGGCGACCGCGACCGATTTACCGTTGATCTGACCGCGGGTGAATTCTATGCACTCTCGGTTACCGGCACATCCGGCATCAGCGATCCCTCATTGATCGGCGTCTTTGACAACGAAGGCGTTATGGTCAGCGGCACGGCAGATGGGGATGACGACCCTATCCTCGACGGGATTGTGCCGATCTTTTCGGTTTCATCGACCGACACTTACGAGGTCGAGATTGGCAGCAACGGCCCCCAAGGTGGCGGGTACCGGGTTGAATTGATCACTTTGGGCACCGAAGACGACTTTTTGCCCGGCCCCTTTGCCACAGCCTTTGGCGCCATCGCGCCCGGACAAACCCAAGTGGGAGAGATCGAAAGCGCGGGAGATACGGACAGTTTCCTCGCCACGTTGGAGGCTGGCAAACTCTACACCCTTTCGCTCGAGGGCAGTGGCACCGGCGGCGGCACATTGAGCGATCCCGCGCTATTGGGGGTTTATGACCCGCTGAGCCAGCTTCTGGACGGATCAACCGACGACAACTCCGGCACCGGGACGAATGCGCTTGTGACGGGGTTTAATGTCGGCGCAGATGGGATCTACGAGATCGAGGTTGGATCGTTCCAGCAAGGCGCAACGGGCAGCTATTCCCTGAGCTTGCTCGTTGACGGGTTCATCGATGATTTTCTGCCCGCCAGCCAATTGGGCAACCTGGCCGCAGACAGCAATGCCACCGGATCAATCGAATTTGACACAGACCGCGACAGATTTCAGGTCACGCTAGAGGCTGGTTTGGTCTACGACATTACAGTCTCTGGCGCTTCGGGCGGCGGCGGCAACCTGCCAGACCCGGAATTGTTTGGCCTGTTTGATCTGCAAAACAACCTTGTCGCAGGCACGACTGACAACGACAGTGGTACCGACCAAGACGCGTCCAGCGGCTCATTTATTGTGGGCAGTGATGGCACTTACGAGATCGAGGTGGGCAGCCATCTGGACATTGGCACCGGCGATTACACGGTATCGGTCAACACGCTTGGCACAGTTGACGATTACCTCCCCGGCAGCTTTGCCGATGTTTTTGGCATGCTGACCGTTGACGCACCTGCCCTCGGCACAATTGAGGCCTCAGGCGACCGCGATCGGTTTGACGTCACGCTGTTGGCAGGGATCGAATACAACATCTCCCTTGAAGGCGCGGCGACCACCGGTGGTTCATTGTCGAACCCCGAATTGATCGGCCTGTTTGACGGAAGCGGCGCATTGATTGCCGGAACATCCGACGACAACGGCGGCGTCGGTGACAATGCCTTGGTCACCGGCCTGACCGTGGATCAAGATGGCACCTACCAGATCGAGGTCGCCGCATCGGGTGACCTGGGCATCGGTGATTACACTCTGGAGGTCGATTTCATCCGCTATCTGGATGACTATCTGCCCGGCGTTGCGGATGATTTTGGTGCGCTCACGCTCGGCACGCCCAGCACAGGCATCATCGACAGCCCCGGCGATACAGACCGTTTTTTGGTGACCTTGGACGGCGGCACCAGCTATCAGATCAACTTGCGAGGCTCGGATTCCAACGGTGGTACATTGGTCGATCCATTCCTATCGGGCGTTTTTGCGCTAGATGGCAGCGGGCCATTCTCTCAAAGCGTCGATGACGATGGCGGTGTCGGGCTCGACAGCCTCGCCAATTTCACGCCCCCCGAGCAAGGCCAATACTATATCGAAGTGTCCGGCTTTGACGACGAAGTGGGCAGCTACACCGTCTCTATTGACGATCTGGGCCTGCTGGATGATTTTGCGGCGGATGTATCCACCACCGGCCAGATTGCCCCCGGCGGCAGCGCTACCGGAACAATCGATTTCCCCGATGACAGGGATTGGTTTCAGGCGGATCTGACGGCGGGTCGCCTATATCAGATTGATCTGTTGTCCGAAGACGGGTCAGCGGCCCTCAGCGATCCGTATTTCTATGGTGTTTCCGACAGCAACGGTGTGTTGATCAGCAACACCGAAAACGACGATGGCGGTGACGGTGCCAACAGCGCCTTGCAATTTTCGGTCGAAAACTCTGGAACACATTATTTCTCTGCAGGTGGTTTTCTGGAAACTACAGGGCAATACCGCATGAACCTCAATGACTTGGGCGGCGTTGTTGACAACGATAGCTTTGACATCACGCTTGATTATCAAGGCCCGGAAGAGTTCCGCCAAGGCTTTGAAGAGGCAGCCGCGCGGTGGGAAAATGTGATTGTCGGCGATCTTCCGTTTGCTTCGGTCGAAGGCTACGGGTTTGTTGATGACATTCTGATCGAAGTGCAAATTGTCGACATTGATCTGGTGTTCGAAGGGGTTGAACAAGACATCCTTGCGATTTCAGGCGTGGTCGAACAACGCGGCACTGACCTCACCTTGGGCGAGCTGTTACCAACCCGATCACGGATTGTCGTCAACGCCGAAGCCGCCGAAACGGTAAAGCTTAGCATCGATGATCTGGCGGCGAACGCGATTGGACGTGCGCTTGGCTTTGGCAGCCTTTGGGAAGAACTTGGGCTGGTGCAAAACACCGATGGCGGGGCAGCCTATGTCGGTTCCAATGCGCTGCGCGAATTTGCCGATGTTCTGGGCACACCCAACGGCAGCGCCCTGCTTGAAGACGGTGCAAATGGCGGGCTTGCCAATGAATACTGGCGCGAGAGCGTTCTCGGCAGAGAACTGATGACCCCGACCATCGGGTTCCGCATTGATGCCCCGCGCCCCCCCGGCGTGATCGACAATGCCCTCAGCGCCATCACAATCGGCGCAATGGAAGATCTTGGCTACATGGTTAATTACGCGGCCGCGGATCCCTTTGCCCTGTCCGCATTCGCCGGAACACAGGCCTCTGTGGTCCAAACGCCTACCCCCTCACCCAACACCGCAAATCCTGCGCCGGCCGCGCTTGCCCTGACCGATAATTACACCGATATCCCCGGCGGAGAGACGATGTATTATGTCCGGCCCAATGTCCTGACCGAAACTCCGGCCAGCTATGGCTTGGTCAACGGCAACACAAACCTGATTAGCGCCGATGGCACCTCTGCCCTGTTCCTTGAGGGGGTCACTGGGCAAAATCTGTTGATCGACTTGAACGGAGGCTTTGCCAAGAACAGCCCGACGGCAGTGGCCGATCTCAGCGGTGCAGTTCACACCGCCGAAGTGTTTTCGCAATCCGGTTCACTGTTGCTGCGGTTCGATTTCTCGCAAAAGCCGGTCCAGATCCAAGATCTGTTGGCCGACTGGCCCGGATTTGAATTCGCCGATGAGAACGTCATCGTCGTCGACAGTCTGCCCGGCGCATCGGTGCGCATCAATCCGGACGCGCAATTGGGGGACGGCAACCAGATCAATGCCGGAGCCAGCGATGATTACGTGCGGGGCAGTGATGCCCCTGAGTATATTAATGGTGGCGCGGACAACGATATCTTGCTCGGACAAGGGGGCGACGACACCCTGATCGGCGGCAGCGGCGCGGATATCATCGACGGTGGCGCAGGCCGAGATACGGCCAGTTTCTCTGGCGCGCAGACCGCCTATACCCTCACATTGAGTCCGACAGAAACGATGGTGCAGGACCGCCGGACAGATGCCGATGGCAGCGATACTCTGATCAATGTCGAGCTTTTGGATTTCTCCACCAACCTCTTTGACGGTGCCTTTGATCTGGACCGTTTCGGCGGGCCAACGGGCCTGTCTGTCGGAGATTTCCAAAGTTTTATCGAGCTTTACATCGCGTACTTCAACCGGGCACCGGACGCTGTTGGCCTCAATTTCTGGGGCACTGCCTTTGCCAATGGCACAACTTTGTCTCAGATGGCGACCTTGTTTGTTGGTCAAGAAGAAACCCAAGCGACCTATCCCCCGGGCACCGCCTTTGATGTCTTTGCCGAGGCCGTCTACAACAACGTGCTGGGCCGCACCCCTGATCAGGCCGGGTTTGATTTCTGGGTTGGTCTACTGGAAACCGGCGTCGTCAGCCGGGATGCTTTCATTCTCGAAGTGTTGCGCGGGGCAAAATCCGAATTGGACCATAGCCAAGGCGAAGACTTTGTCGCGCAGCAGTTGCTTGACCGCGCATACCTTGCCACCAAGACGGACATCGGCACCTATTTCGCTGTCACCAAGGGCATGTCAAACGTGAGCAACGCCACAGATGCGATGGCCCTTTTTGATGGCAGCCAGTCCAGCCAGGACGCCGCCGTTGCCGCCATCGATGCCTATCACATTGCCGCGCTTGACCCTGTCAGTGGCGCATTCCTGATGCCTGTGGTCGGGGTTTTGGATGATCCGTTTGCGATTGCCTAACCCGGCTTAGGTGTCGGCCTCGGGCAGGGCTGGCAATGACAGATGCGAATGGATGGTCACGTCGCCCTCTTCGTTGACGGACACCACCCGCAAATAGGGCGCTCCGGCGGCGGGATCGTCGGTGTGATCGTGTGAAATCCCCGCAACCACGGCCGCCGAGCCGGGTTTCATCACATAGTCCTGAAACAGAGACAGCCGGAACCGGCATTGGAAACTGTTGCAGATATTGGCGCGATGATTGCGCGGCAGGGTACAGCCCTGCACCCCATGATAGACACAGCTGCCCGATGTGCTTTGCTGCGGGATATGTTCAAGGTAAGTCTCGATGATCTCATCCGCTGTTGCCTCGGGATTGGACCACCGGAAATAGTCGATAACCTTTTTCTTGATAAAGGCGTGACGATTCCCGCCTTGCAAACAGCAATCTCCCTGACAGGCAATACACGCCGCATTGAGCGCCATTGGATCGGGCGCTTCCTGTGCGAGGCGGCGGGCATATTCGGGATCATCCTCTGGCTGCTCGGGGGGCTCCTCCGTGGCATCGGTCGCCTCAAAGCTTTCAAGGACAGCCGCGCGCAGATTGTTCTCAAACGCCAATCGCCGCTCCGCAGGGAGCGGCACCAGCGGGATGTCCACATAGGGCGCCAAACCATGCGCCACGTCATCCAGATCATCCTCACCTATTTCCCGCGCCGCAGCTTTGATAACCCCTGCGGTACGGGCGTGAGTGATATCCAGCCAACGTTGGTATTGCTCTTCTTGTGATTTTGCCAACTGCCCGGATTGGTCGATCTTCTGTCTGGTCGCGCATTCGGGACGGTCACAATAGCCCGCATTGCCCCCCTGTTCAGGCGTCAACCGACGCCGGCAGGATTTGCAGAATACCGGGGCGGAAGGGTTGTGCGGCTTAGGGGGCATCAAGAGGACCGGCTCATGGTTTTGCAGTTATTGGTGATCCTATATAAAGCACCGCCCTTTGGCCCAATTGCAACATTTCATACTCCGCAAAAGCAAAAGGCGGCCCAGAAGGCCGCCAATCAGAAAGGAGTGTAACTGCAAATCCCGCGCCGCAAACTTAGCCGCGCAATGCGTGGACCTGTGCAAAGGACAGCAGTTGTCGGCTGTCTTCATCCCAAAGGTGCAGCCGCGCATTGGCAAAGCTTTCACCGATGGTCATTCGGTTGCCGACATCAAGGTCCGGATGGTCACGCAGGACATCTGGCAATCGGTAAAACGGAATACGGCTGTAAAGGTGATGCACATGGTGAATGCCGATATTGGCCGAAAGCCACTGCAACACAGGCGGCAACACATAGTGAGAGCTGCCGTGCAGCGCCGCATCATGCAAATCCCAATCGGTGCTCTTGTCCCAATGGGTTTCTTCAAACTGGTGCTGTACATAAAACAGCCAAACACCCGCCGTGGCCGCTAGCAACGTAGATGGCAAAAAGATCAAGAGAACCGGTGCCAGCCCGCCAAAATAGATCACCAGACCCAGCACCACGAGGATCGCCGCATTGGTCGCCATTGCACTGATCCAGTATTTCGCGCGGTCCATCAGGCCAAGCGGGATACGGTTTTGCAGCAAAAAGATGTATCCAGGCCCCAGACCGAACAGAACCAGCGGATTGCGATACAGCCGGTAATGCAGTCGCATGATCCAAGACAGTTCCTGATACTCGTGAACCGTCATTGTATGAATGTCGCCCATCCCGCGCCGGCACAGGTTGCCAGAGGAGCTGTGATGAACAGAATGCGTATGCCGCCAAACGTCATAGGGCGTGACGGTCAGAACCCCCAGAACACGACCAACCCAGTCACTAAAGGTACGGCTCTTGAAGAATGCGCCATGGCCGCAGTCGTGTTGGATCGCGAACAAACGCAGCAGGAAACCCGCGTTCAACAAAGACAGCCCGAAGGTCAGCCAATAGCTGACCGACATTGCGGCCCAGGCCAGCGCCCAAAGCAAGATAAATGGAACCAAGGTCACGCCAAGCTCAAACGCGCTGCGGGTGGTCGCAGGTTCGCGGTAACCAGAAAGAACTTTCACCCAGTCGCGTGAAGCACGAATTTCGGGCGCTTGCCCGGTAGAATTTTTATTTTGGGACATGCGCCTGCTTCTATCGTTTGAATTTCTGATAAACGATTAACCCGTCGAATCAAGAAGACTCTTGGGTCTTTGCCGCGTCAAATGGCCATTTTCACCTTGTTTGGGCAAGGCACCGCGCAGCCGCACGCGTGGGCCATGGCAAGATCAACTTGAACGAAGCTTGATGAACGCGACTTAAACCGTCGCCAATGCGCGGTTTTTCCCTTTGGAAATCACCTGCGCAATCTCGGCAACCCGTTCGGCATTGTCAGCGGCGATTGCGCCATCTGCGTTCCATAGGCTGTTTTCAAATCCGATCCGCAGTTTGCCCCCCGCAACGGCAGCAGCGGCCAGACAGGCGGTCTCTTGGCGGCCAAAGGCGCAGACAGCCCAGTCCAGCGGCTGGTCCAGCGCGGCCTGCCAAGCCAGAAAAGGATCAAGGTCGGCTGGCACCGATTCTTGTCCATCGCTGTAGCGGCCCAATACAAAAATCGCCTGCAACGGGCCTGCGCCCAGCTGGCCTTGCTGCGCCATTGTTTCAAATCTTTGTAAATCTTCTGAGCCATAAAGAATATGCTGCACCGCAATCCCGTTGCCGGCCGCCCAATGGTAGAAATCCAGAACCGCGGTTTGATCATCGTCTGCCGTCATCTCGGCCAAGGAGACCGAGACCAGATCGGGCCGAACCTCCCGCACGATCCGGCGCTGCTCTGACGGGCTGTAGCGGCCAACGGCCTCAGTGGTGATCTGCACCGCCATGTCAGGCACCGCAGCATGCAACGCCTCAAGCGCCTCTCGGTATTGCCCCGCATCCAGAACATGCGCGCCCTGCGCATCCCGGATGTGCAGATGCAGCCCATCGGCACCGGCCCTGAAACAAGCCTCCGCCGTGTGCAGGATCTCTGGCAGAGTGATCGGCAGTTTGGGATGATCCGCCTTGGTTTTGCGGGCGCCCGTGGGCGCGACCATCAGCGCAGGCAATGGCGTCACAACACTGCCCCAATGGCGGTGCCCAGCTTGGTCACGATCTCGTCGATATGGTTGTCCTCAAGGATAAACGGCGGGGCCAGCAAGATGTGATCACCGCGCACACCGTCAATCGTCCCGCCCATCGGATAACAGATCAGGCCCGCCGCGAATGTTTCTTTTTTCAACAATTTGTTGATGCCGCGTTCGGGCGCAAAGGGCGCTTTGGTCTCGCGGTCCTCGACAATCTCGATCCCTCGAAAGAGGCCCCTGCCCCGGATATCACCGATGTTGGGATGCTGGCCAAAGGCTTGCTCCAGCGCCGCCTGCAATTTGCCCCCCATCTCGGCAGAGCGGTCCACCAGCCCGCCATCGGTCAGTTTGCTGAGCACGGCAAGCGAAGCGGCACAGGCTGTTGGATGGCCAACATAGGTATGCCCATGCTGGAAAAAGCCGCTGCCATCCTCGATCGCGGCGTAAATCTTGGCGCTGCACAGCATCGCACCAATCGCCTGATATCCCGCGCCCAGCCCCTTGGCGATGGCGATGATATCGGGTGCAACGCCGTCTTCTTCACAGGCGAACAGCTTGCCCGTGCGGCCCATACCGCACATCACCTCATCCAGGATAAGCAACACGCCATAGCGGTCGCAAATCTCGCGGATGCGTTTGAAATATCCCTCTACCGCCGGCACCGCACCAGCGGTCGCCCCGACAACGGGTTCGGCCACAAAGGCAAAAACGCTGTCTTCGCCCAAACGCTTGATCTCGGTCTCAAGTTCATCGGCAACGCGGATGCCATACTCCAACGTGGTTTCCTCATCCCGCTTGCCGCGATACTCAAAACACGGCGAAATATGGGTGGTCTCGACCATCAACGGGGCAAAAGGCGCACGCCGCCATTCATTGCCGCCGGTGGCCAAAGCGCCCAAGGTATTGCCATGATAACTTTGCTGCCGCGCAATCACATGGCGGCGTTGGGGCTGGCCGATCTCGACAAAGTATTGCCGCGCCAGCTTGAGCGCCGCTTCCATCGCCTCGGACCCGCCGGACACCAGATAAACCCGGTCAATAGCTTCGGGCGCATGGGAGATTAGCTTGTCCGCCAGTTGCTCTGCCGGATCGGAGGTGAAGAAACTGGTGTGCGCATAGGCGATGCTGTCCAACTGGCCTTTGATTGCGGCAATCACATCGGGATCACCATGGCCAAGGCAAGACACGGCCGCCCCGCCTGATCCGTCAAAATACTGTTTGCCCGATTGATCATAAAGATAGACCCCCTCGCCGCGTGCGACGGTGGGAAGGTTGGATTTGGTATGGCGCGGAAAGACATGTGACACGGGAAAACCCCCATTGGTGTAGCTGCCATATTGAAACATACGATTCTGTGATTGACTAGATGTGAAACAGATGAAACACTCATCTGATGCAGTCATCGGGGGGATGATTTGTCGGATCTGTCGTTTGAACAACAACTGTCGGGAAAATACGCCACGCTCAGCGCCAAGCTGAAAGAGGCGGCCGATTTTGTTGTGTCAAATCCGGTCGATGTCGCGACTCGCAGCCTGCGCACCATTTCAAAAGACGCCAAGCTGGCCCCGGCCACTTTTTCACGCATGTCCAGCGCCCTCGGTTTTACCAGCTATGAGGAATTACGCGATCTGTTGCGTCTGGAAATCCAGCACCGGCCCGGATCATTTTCGCGCGGCGTCGAGGCCTTGCAGCAAAGCCATGATGAGGGTGATCCTGACTTTATCGCGCTGCATACCAATGCCTGCGCCTCGAACCTGCAGGCCCTGACCGGCCAGATCGACAAGGCGCGGCTCGATGCCTGTGTCGACCAGCTTTATCAAGCGCGGCGGGTGCTGGTGACAGGGGCGTTGGGGTCAACCGGCGTTGCGGAATATCTCACCTATATGGCCAGTTTCCTCTTTGACAATTGGGCCATGGCCAGCCGCATGGGCGCCTCCCTTGCAAGCGGTCTGGTGGGGCTGTCCACCAATGACGCGCTGATCGTGATCACCAAGCCGCCCTTTGCCAGCAAATCCATCAATGCCGCCAAGGAGGCTTTTGATGCGGGCGCCTATGTCGTGGTCATCACCGACACGCACACCTGCCCGGCGCTGGCCTATGCAACGGACAGCTTTATCGTGCCGACACAAAGTCCGCATTTCTTTTCATCCTACACAACCACTTTGGTCCTGTGCGAAATCCTGATCGGCAAATTGGCCGCAATTTCAGGCACTTCCGCGCGGCACCGGATTGCCGAAGTGGAAAACAAGAATCGTCGTCTCAGCGAGGTTTGGGACGGCTGACATCACCAAAAGTAAACATCAAACAAGGAGAGTATAGATGTCTATCAACTGGAAATTTTCTGCCGCAGGTCTGGCGCTGGGTGCGCTGATGGCACCTGCCGCGATGGCCGAAGAGTTCATCACAATCGGCACCGGCGGTGTAACCGGCGTGTATTACCCAACGGGCGGCGCGATCTGCCGTTTGGTCAACAAGGGTCGCAAAGAACACGGCATCCGCTGCTCTGTGGAATCCACGGGCGGCTCGGTCTACAACATCAACACCATCCGTGAGGGTGAGCTTGAGTTTGGTGTGGCCCAGTCCGATTGGCAGTACCACGCCTATAACGGCACATCCAAGTTTGAGGATGCTGGCAAGTTCGAAGGTCTGCGGGCGGTGTTCTCTGTCCACCCAGAGCCCTTTACCGTTGTGGCCCGCGCCGACGCTGGCGTAAAAAACTTTGACGACCTCAAAGGCAAGCGGGTCAACATCGGCAACCCCGGTTCCGGTCAGCGCGGCACAATGGAAGTTCTGCTGGAGGCCAAAGGCTGGACCACGGGTGATTTCGCATTGGCAACCGAGTTGAAAGCGGCAGAGCAATCTGCGGCGCTCTGTGACAACCAGATTGATGCGATGGTCTACACTGTTGGCCACCCGTCCGGTTCCATCCAGGAAGCCACAACCGCCTGCGATTCCGTTCTGGTGACCGTTGATGGCGACGCCGTGAATGGTCTGATTGCCGACAACCCGTTCTACCGCTCCGCCAATATCCCCGGCGGCATGTATCGCGGCAATGACGCCGACACGATGACATTTGGTGTGGGCGCAACATTCGTGACCTCCACAGACGTGTCCGAAGAAGCGGTCTATGCGGTTGTGAAATCGGTGATGGAAAACATCGACGACTTCAAAAAACTGCACCCGGCGTTCGCCAACCTCGACCCCAAGGAAATGGCAACCGCGGGTCTGTCGGCACCTCTGCACCCCGGTGCGGCGAAATACTACAAAGAAGCCGGCATCATCGAATAAGCTTTGATCATCAATGGAAAGGGGCGTTCGCGCCCCTTTCTGCACGACCAACAAAGTAAAAAAAGCAGCAATTTCTGCACTCAGGG
>Ga0316202_10002503_pt1 | contig 12021 bp, 11 predicted proteins | sample 3monrhotite_MG_FD_204934 | JGI IMG/M metagenome (GOLD analysis project Ga0316202, IMG submission 204934) | Microbial mat bacterial communities from mineral coupon in-situ incubated in ocean water Damariscotta River, Maine, United States -... | ecosystem: Environmental > Aquatic > Marine >... | reverse complement strand
TGCCTACCATGCTGCCTGCGGGGCTTTGCCTTGCCGTGTTTCTGCCGCGCGAAGACCCGCGTGATGCTTTTATCAGCAAAAAATTTGCGCACTTTGATGATTTACCACGAGGGGCCCTGTTGGGCACAGCGTCGCTGCGCAGGCGAGCGCAAGCGCTTCGTATGCGCCCGGATTTAAAAGTGGTTACGTTTCGCGGCAATGTGCAAAGCCGGCTAAGAAAGCTTGCGGACGGGAAAGTGGATGCCACTTTCTTGGCATGTGCGGGGCTAAATCGCCTTGGCATGCCCGGTGCCGCCACGCAGCGTTTGCCGCTAGACCAATTTTTGCCCGCACCCGCCCAAGGGGTAGTGACCGTCGAAATCCGCGAAGATGATACCGCTACCGCCAACAGGCTTCGCCCGCTTCACTGTGAGCAAACAGCCATTGAGGTGACAGCTGAACGGTCTTTCCTGGCGGCCTTGGACGGGTCTTGCCGCACGCCGATTGCGGCTCACGCCGCAGTGCAAGGCACCGATCTTATTATGCATGCCCAGTTGTTATCATTAAACGGGCGGCAATCATTTGAGCGCCAAGGCAGCTGTGCTAAAACACTTGAAGCCGCAGCCCTTCTGGGGAATTCTTTTGGGGAACTGATAAAAGAAGAGGCCGCCGAGCCTTTTTTTGCTAAACTTGCTGCTGAAGTTGAGGAAGAATTTTTATGAGAACTCTTTTGATTACACGTCCCATCGCGGAAGCGGAATCTACGGGGCAACAGCTGGAGGCCATGGGACACCGGGTTGTTTATGCGCCGATGTTAAAAATTGAGCCTATATCGTTCGAAATACCAGACGAAAAACGTAGCCTGATCATTACCAGTAAAAATGGTGCTCGTTTTGGCTTGGCCAACATCGGTGACAAGGGCCGCGCTATTTTTGCCGTCGGCGAACAGACAGCACAGGTCGCGCGCGACATCGGGTTTACCAACATAACAGTGGGTCCGGGAACAGCACGCCAGCTTGTTCCCTTGTTGCTGGAATGCGGGATCACCTACAAGCGCCCCTACGCTCATATTTGCGGCAATGAACTTTCATATAATATTGCTGATGTCTTGTGCGCCGAGGGTATCGACGCCGTGAATACCCAGACCTATCAAACAACAGCTGTCAATAGCTTTTCGCCTAGCGTCGAAGAAGCCATGGAAAGCGAGGAAATTGATGGCGTGCTCTTTTATTCTCCGCGTACAGCTACTATCTTTGAGGAGGCAATTTCAGAAACAGGTCATCATGCCTGGTTGCCAAAGTTAGACGCTTATTGTTTGTCCACAAGAGTGAGACAGCAGCTTATTGGACCGTGGCGCAGCAAAAATTATGCATTGATGCCAACGGAAAAATCCTTGTTAGGGGCGTTTAGAGACAACGAATAAAATTAGGTGGGTTCATAAACAACCCTTAAGTGAGCGAGGAAAACCCGAGTGACAGAAGGGAAAAGGCAAGGCGCTGAAGGTCCTGAGAACAGTGCTGAGGCAGATATTGTTGACGCTGAAATAATACCGGACGATTTGGAAGGCGAAAAAACCCGTGGTCCCGTCAGTCCAGACGCTCCTGCGAACAAACCCATGCAACCACCTGCCGCGGCAAGGGCCAGCAAAGCCGGCTGGATAAGCGCGGGTTTGCTAGCTGCCTTTGTCGGCGGCGTGTTTGCAACACCTTATTTTGAAACAGGCATGATCTCGCTAGGGTTGCGATCGGCCAGGACGCTGGATACTAGGCAGCAAATCCCGGCCAGCACTGACTTAGCGCCACTAAACAGCGAAATATCAAACCTCAAGGCCGCTGAAGCGCGTTACAAAGAAGTTCTCGCCCAATTTGAAGCCCGTGCAGTGGGCCAGGCGGCAGAAATTGCGGCTATCAAGCGCGATGTCGAACTTTTAGGTAACGCAGGCACAAATAATACTGGCGAGCCATCGGCATCCCCTGCTGCGCTGGTCAAGCTCAATTCAGAGCTAGCGCAGTTGCGGAACGATTTTGCGCGTTTGTCGGTGCTGAATACTGAAGGTGATCCTGCAGTGTCTCAGCTTTCGGGTGCCCTCGCGCTTTCTCGGGCTGAAACGGCACAGTTGCAAGCCCGGCTTGCTGCGGTAGAGACATCTCTGCAGCAGGTGGCAGCGGGTGCATTGGAGGCATCGCCGCGTGGCCGGTTGGTGCTTGCCCTTAGCCGCATGAAGGACAGGGCAATGGCGGGTTTGGCCTTTGCTGCTGAAGTGTCGGGGTTGCGAGCGGATTTGGCCGAATTACCGGCGCTTGACCAGCAATTAATGGGGGCTGAAATTGCTGTTCTTGATCGTTCGGGTGATAGCATTCGTCCCTACGCAAGTTTGGTGCGTGACTATGACGATGCCGTTTCCGCAGCCCTTAGGGCTGGCGAAAAAGCCGAAGGTCGATTTTTACAAAGCCTGTTTACATCGCGGCGCACAGACGGCGGCGCGGTTGGCAATGATGCGGTTTTTCTGCAAGCTGAACGACGGCTTCTGGCGCGCGATGTGGCAGGAGCTGTTGAGGCCTTGGCCGCACTTGAAGGCGCCCCCAAGGACGCCATTCAGCCTTGGCGCAGTGCTGCCGAAACTTATGTCGCGGTTAACAATGCTTTTGATCGCCTGATCAAAGCAGCTGCGAATGCGGGCACAGCCCGGCCAAAAGCGCCTGTCCAGCCCACTGTTGGGCCCTTTGTGCCGCCCACTACCGGGGGTGCTCAGTGATCCGGGTTGCGCTCTTGTTTATATTGTTTTTTGCTGTCGCTTGGGGTGCTGTCTTGCTTGCAAATCATCCCGGCGAAGTCACAATCAACTTTCAAGGCTTGAGGTTTTATTCAAGCTTTGCAGAATTGATATTAATGGCCGCTATTTTGGCGGCGCTGGTGGGTGTTACCGTTTGGCTGGGCGGCTGGCTCAAGCGCGATATGCCTGTTTTTGGTAGCAATAGTGCTGTCAAGCGTCAGGCACGTGGTTTGAAAATGCTCAATCAATCGCTGGTGGCGCTCTCTGCTGGGGATCACGGGCTGGCGAGCCGGTTAATCGTACAGGCGGAAGTTCTTTTGCCGCCGCAGCCGATGGTACATTTAATCGCCGCCGAAGCCGCTCAGCGTGGCGGCGATCATGCCGCTGCAAAAAAACGCTATGCCCAGCTGGAAGAAACCACAGAAGGCCGTTTGCTTGGCCTGCGCGGTCTATTAGGCGAAGCCAAGCGCAGTGGCCGCGAGGGTGAAGCCCTGCGGCTGGCGCGGGTCGCGTTTGAAGAAAACCGTAAAAGTCCATGGGTCCTGAAAACCTTGTTTGCGCTTGAAGTTGCGGCGGGCAACTGGACGGAAGCCAACGCTGCCCTTGTGAAAGTGATGCGGGAAGGGCTGATCGAAAAAGACATAGGCGCACGCCACCAAGGCGCGTTGGCATATGCGGAAGCATCAGAGTTAAGCCTGAGGGGCGACCGCGAGGGTGCCAAAAAAGGTTTTAGGAAAGCGCTGTCTTTCAGGCCGGGTTTTGCTCCAGCGACCGTGGCGTTGGCGCGCATTGAGCTTTCTGCAGGGTCAAAAAAGCGTGCCGAAAAAATGGTGAAAGAAGCCTGGATTAACAACCCACACCCTGGCTTGGCACGCATCTTTAAAGAGTTGGATATAGCCGAATCAAAAGCAGATTGGTTGAAACGCGCCCGTGACCTTTGTGTGATACAGCCTGATCATCCAGAATCGTTGTTATTGCTGACAGACGCTTTGATGGATGCTGGCGAATATGAAGTTGCCAAACCCGTATTGGAAAAACTGATCAAACAGTCCCCGTCGCGCAGTGCCTGGCAGTTTCGACTTGCTCTGGCGCATGTGTTGGGCGAAGATCCCGATCCGATTGAGGCCGCGCTGGCCCACGCAGAAGAGGGTGCGCTGTGGCAATGCAGCGACTGCGGCGATAGACCGCGCGGCTGGTCTCCACTGTGTAGTCACTGCGACGGGTTTGATACCATCTCATGGCAACAGCAGCGCTGTATTGTGAAGCCGGGAAGAGTTTTTGATCCCGACAATACCATTGCGCTGATTTCAGATACCGTTTAAAAGCAGCCTCCAACACATCTTACCCATGCCGCTTTAGCTCAGTTGGTAGAGCACGTCATTCGTAATGACGGGGCCACAGGTTCAAGTCCTGTAAGCGGCACCATTCTTTTCACAGCCTTATAAATTCATTTTCCGGTACCCTGGATATGACTGAGCAGATTTTGGTTCATGGCATTGTCTTTTTTTCGTGAATACTATGATGGTTATGGGCGCACGCCTGCTGCCGCTCTTTGTGTATGCATGCCTGAATTGCTTCGGCAATTATGGGTGGGCCGCTTGGGTGGATGCTGAGAGAACTTGACATTACAGCGAGGTGGGCTCGCCTTCCGCTATGCACCCTGTCTCAGCCTCAACGCGACTATGTGACTCGCGTTATTGGTGGGTTTTTTCGGCGATCGGGTCGGGATGCAACCTGAGGGAAGTGCTAAAATTGATAATACACCAAATAGAAATATCTTGCCATTTTCGTCAGGTTTCGTGTTTAGTGTATTACACACGGTGTCGGGGGGTTGTTAGGTTTGTTGCGGGGGCGCACGGTGAACACTGTGGTACATACAGATAATTTTACTATGGATGACCTTCCAGGTACCGTGCTGAAGGGCATTTACAGATATTGGCTCGATATCCGGGGGATGCGAAGCATGCCCGCCAGAGCAGATTTCAATCCCGTTGAAATTGGTGAATATTTGCCGCATGTGTGTTTTGTTGATGTCGAGCGCACGACTGGCCGTTATAAATTCAGATTGATCGGTAGCGAAACTGTGCGGGTGGTTGGTTATGAAATCACCGGGAAATACCTTGACGAAATTCCATTGATGCTCAGGAATTTAAAAGATCGTTACGATTGGCTGGTGAAAGAAAAGCGCCCGTATGTTATATCTGACAAATTAAACTGGTCGGATAAATCTTTTTTTGATTTTTATTCCTTAGGATTGCCACTTTCAAATAATGACCGCGACGTGGACATTTTGATGTATGGTTCAGTCTATACTCTAGAGGATGATAGTTTATCCAACCTGACTTAGGGTTACGTATACGGGAGTTAAGTCCGTCTACAGATGGGCAGCTATTAGCCTTGATTGAACGAGGAAAGTGTATTCCATGAATACCGGCGAACTGGTTGAAAATTTCATAATGGAAGACATTCCCTTTGCTAAATTGAAGGGCATTTATCAATATTGGCTAGACATCAAAGCCGATAGAGATATGCCTTCACGCGCTGATTTTAACCCCGTTGATATTCCTAATTTGCTCGCTCATGTGAGCTTGGTTGATGTTGAACATGGAACGGGGCGGTACAAATTTCGCCTTATCGGCACAGAAACGGTCAGAGCAATGGGGTTTGAACCGACGGGCCAATATCTTGATGAAAACCCCTTGATAATGGAACATCTGAAACCCAGGTATGATTGGCTGGTCCAAAATAAGAACCCCTATGTTGTGACCGACAAATTAAACTGGTCAGAAAATTCGTTTCTGCGTGTCTTCTCAGTTGGTCTTCCTCTTGGTAATAGCGCTGGGCAGGTCGAGATCTTATTGTTTGGCTCGGTCTATACACTTTCCAAAGACCAAGCAGGCGCTTCCCCCTTATAGCCTGTGCCGTGCCCATACCTCATTGTTTGGCGCGTTAAGGCGCAAGACTAGCTCCAGTGCTGAGGCTTTGATGCCCGAGATGGACTTCAACCTCTGGATGTTCAACCACAAAAGAACGCAGTAGCGCCGCGGATTTTGAGAGTGCGACTTCGCTTCCTTCCACATACCATGCGGGCTTGAGGTTATGGGTCCACTCCAGCTTAGTGCGCACAGTATCGCCAGTGATAAGCTTGGGTCCTGCTGTGCTATTGACCAGAAAGGCCAGCGAACCCGGTGTATGGCCAGGCACAAGGATGGCATAAAGGCTGCCATCACCAAAAATATCTAGCACGCCTTCAAAACGACCTGCTGCATCCTTTTGAAAAACCAGTTCACGCATGGCCGCGCGGCCCTTAAGGGCTTTATCCGGCCCTCCGGCAATGCGGTAACCAAAGTCGGTTTGGCTGCCATCATTGGGGCCAACATAAATTGGTGTATTGATCGGCGTAGCGGCAACGCCCATAGCGTGGTCAAAATGCAAATGAGTTAAGAATATGCCGCTTAGGGGCATACCTGCTTTTTCCTTGATCCAGTGGTTGGTATTCTGAATCATTTTAATCTCGACATCAGACATGAATTTTTTTGCGATAAAGCCAAAATAATCCAGATAGTTTTCGGGCATGCCAGCGTCGATCAGGAACAGACCTTTTGTCGGATGGCGGATCGCATAGAAGGAAATGTCTATGGTCTCGTCAGCATCAACAATGCCTGCATCGACCGCACTTTCATCCAGAATGATCTGCTCGCTGCGTCTGCTATATTGCTGCATAGACAGGATTTTCTTGAAACTTAGGATGCCGGGATGTGCCATGCTGGCGATCATTTTCGCGCTGGATACCGGGGTGCCAACAGTGGATTTTATCACCGCATGGTTGCTTAGCCTGCTTGAGCAAGCTGCCACCGCAAACAAGCATATGATTAATAGGTATTTTTGGATTTTCATCGTCTTGATCCTTACGCTTTTGGCAAATTTATCCTGCCGCAAAAACCTGTATTTTTGCGTTGGGGGTGGTTTATTGGGGGTGGCTTAGGCTATTTTGCTTAGGCCGGTCTCTTGCTCGGTCGTCTCGTCGGGCACAAACTCCAAAAGGTCACCGGGCTGGCATCCCAAATAGGCGCATATGGCGTTTAGGGTGCTAAAGCGCACCCCCCCTACCTTGCCCGATTTCAAAAGTGACAAGTTGGTTTCGCTCATGCCAACGGCGCGAGCAAGGGTGCGCGCACGAATTTTGCGCTGTGCCAGCACCACGTCTAATCTCAGTATAATCGCCATTAGAGAATGCTCCTTTGCTCGTCTGCCAAATGGCTGGCGTGGTGCATGATGCGTGCTAAGACAATCAGCAAGCCGCCAAACAAGAATTCGCCGATCATGGTATAATGAAACCAGCCCCGGTCGACGCCGCCGGTTGCTGCGGCTATAAAGTCAGTGAAAATCGGGATAACAGCAAAGATGATTAACCATATGCCCATATTGGTAAGAATTTGCGCATGTTCTGCGGCAAAAATAGGTTGGGTTTTAAGCCGCGCGAACAATTTATGTGAGGCCGCCAACACCATCACCAAAGGTATATATTGTAGCAGCCCGATAACCAGCATGCCAACCCGGGTGCCAAGCGGCAAGTCGCTGATGGCAACAGAATTGGGCTGGCTCGCCACTTCACTGACCGCTATAAAAATATAAAGGGCACCCTCGTCAATCCGATAAAGCGGCCCGTGATAGAAAAAAATCGCCCCCAAACCGAGGGCAAGAAAAAAGATCATCCCCCATAACATGACCAGCGAGACCAGCTTCATCGGTTTGCTGATCCGGCGGATCTGCTTTACCAAAAGTGGGTCGGCTGGCTCAGGCAAAAACAGGTTTGTAATTTGATTCACAGATAATGCTCCCCAAGATACCCCTTAGTGATTCTTAATTCAATAACACAAAAATTTATAAATACATAAAAAAATACACTTAAAAATAAATTAATTCAAAGTGGCAGCAAACTTGTCACATGACAGTTAGGGCCACTAATGGCAGGTTGTTGCTGCCCGATACACCAGCTTGAGGTCGCTGGCGACCGCCTTGCGCTGCTTCCAGTCGGCAAAATTGAGGCTATTGCGGATCATATGAACGATGCAGGTTTGTACGCTGGTCTCGGGAAAAACAGCGGGCGCACCTGCCAGTCACGGACTTTCTCCATAACCTCGTCGGTAACCCCCGAGATCAGATCTGGCGATACTTCAACCCCGTACATCTCCTCCAGATGACTGCGTATCTCGCGTACCGTCATGCCGCGTGCATACAAGGAGAGGATCTTGTCGTCAGGCGTTTTATAGTCCTTCAAAAGTTCGTCGATAAGTGCGCGTTTGATAACCATGATATAGCTCTCCCCTAATCGGGGTTATAACATGGCCACTTACACAGTTAAGCAGATAGGCTCATATTCGCTTGAATTGGCTATTTTATCCACACAGCGACCCTTTTCCCATTAAAACAATAACCCTATCTCCCCATGGCCTGAAACGCTGCTATCAGTGTCACGGCCTGTCGTTGCGCTTAGTCCCAGCGAAAACCGGTAGATGCCTCGTCTAAACGTCAGGCCCGCATCATACTCCATCCAGCTCGAAGCATTCGGCAGCGGTTTAAACGAGACATAGTCCGTGTCCTTAAGCAAACGTGCCCGAACTTCGCTTGCGTCTTGGTTGATCTCTTGAGTGTAGAGAGCCTTGGTTGCCAGCGTGACTTTCCAGTCACCAACCCTCCAGTCACCCGCCGCGGCAAACCCCATCCGAATATAGCTTGCCTTGTAAGTCTGTCGGTCAATCTGCAATGATGCAAGACTTCCGCCTTCGGTCGCCTTGTCAATCAGGACACTCTCGTGCCGCATGCCTGCGAGGGGTGACAGACTCACATTTTGAGTAACGTCAAAGCGATATCCGGAGCTGGCCTCCAACAGATAGGTTCTACCATCTCGGTTTGCGGTAGATGTGCCAAGGTTGGTAGTGCCTGCGGCTATTGTCCGGCCTGTATTTATGGTCTCATTTGCATAAAGGGCCAATCCATCAACAAACAGCCCTGTTGGCCCACCATAATGCACTTGCGCTGCCGCCGTGATGGCTTTCACTTCTGCCTGCCCTGTCCGGGAAGTAAGTTGGCCGTTGCTGTTGCCGAAAGCAAGCGCGCCCCCAATCACCAACCTGTCCGTCAAGGCGCCATCTACGGCAAAAACAGTATTATGGCCGGAGATATCTGCACCACCACCGCTTGCCCCGAATGACACGCTATCGCTTATATTCCCATGGAGAACCGAATACCGCACGCCATCATCGTTTGACCTTTGGGTGGAATGGATGAGCAACAGGCGCGCCACAGCTTCGACTGGAGCGAGCGCGGCACGAGTTGCTATACGTGCATCATCTGGAGTGATTGCTTCCGCGAGGGCGCGCGCTTCCATCTTGGGCAATTCACCAAATAAGGAAACGAGTTCAGAGGCACTACCCTGATCAGATTGGCATAAAGTCTCCAGAGCGCTGTAGACGCTGGCTTGGTCGCCGCTCGCTGGCGCTCCCAATCCGCGATTGGCTAATTCTTGGGGGGCTAAATCTGCAATACTGCGTATGATTGCTGCTTGTTCCTGGGTGTTATAAAAGCCAAGGGCGGCACCGGCGTTGACCGCCACAACGGCGCCAACTTCATCCTTTTCATCAAGCAGATTGAAGGCGGTGAAAGTTCCGGTGCTCCCGGTAAAAAAGCTCACTGGCTGGCCGTCAACCTCGACAGTCGCGCCACCATATCCAAATGTTCCCTGCGGACTTGACGAGGTATATATTGTTCTAAGCGTTTCATTGCTGACTGGAAGATTGGTCTCAGCCCCCAGTAATCCTCTCAGCTGCGCCTGCTGTAAAATTGCCCAATCCTCTGGAGAGGAGACGAGGCCACCAGCTGGGTAAGCAACTGTCGGAACACCAGATGTTGTGCCGGATCTATCTGTTACGGGGCTAAATTGACCTGCATCATTGACCAGATGACCGACGGGCTGAAAGGATCTGACATTCAACGGACTAACATTTGAAAGCTGAATGCCCAACGGTACAGCGATACGGTCCTGAATAAGCGTCTCCCAGCTTTGACCGGCGACGGTTTCTGCCACGATACCCGCGAGAATATATCCAGCATTTGAATATTGTTCTTGGCTGCCGGGCGTGAACAGCGGATCTAAACCTACAAGATGGGCCCCGAATTGAGCACGCTGTTCCGTTGGCGAGCCTGAAAAACTTTCCAGAAAAGCCGGGTCACCAAACAGAGCCTGAGAATCCGCAGGCGTTTCAAGACTGGGAAGGCCTGATGTGTGGTTGAGTAGTTGACCAATTGTCGTAGACCGTAAGCCTGAACTGAATTGGTTGGCATAATCGGAGAACAACTCTCCAAGCGTACTATCGAAAGTGAGCAAGCCATCATCAACAAGACTGCCAATGAGGAGGCCTGTAACCGTTTTAGTAAGAGACCCGACCGCATAGAGATCGCCGACCTGCACGGTTTCTCCTGTCTCAGTATTACGCACGCCAACCGCAGCACTGCGTATTCCTTCCGGAGTAAAAATAGAGGCTGAGATAGATGGCAGGCCTGTTTGATCGCGCAACGTGATGAGCCGCCGTTCCAGAGCGCGGCCATTGGTACATTTGTTGGCAGAGAACTCTGCGTGCGCGGCGCCCGATTGAGCGGCAAGGCACGCAGCAAGGGCACAAGCCGCTGCTGATAGCCGCCCAGACTGAAGCCAACAAGTTTTAGACCGGGTTAGTAAGGCGTTTTTCTGGTTCAGCTCAAGCATGTGTCTCTCCGGGGCAAGGATCAAATCTTTTGAAAATGGCGTTGCCAGTGTTTTCCTGAACTTTGTATCGAGATGCGCCCCTGTTTGAGGAAGCGGACACAAAGATAGTGTCCACGCTCTCAAACAAAGACAGTTTCGAGGGATGTGCCAACATCACCAATGGATTTACACTTGACCTAAGGTGTTGCGAACTGACAAAACTGGGTCCAGAATTATGATCGCTGCGACCACCTCTCAGGAACTCTTCCCTTTCTAGTCGGTCTGGCATCGCGTTAATTTTGAATGTAAGGGTGCAGAGATTTCGGTTTTAGGCTTAGTTCTAGCGGTGATGGCATTTGGTATGTCATTATTCGCCGTGGCCCTTTTTGCCTCTCGACGAGACAACTTTCTCGCTGATATGTCGCTTGCAACCGTCTTTCTGGCTCAAGCATTCAGCTATCCATCCTTCATTTTAGATGAATTCAATGTATTGAAAGTTTGGTCGTCTCTGTTTGCATCGTTCGATGCAGTGTCTTTGTATATTCTGCTGCCGGCGCTATGGTTTTATGTAAAGGCCATAACAGCTGGGGCGCCGCTGCTTTTTTCACGTCAACAGCTTTATCACCTGATCCCGTTTGGGCTGGCGTTCTTATTGGGCTTGATGCTTTCGACTGTCCCATATGATGTTCGCATGCGGCTTCTGGACGGACCCATAGCCAAAACATTCTATGAGGCTATTATTGCTGTATTGATGAATGTGGTGTTTCTTGCACAGCCCATCGTCACCATTGCATACGTTGCCGTAATTTTGAGGACACTCGTAAAGTATAGAAGCCGCCTGAAAGACCTCTTCGCCAGTACAGAACACCGGGAACTTAATTGGATTGGCTGGTTTGTGGTACTTTTCTCGATCGATTTGTTCGCGACATTTTTCTCGGATATCATGACCATAACGTTGGGGAGCGGCTTTTATGGCAGCCCATTTGATGATGCTATTCTTCTTCTTCTATTTGGATCGCTAGCGTTGTGGGGTGCTCGACAAAAGCCTGGGTTGCTAGAAAACGCTCTTTCTACAAATGAAAATGTCGTTAGCATGAGAACTCCGCAATATGCCTCAATAACCTCACAGCCCGCTATGGTAAAATATGGCCGGTCAGCTTTGACAGAGGACATGCGAGTAGAGCTCGCTGGAAAGATTATTGAGGCGATGGAAAAAAAGCACCTCTATCTGGATGCTAATCTATCCCTAAAGAAGCTCGCCACCCATTTAGGGGTGCACGGCAATTACATTTCGCAAACGCTCAACACTATACTGCAATCCACGTTCTTTGATTATATCAACCGTTGGCGGATAAAGGCCGCTAAGCCGCACGTCGCAGCACAAGAAGAAACCATCCTCAAAATTGCGTATGACGCCGGCTTTAACTCTCGCTCTTCCTTTTACAAAGCGTTCAAGAAAGAGACTGGGAAAACACCGACTGAATATAGATACGAGAATAGACTGTTTTTGGGGAAAACTTAGGGT
>Ga0316202_10002501_pt1 | contig 12027 bp, 7 predicted proteins | sample 3monrhotite_MG_FD_204934 | JGI IMG/M metagenome (GOLD analysis project Ga0316202, IMG submission 204934) | Microbial mat bacterial communities from mineral coupon in-situ incubated in ocean water Damariscotta River, Maine, United States -... | ecosystem: Environmental > Aquatic > Marine >... | reverse complement strand
AAGGTCGCCAACCGGGTCAAACGCGCCGTGCAGGACGGCTTCGCCTGGCTCGACGTGAACTTCACCGTCGAGCGCAACCCGGGACGCAACGCGCCGCCCTGGCATTACTACTACCTCTACGGCCTCGAGCGCGCCGCCGTGTTCGCCAATCGCATCCTGATCGGCGAGCACGACTGGTACATCCTGGGTTCGCGCTACCTGATCGGGCGCCAACTCGCCGACGGCAGCTGGAACACCGGCATGCTGGGCGGCAAGGAGTACAAGCCGAGCGCGGTGCTCGACACGGCGTGGGCCATCCTGTTCCTCAAGAAGGCGACCCGCCCGCTCGAGCCCATTCCCCAGCCGGTTGTCACGCCGGCCGGCAACTGAGAGGACCTCACCCGCGGCTGCCATGAGCAAGACGCCGAACCAGGAAGAAGCCGCTCTCGTCGCGCGCTGCGCGGCCGGTGAGCGGGCTGCCTGGGAGACGTTCGTCGATCGCTTCGGGCCGCTCATCGTCGCGCTCGTGCGACGCATGCTGCACCGTCGCACGGGACGCGCACGGGACGCGGATGTCGACGAGATCGCGGCGGAGGTCTTCCTCGCGCTCGTGCGCCGTGACCGCATCCTGCTCAAGCGGTTCGACTCGCAGTACCGCCTCTCGACCTACCTCGGCGTGATCAGCCGCACGGAGGTCCTACGGCACCTGCGGCGGGGCAACCGGCTCCCCCACGACCTGGAGGAACCGACGCGCATCCCGGAGCGCGATGGCACCCTCGGGCCGTCGCGCACGCTGGAAGATCAGGAGCGCACCGAGGCCATCGCCGGCCTGCGCACGGCCCTGGCAGAACTCGAGGAACGCGATCGCCTGCTGCTGACGATGAAGTACCTGGACGGGATGGACTACCGCAGCATCGGGGCGGCCCTGGACCTCAACCCCGAGAGCATCGGGCAGTTCCTGCACCGTGCGAAGCAGCGCCTCGCCCAGCGCGTCCCGCACCTGCGGGCCTTCCTGGCCGAGACAGTGGATCGCGAGGCCTAGGGGCTCACGTCCGCAGTCGCGCGTTCAGCGGCTGAGGGCGTCGTCGATGGCGTCGTCCAGCGCGGCGGCCTCGACACGCGAGTACCACGACTTCACCGGCGCACGCGCGGCGGAGAGCACCACGGTCGTCGGCACGTAGAAGTTGTAGTACGTCCGCACGACGCGCTTCTGGTCGGCATCCCACGTCGCCTTCGTGCCGACGTCGACCAACACGATGTCGATCTCCGAGCGCCGGCGGACCAGCAACTCGAGGAACGCGGCCGCCTGCAGGTCGGAGGCCTTGGACGCGTTGTCGTAGAAGACGATGACACAGGGCCGCTGGCCCGCGCCCAGCACACGCCCTGCGGGTGCGGAGGGCAGGAGGTCACTCGGGTACCCGGGCACGCGCGCATCCCCGGGACCGCTGCGCAGGCGCTGCACGTGCGTGCGTGCGCTGTGGTCGGACGGGGGCGTGAAGGTCACACCGGTGCGGGCCGCGGGGTCGTCCCCCTGCGGCTGCTGATCGAACGGATCCACGGAGCCGGGCGACGCCGGCACGTCCGGGGAGCCGGGCTGGGCCGCGTCCGGCTTCTCGGGTGCCGGTGTCGGGTTGGCAATGGCATCTTCGATCGCGCGCTCCACGACCGCCGCGTCCACGCGCCCCGAGCGCAGGAGGCGCGTGGTGCGCTGCGCGTCCAGGAGGACGATCGTCGGGACGTGATCAAGGAAGCGCAGGGAGAGTTCATCCGTGCCACGGGTGCGCTTGGCGCCAGCCCCGCGGTCGATGGCCACGAAGTCGATGCGCTGGCGATTGCGCAGGACCATCGGCAGCAGCTGGGCGGCCTGGAGGTCGGAGGCACGCATGCTGTCATCGAAGAACACGAGGAGCACGGGCTTCACACCAGGCGTGAGCGCCATGCCGGCATCGTCGGAGCGCACGACCTCGGCGGGGTAGCCGCAGACCTCGGGCGCCCCCGGACGATCCAGGAGCTTCGTCACGTGCGCCATGGCGCGGCCCATCGGCGTGCCGGCCTCGGGCTCGCGGGTCGCGGGCTGGGTGGGCGCCGGCTGTCCGGGTGTGGGCTGCCCGGGGGTCGAGGTCGTACCGCCCTCCTGCCAGGGATCGTCCTCGTCGACGACGGGCTGCGCCGGCGGGGTCTCGGTGGTGCCCGGGTTCGTCCCGGCGGGGGCCGCGCCGGTGCCTCCCGGCAGCCACGGGTCATCCTCGTCGACGGGGGCCGGCTTCGGATCGGCGGGCTGGGCAGGCTGCGGGGCGGCAGGAGCCGGCTCGCTGCCGCCGGGCAACCAGGGATCATCCCCGGCCAGGGCCGGGTCGACCGGCTGCGAGTCGCGGGGGGGCGGGTCGATGGGCTGCGGCTCGCTCGGGGCCGGGTCGATCGGCGGCAGCGGGTCGCGAGGGGCCGGGTCGACGGGCTGCGGCTCGCTCGGGGCCGGGTCGATCGGCGGCAGCGGGTCGCGGGGGGCCGGGTCGCTGGGCTGCGGCTCGCTCGGGGCCGGGTCGACGGGCTGCGGCTCGCTCGGGGCCGGGTCGATCGGCGGCAACGGGTCGCGGGGAGCCGGGTCGCTGGGCTGCGGCTCGCTCGGCTGCGGATCGCTCGGCTGCGGATCCCGCGGCGCCGTCGGCACCGGCTGGCTCGGAAGGGAGCCGTGCGGGTTCGCGCTGCCCCCGGGGGGCGCGCCGAGGTCGTCACTGGCGTCGGCCGGCGCGGGCGGGCGGTCGGTGCCTGCGCTCGAGGGCAACCGCGGGTCGCGCGGCTGGGCCGGCACGCGCGGGACGGTACGCTCCGCAGGCAACCCGGTCGGCCCCGCGGGGCGCGACGCGCCGGACGGCACGTCGATCGGCGGCAGCGTCCCCGTCGGCGGCAGGCCCATGGGCGTCTCGAGGGGCCCCACCGCACGCGGGCCCCCATCGAGCGGCCCGGGCGCCACGGGACGCGGCTCCGGGGCCACGGGCGGGACGGCGTCCGCGGCGGTCGGCCGGCCCGGACGGGGGTTCGTACGTCGCGCGGCGGCGTCGAGGGACGGGTCCCAGGTCGGCGGGGGCGGGATCGGCGGCATGCCGCTGCCCGCGGTGACACCCCCCGGGGGCCACTCGGCGGGGCGACCGTCGAGGCGCGGCCCGCCCGGCTCGACGCGCGGGCCGGAGGGCGGGGGACGCACGGTCACCGGCCGCGGGGCGCCGACGCCGCCGTCGGGATCGCCGAGACCCGGGGAGGCCACATCGGGGGAGCCCACATCGGGGGAGCCCACATCCGGGGAGCCCACCCCGCCGGTCGAGGGCAGGTCGGGCCCCTGGGACGGCGTGCCGGGGACGCCGAGGTCCTCGAGGCGTCGCACGGGTACGCGGCCCGTCGCACCGGGGTCGGTGACCAGCGGATCATCGCTCGTCGGCGCGGGCAGGCGTGCCTCCGCGGGCGTGCGCGCGGCGAGGGACGCCTCGCAGCCGGCCAGCAGCGGGAGCGCCGCGCCGAGGAAGAACACGGATACCGTCGAGAGGGTAGTAAGCGGTCGCATGGCTCGTTTCGCGTCCCCCGCGGGTGAACTCATAGGATGGCGGTGAGGGGTCACTGCACCGTCACAGTCTTGGCCAGGTTGCGGGGCTGATCGATGTCGCAGCCGCGCAACCGTGCCGTCTCGTACGCCAGGGCCTGCAGCGGCACGACGTTCACGACGGGCGCGACGAGCGGGTGCAGGGCGGGCACGGTGAGGACGAAGTCGGCGAGGGCGCGCGCGTCGGCGTCGTCCTCCGTCGCCACGACGATGATCTCGCCGTCACGCGCCTTGACCTCGCGCACGTTGCCGAGCATGCGCTCACGCCACGGCCCCGGGGTGGCGATCGCCACCGTGGGGACCTCCCGGGAGATGAGCGCGATCGGCCCGTGCTTCATCTCGCCGGCGGGGTAGCCCTCGGCGTGGATGTAGGAGATCTCCTTCATCTTCAGCGCCCCCTCGAGGGCGGTCACCGCATCGGCGCCGCGACCGAGGAAGAGCATGTGGTCCGCACGCCGGATGTCGCGCGCCGCCTGGGCCGCGTCCTCGAAGCGCTCGAGCGCACGGGTCACCGCGGCGGGCAACTCCCAGAGCGCCTGGGCGACAGGCTGCAGGGTCTCCTGGGTACGCCCCCGGGCCTGCGCGGCCTTCAGGGCCAGGAGCAGCAGGGCCGTGAGCATGGAGGTGTAGGCCTTGGTGGAGGCCACGGCGATCTCGGGGCCGGCGTGCATGTCGAGCACCCCGCCGACCATGCGGCCGATGACGCTCTGGCGCACGTTCAGCACGCCCAGGGTCGCGGCCCCCGCATCGAGGGCCGGCTGCAACGCGACCTTCGTGTCCATCGTCTCGCCGGACTGGCTCACGGCGATGACGAGCACATCCGGCCCCAGGACGGGATCGCGCGCCCCGTACTCGTGCGCCATCACGGCACGCGCGGGGATGCGCGCCAGGGTCTCGAGGACGTAGGCGCCGTACTGGCAGGCATGGAAGCCCGTGCCGGCGCCGACGAGGTCGATGCGCTGGAAACGGCGCCAGTCGTCGTCGTCCAGCCCGAGGTCGTCGAAGCGCAGGGTCGTGCCCTCGGGGTCCACGCGGGCTGCCACGAGTTCGTAGAGGCGGCTCGGCTGCTCGTGCATCTCCTTGAGCATGAAGTGCGGGTAGCCGTCCTTGCCGATGTCGCGCACGGCGTGGTCGATGGGCGCGATGGCCCGCTCGACGACGGCCCCCGACTCGTCGTGGACGACCACGGTCGTCGGCGTGACGACGGCGATGTCGTTCTCGGCGAGCTCGATCACACGATCCGCGCGACCGACCAGCGGCCGCAGATCGCTCGCCACCAGGTTTTCGCGAACGCCCAGGCCGACGAGCAGCGGGGAGCCGCGCCGCACGGCGAGGATGGTGTCCGGCAGATCGTGATGCTGGATCGCGACGGCGAACTGACCGCGGCAGCGAGCGAGCAGGGTGCGCGCGGCCGCGACCGGGTCCCCGTCGTACGCGCGCGCGAAGAGCTGGGCGAGGATCTCGGTATCGGTGTCGGAGGCGAACTCGACCCCCTCCGCCTCGAGCTCGGCGCGCAGGGCGAGGTCGTTCTCGACGATGCCGTTGTGGACGAGGGCCACCGCCCCCTCCCCCCCCGGCTGCGGGTGCGCATTCACGCGGTTGGGTACCCCGTGGGTCGCCCAGCGCGTGTGGCCGATGCCGGTGGTGCCGGCCAGGGTGTCGGGGTCCCAGTTCGGCGCGAGGTCCTCGATGCGGCCCGGATCGCGGCGTACGTGCAGCGTGCCGTCACGCCAGACGGAGACGCCGGCCGAGTCGTACCCGCGGTAGGACAGCAGGCGGATGCCCTGGATCAGGACAGGCAGGGCTTCGGAACCGCCCGTATAGCCGATGATGCCGCACATGCGCCGCGTCTCCCTCGAACCCGCCCATGGGACCACGCGGGCGGGGGCGCGCAAGCAAAGGGCCGGCAAGCGGAGACGCGCCCGTGACGGGCCTGACGCCTTCGGCGGCCGGACGGCGCGGCCGCCATGCCGCCGCGGCGGGCCGACCTGCGTGCGAGACCGGGCTCAGCGAGCGGCTTGGAGGGTCGCCCGGACGGGCACCCGCAGCTCGGGCTGCTCCGGATCGTCCGTGCGGACCAGCAGGATGGCCTTGATCAGGCCCGCCTTGCGGGGCTTCCCGTCGTACTTGACGTCCACCCACCAGCCGCGTGCGTCCTTGCCGTGGGTCGCGGCGAACGGAGCGCCGCCGGGACCGAACGACTCGCCCTCGGGCGGCACGATCTCGACCCCCACGATGGCGAAGGTGATGCCCGGGGCGCCGGCCTGGATGCGGGCGCGGGTCGGTGCACGCGGCGTCCCCGCGCGCACGAAGCCCAGGCTGATGGTCCGTGCGCGGAAGACGATGCGTGGCACGACGTGGATGTGCGCGTTGACCTTGACCTCGGGACGCTCGGGATGGGTCGTACTGACCACGAGCCTGTCGTGATACGAGCCCGTCTTGGCCAGGCCGGGGTGGATCACGCGCACCTTCACACGGCGATAGCGCGGGTCCTCGAGGTCCTCGAGTTCGAACGTGTAGGTGACGGGCTTCATGCCCTCGACCTTGCGCGCACTGCGGACACCCGTGACGGTCCAGTCCTTGTCGTCCTTCTTCGTGCGCAAGTAGAGCGTGCGCGAGGCGGACGTCTCCGGCGGCACGTTGCCGAACTGCAGGTACTGGGGATCGGACATGAGCCCGGCGTTGATGTCCATCTTCACGCGGAACGAGGTCAGCGGCGACTTGGGATCGTTGCTGGTGATCGTGACGCGCTTGTTGATGACGCCCATGCGACCGGTGGTGTCGACGGCCAGGCGGACGGTCCCCGTCTCGCCGGGCAGGTAGATGCGCTTCGTGCCATCGAGCGAAGCCTTGAGGCAGCCGCACGAGGACTTCGCCGAGACCACACACAGCGGCCCGACGCCCGTGCTCCGGAACGTGACCTCGCGGGTGAGCTTCACCCCCTGCTTGAGGTTGCCGAAGTCGACCGCGCCGCCCTCGAGATCGAGTTCCATGCGCGGGGGCTTCGAAGGGTCCAGCTCGCCGCAGCTGAGCAGGGCGCCGGCCGGCGGCTTCTGGCGCGACGGGGTACCGTAGAGATCGCCGGCGTCGCGCGCGCCGTCGCCCCCGGGCGTACCCGTGGGCGGTGTGCTCGAGCCGGCCTCCTCGCGCTCCCCCGTGGCCAGCGCCAGCACCAGGCCCATGAGGCCGATGCAGAGGACGCTCGTGATGACGGGCAGCCACTTGGCGGCCGTCGAGCGCGGGGCTCCGGCGGACGCAGCGCTGCCCTCGGTGGTCGTGGGCAGCGGGCTGGGGCTCTCGTGGGTCATCGGCACACCATCGTATCGACCAGAAGCGGCCTGCGAATGGAACGCAGGATCCGCGCCGGAGGTTCCCGAGAGCCTATTTTCCGCCGCGCGCCGGCGGTTTCCAACCGGGCGGCAGCACGGACTTGCGGTCGGCCGGGACCCGGTGGTGATCCACGGCCGGCGCATGGGTGGACGCGTAGGCGGCCTCGAAGCCGTGACTGTTGCTCGCGTCGTGGCAGGTCATGCACCCCGCCTTGCCCATCTGCCGTTGGTTCGGGCCGCCCGGGGCGAACAACGACCGATCGCTGGGATCGGCCGCGTGGGCCGAGCCGGGGCCGTGGCAGCTCTCGCACCCCACACCGCCGAGGAAGGGCGTCTTGTCCGGGCTGCGGAAGCCGCTGCGGGCCCGCGCCCAGCCCCCCTCGCGATCCCGCGACCACCCCACGACATGGCAGCCGGCGCAGGCGGGGTCCCAGTGATGGTCGACCTCCTGCAGGGTCTCGAGGGCCACGGCGTGCGGACTGCGCTTCCAATCCGTGTAGATCGCCGCGTGGCAGGCCGCGCACGCACTCGAGCCGACGTAGCGCGGGCCGGGCCGGGCCACCCGCGGCGCGTCGTGCAGGTAGCCACGCTCCCGGACGAGCGCGCGGTAGAGTCCGGCGAGCTGACGCACGGACGCCAGGGCCGGACCGCCGTACTTCTCCCATTGCGGGACGAGGGGGATCTGGCGGTAGCTGACGAGCCAGCCGTCCCCTCCGGGCGCGGGATCGAAGTCCAGCACCCCGACCGAGGTGCCCTCCTCGGCCAGTTCGACGACCAGCGGCTCGGCCGTCGGCGTCAGACGGTGTGCATCCACACGCGCCGCCCCGAGCCCGGAGCCCGCGACGTCGACGACGATGCCCGGGCCGAGTCGCGCGAGGCTCGCACGGATCTCCGCGAGGGTGCCCGCGCCCATCAAGCGCGTGCCGACCACCCACACGACCTCGGGCTTGGGCTGCAAGCCGGCCATGTTCTGGGCGGGACTGCTCACGGCATCGACCAGGCCGGCGTCGGCCAGGGGCTGCGCCTCCGCAGGATCGATGATCCCGAAGGTGCGCAGCCCGAGGGTGCCGAGCGTGAAGTCGGAGTACAGCTCCGTCGAGCCGGCCGCGGGGCTCGTGTTGGCCAGCTTCACGTTGAGCGGCGGCGTGGGCGTCTCGGGCCCCGCCCCCCGCGGCTGCGCCATGGCGGCCTGGATGAGGTCCGTGCCGCCCAGCAGCGCGCCCTGGTAGCCCAACGCCGCGTGCACGGCCCGGACGTAGTCGGCGCGGGCCTCCTCCTGGGCCTCGGCCGTGCCTGCCAGCGACCACCCCAGGGACAGGGCGCCCACGGCCGTGCCGGCCTGGCGGCCGGCCTCGCGCAGTCGGTAGAGGACGGCGGCCGTGCGCTCCAGGCCGCCCGTCGCGGGGACCGTGCGCGCGCTGGGACGCAGGCGTCCGCGCTGGCCGCCGCTGAGGAACAGGCGCGCCTTCGGCGTGCGCTTCCACCAGGCCTGATCGAGGGCGGGAGCTTCGATCACGACCGGGGCCGGGGCCTTGGCGACGTCGCGCGCGCCGGGCGCGGTCGGGGTGCGTGACGGCGTCTCGTCGCCACACCCGGGAAGGCCGAGCAGCAGCACGAGGGGGATCACCAACGCGGCGAGAAGGGACGGTGCGCGGGGCATGCCCGGGAGCATAGCAAGGGGGTCGGAGGTCGTCAGCGCACCCGGAGCACGAGGCAGGTCACGTCATCATCGAAGGGCTGCGCCCCCACGAAGGCGGTGAGGTCGGCAAACACCCCGTCCAGCACGCCCTGGGCGGATGCGCCGGCGCCCGCATGCGCGGCAAAGGACGCCTCGAGCCGCTCCTCGCCGTACATCTCGCCACGCGTGTCCATGGCCTCGTAGATGCCGTCGGTGTACAGCATCAAGACGCTGCCCGAGACCAGCTCGCGTGCCGCGGAGACCGTGTAGGGGGCATCGGGCAGCACGCCGAGCACGGGGCCCGTCTTGGACAGCTCGTGCACTTGGCCGTCCGGCGTGCGCAGCAGCGGCGGATTGTGCCCCGCGCTCACGTATTCGAGGGTCCCCGCGGCCGGATCCAGGGCGCCGAGGAAGAACGACATGAAGGCGTTCTCGGGGATGTCCCGCTCCAGGAAGCGGTTGGCCGTCTGCATCACCTGGACGAGGTCCGGATTCATCGCCAGCGTGGCGTGCAGCTGCGCGCGCATGGACGCCATGATGAGCGCGGGGCCCAGGCCGTGCCCGCTGACGTCCCCGACAACCAGCGCGATGCGCCCGTCATCGAACGGAATCGCGTCGTAGTAGTCGCCACTGGTCTCGTCGCAGGGCCAGTTCGTGCCCGCCAGCTCGTAGCCTGCCGGTTCGGGCAGGTCCGAGGGCAGCAGGCGCTGCTGGATCTGCTGGGCCACGAGCAGCTCGCGCTTGATGCGCTCCTGCTGGGCCTTCTCGGCCAGCAGCCGGGCGTTCTGCACGGCCAGGGCGATCAGTCCTCCGAGCGCCTGGAAGACCGAGAAGTCCGACTGGGAGAACTCCTTCACCTTGGCGGTGCTGTCCACGTAGAGCACGCCGAGGTTGCCGGCCTTGCTCGGCAGGGGCACCCCCATGACCGAGAGCAGGCGCATGGCGAGGATCGAATCGCTCAATGCGCCGCTGTGCTCGTCGGCCGTATCCATCGTGAGGAACGCGTCGCCGGAGCCCCACACCTTGTTCACGACGGTGCCGCTGTAGCGCGTATCGAGGGGCAGGTCGTCGAGGTTCGTGCTGCGCGCGACGAGCGTCTCCAACGTGCCGCTCTCGTCGGCCAGGATCAACATGCCGCGCTCGGCACCGGTGACGCGAATGGCGCGATCCACCGCACGCCGCATCAGGTCGTCGACATCGCGCGGGCTGTAGAGTTCCTCCAACGAGTCGAGCAGGATCTCGACGTTGCGCCGGTCCTTCTCGGTGTCCCCCGTCAGGAAGTTCCACTGTGTCGTGGTGCTCACGCGCCCGTCTCCTTGCGGGCGCGCATGCGCAGCCCCCCCGCCGGAAGGATCTCGCGCTCGAACCGCGCGGAGAGCCGGTGGATGAGGAACAGCCCGCGTCCGCGGGGCTCTTCCATGGGTACGGCCGCCGTGACGTCACGGTCGATGGCCAGATGCGGATCCTTGCCCGTGCCCGGATCGCGGACCTCGACCTCGAGCGCATCGTCGCACGCTTCCACGGTCACCTCGATGCGCTCCGCCCCATCGGCGCGGCTGCCGTGCTCGACGGCGTTCTGCAGGATCTCGGTGAGGATCAGCGAGGCGTCGTCGACGTCGTCTTCTTCCCACCCCTGGCCGTAGAGCAGCCCCTCGAGCATCTTGCGCACCGGTCGCACGAACGCGAGGTCCGCGGGGACATGGATCTGGAAGGCTTGGGGTAGACCGTAGGGCATGAAGTGAGCCGAATTCCCGGTGAGTGCTCGGGGCGGCGTACCATAGCCACCCTCGGTCCGGCTGTGAAGGGCGCTGGTCACCCCGGAGAGGCAGAGCGCCGCGTGATCGTCCTTGGACTCAACGCCTTCGGGCACGACGCTGCCGCCGTCCTGATCGTGGACGGCTCCACGGTCTTCGCGTCGTCCCAGGCCCGCTACGACCGCACGCGCCACAGCGCGGCCTACCCGGCGGAGGCCATGCAGGCCGCCCTGGCCGCCGGGGGCTTCGCGCCCGAGGACGTGGACGCCATCGCCTTCCCCTGGACGCGCGCCATGGCCCGCGGCGCCAAGGCCTGGCACGTCCTCACGCATCTGCCTCGCTCCCTGGCCTTCCTGCGCGAACCGGCGGACACCCTGGTCGCCGACCGCCGCGGCTACCTGAAGGCCATGCGCGGCCTCGAGGGGCGCTTGCGGGCCGACGGCTTCGCCGCCCCGCTGCTCCGCATCCCCCATCACCAGGCCCACGCCGCGTCGGCCGCCCTGGCCCTGCCGGGCGGCAGCGGCGCCGTCCTCACCGCCGACGGCATGGGCGAGTGGACGACGGCCGCCACGTGGCGCGCCGAGGCCCACGCCCTCACGCGCCTGCGGCGGGCCGACTACCCCCACCGCCCGGGCAAGGCCTACGCCGCCGTCACCCAATGGCTGGGGTTCGTGCCCGAGAGCGACGAGGGCAAGACCATGGGTCTCGCGGCCTACGGGGATCCGGCCTCCCCCGGCGCCGCCTTCACACGGGCGCTCCTGCAGCCCGACGCCGAGGCCCTCCTGCGCGTCGACGCGCCCAAGTTCGGCTTCCCCTGGGGCGAGGCGCGTCTCTACGGCGAGGCCTTCCTCGAGGCGCTGGGCCCGGCAGGCGACGGCGCGGGGCCCGACCGGGCGGGCGACGGCGACGCCGCTCTCGGCATCCAGCAGGCCGTCGAGACCTTCGCCCGGGATGCGGGCCAGCGCGCCCTCGCGGAGGCGGGCGCCACGACCCTGGCCGTCGCGGGCGGGCTCTTCCTCAACTGCGCGATGAACGGCGCCCTGCTGCGCGCCGGCATCGACCTGCGCCCGTTCCCGGTGGCCGGCGACGCGGGCGCGGCCTGGGGCGCGGCGTCCGAGGTCCACCGGCGCCTCACGGGCCGACCGGCCGAAGCGCTCGAGACCGTGTTCCTCGGCCATGAGATCACGGCCGCCGAGGCGGCCCGCGTGGGCGCACGCGAGGGCATGCAGCACTTCGCCGAGGACGACGCGCTGGCGGACGCGATCGCCGAACGCATTGCGGCGGGCCGGGTCGTCTGCGTCGCGCGCGAACGGGCGGAGTTCGGCCCGCGCGCGCTCGGCAACCGCAGCGTCCTGGCGTCCCCCACCAGCCTGGCCTCCCGCGATCGGGTCAACACGCTGAAGGGGCGCGAGGCCTGGCGTCCCGTCGCACCCATCATCCGCGCGTCGGACCGGCACTGGTTCGAGGACCTGCGACCGAGCCCGTACATGATCCTCACGTTCGTCGCCGACGAGGACGCCCGGCGGGAGATCCCCGGCATCGTGCACGCCGACGGCACGGCGCGCGTGCAGACGGTCTCCCCCCTGGACCACCTGATGCTGTGTCAGGTCCTCGACGGGCTCGAGACGCGCGGCCATCCCGCCGCCCTCATCAATACCTCGTTCAATCGACGGGGCGAGCCGATCGTCAACACCG
>Ga0316202_10002500_pt1 | contig 12027 bp, 11 predicted proteins | sample 3monrhotite_MG_FD_204934 | JGI IMG/M metagenome (GOLD analysis project Ga0316202, IMG submission 204934) | Microbial mat bacterial communities from mineral coupon in-situ incubated in ocean water Damariscotta River, Maine, United States -... | ecosystem: Environmental > Aquatic > Marine >... | reverse complement strand
CTGCGAGCAACTCCAACACGAACACACGGTCCGAAACGCGTTCTACCTGCAAGCGACGGAGGTCACCAACGAGCAGTACCGCCGCTATCGTCCTACACATGACAACGGCGGGTGGGGACTCGACACCAACGGGCCGGCGCAGCCTGCCGTCGTGATGCCCTTGTCCGATGCAAGGAGGTTCGCTGACTTCGTTTCGGCGCGGGACGACAGCCGCACCTATCGCCTCCCCACGGAAGCCGAGTGGGAGTGCGCGTGCAGGGCAGATACGACGACGCGCTACTGGTGGGGAAATGAGAACCCTACTGGCCCCATGCCCGAGAGCATGCGTGACGCAACTGCCAGGGTGGCCGACGGCATGCTCTGGCACCTCCGCCCTGGCGCACCTGAAGACAAACTTCGGAGTACCGAAGACGTAGCCAGCTTCCACCCGAACCCCTGGGGGCTCTACGACATGCACGGAAACGTCTCGGAGTGGTGTGACGGGCTGGGCAGCCAGGACACGCAGCCCCTGGCATGCGCGGGACCGGGCGACGGTGTGTATCGTGGGCGCGCGTTCTGTCTGCCGACCAAATTCCTGCCGAGCCGTCGCGGCGTAAGTCCGGGGGGCGCAGCCAGGATTGCCGTTGGCTTCCGGCTGGTTTCCCCGCTGCCGTTGCGTGAGAAATAGCCTCCTCCTTCCCGGCCGCTTGGGTGCCGAGTCGGGTGAACTCCTCACTGTCTCGTGTCGAGAGGCCACATGGTGAGTCGTTCATCCGGCACCGTATCGGGTCTAGGAACTCCGTGCAGAGTCTGAGGGCTCCGCGGCCGCTCCCAGCGCGTCATGGCAGACAGCCTCGATGTTGTGGCCGTCGGGATCGAGGACGTACGTGCCCTAGTAGTTCTCCTGGTACTGGGGGCGAAGGCCAGGCTTGCCGTGGTGGATGCCGCCCACGGCGAGGGCGGCGTGATAGAAGTCGTCGACCTGTTGGCGGTCCTTCGCACGGAAGGTGATGTGGAGGCGAGGCTTGGTGGTAGAGCCGACGCCGATGCAGAGCTCGGTCTCGAGGGGGGCCGTCCAGCCGAGGGTGAGGCGACCGCCGAACTCGACGGGCGCGTCAGAGAGTTTCTTGTCGCCCAGCGGCGCGAGCGCTTGGTCGCAGAAGTGGCCGCTCTTGGTGAGATCACTGACGTCAATGGCGAGGTGGTCGATCATCGGGTTGGCCTGCTCTGATGGGGTCGGTGTCTTCGGGATGCCGCGCCGGGTCTTCTCCTCCGGCCTGCGCCCTTCGGAGCCTAGAGGACCATCTTGACGATCTCCGCCTCGCTCAGGCGGCGGTAGACGTCGTCGCGGTGCAGCTCGTCGCGCACGGTGACCGAGAGGCGCACCGACACGTACGTGCCCTTGCTGCTCGGCTGGGCGTCGTGGACCACATGCTCGTCGTCGGCGAGGAGCTCGGCGATCAGGAAGCGCAGGGCCTCCTCCGAGGCTCCCACCACGCGGTAGCCCCACGCGAGGGGGTACTCGATCTCGGGCTTCTGTCCGTCGAACACGTCGTCCTGCATGGCGCCATCCTAGGATGGTGGCCATGCGACGCGAGGATGTGGAACGACTGCTCGAGGAGGTACGCCGCGGCGACGTGGACGTCGCCGCCGCCGCCGGCCGCCTGGCCGAGGTCATGCCCGTGCCCGGGGCCGGCCGCCTCGACGGCATCGCCCACCTCGACCACCACCGGGCCCTGCGCTGCGGCTTCCCGGAGGTCGTCCTCGGCTCGGCCAAGGAGCCGGCCGACCTCGTCGAGATCGCCCACGCCATCCTTGCGCGCGCCGACACCCTGCTGGTGACGCGCGTGGACGAGGTCCGCGCCGGCGCCCTGACCGCGGCCCTGCCCGACGCCGAGCACCACGTCCGCGCCCGGGCCGTGACCGTGCGGCGCGCCACGCCCGTGGAGGGGCGCAGCGGCATCCTGATCCTGACGGCCGGCACGGGGGACGTCCCCGTGGCCGAGGAGGCGCGCGTCACTGCCGAGACCATGGGGCAGGCGCCGGAGGTGATCCACGATGTCGGCGTGGCCGGGATCCACCGCATCCTCGGCCAGCAGGAACGACTGCGGGCCGCCCGGGTCGTGGTCGTGGCCGCGGGCATGGACGGCGCGCTGCCCAGCGTCGTCGCCGGTCTGGTGGGGGTGCCGGTGATCGCCGTCCCCACCAGCGTGGGCTACGGGACCGCCCTGGACGGGCTGGCCCCGCTGCTCTCCATGATGAACGCCTGTGCCCCGAACGTGGCGGTCGTCAACGTGGACAACGGCTTCGGCGCCGGCTACCTGGCCGCCCTGATCAACGCCCAGCCCCGCGATTGAGCCCCCGCGGCGCCCAGGGGTGTGTACACGTGTTCCTCCCGGGGGAGCGCCCGTTTACCCTCCGCTTCCGATGACGACACCCCGCCCCGCTCTTCTCGTCCTGGCCGATGGCAGCGTGTTTCGTGGCCGCGCGTTTGGCGCCCACGGTGAACGTGCTGGTGAGGTCGTGTTCAACACGGCCATGACCGGTTACCAGGAAATCGCCACCGATCCCTCCTACGCCGGCCAGATCGTCTGCATGACGTATCCGCACATCGGCAACTACGGCACGAACGAGGACGACTCCGAGTCCGCCAAGCCGTGGATCGAGGGCATGATCGTCCGCGAGCTCAGTCCCGTCGCGAGCAACTTCCGCTCGACCGAGGACCTCGAGAGCTGGTACGCGCGCACGGGGGTCCTCGGCATCGAGGGCCTCGACACGCGCCGGCTCACACGCCGCCTGCGTGTCGACGGGGCGATCAACGGCGTGCTCAGCAGCGTCGACCTGGACGAGGCGAGCCTGCTGGCCAAGGCCAAGGCGCTGCCGTCCATGGACGGCATGGACCTGGCATCCACCGTCACGTGCGACGCGTCCTACACCTGGGACGAGCTGTGGCCCGCCGAGTGGTCCCAGCTTCCGGATGACCTCCGCGCCGAGGGCGACGACGGCCGGCCGCTGAAGATCGTGGCCATGGACTTCGGCGCCAAGCGCAATATCCTGCGCAGCCTCGCCACGTTCGGTCTGATGCCCACGGTGGTGCCGGCGAGCACCTCGGCCGAGGAGATCCTCGCGTTGGAGCCCGACGGCATCTTCCTGAGCAACGGCCCCGGCGATCCCGCCGCGGTGACGTACGCGGTCGAGACCATCCGCGGCCTGCTCGGCAAGCGGCCCATGTTCGGCATCTGCCTCGGCCATCAGCTCATGGCCCTGGCCGCCGGGGCCAAGACCTACAAGCTCAAGTTCGGCCACCGCGGGGCCAACCACCCCGTGCGCGAGCACGCCACCGGGCGGATCGAGATCACGAGCCAGAACCACGGCTTCGTCGTCGACGCGGAGAGTCTCGAGGGCACGGGCTTCCAGCCCACCCACACGAACCTCAACGACATGACGAACGCCGGCATCGCCTCGCAGGCCCAGCAGGCCTTCGGCGTCCAGTACCACCCCGAGGCCGCCCCCGGGCCCCACGACGCCCAGCATCTCTTCCTGCGCTTCCGCCGCCTCATCCAGGGCGCGGCGCTACCCGTCTAGGGCGCCGTTCCCGGGCCCCCGGCCCGATCGCCCGACTCGGGGCGCGCCCCCGAAACTTCGGGGGCGCTGGCGGCTTCTGGGCCCTACCATGGGCTTTTAACGGAGGAACCCGCCGCCATGACCGTCACCTGCGTCTTCGGCATGCAGTGGGGCGACGAGGGCAAGGGTCGCATCGTCGACCTGCTCGCCGCCGAGTCCGATTTCGTCGTCCGCTACCAGGGCGGCGCCAATGCGGGCCACACCGTGATCGTCGGGGAGGAGAAGTACATCCTCCACCTGCTCCCGTCGGGCGTGATCCAGCCCGCCACCATCAACATCATCGGCAATGGCGTGGTCGTCGATCCCGTCACCCTGATGGAGGAGATCGACGGGCTCGTCGAGCGCGGCATCGATCTCGACGGCCGCTTCTTCGTCAGCGATCGCGCGCACATCGTGCTGCCGCATCACAAGACGATGGACGAGGCCCTCGAGTCCCTGCGCGGTGACGACGCCCTCGGCACCACGAGCCGGGGCATCGGCCCGGCCTACGGCGACAAGTCCCGCCGCGCCGGCATGCGTGCCGCCGACATGCTGCAGCCGGAGCGCTACGAGGAGATGCTGCGCGCCAACATCGGCGCGTGGAACGCGATCCTCGACAAGGCCGGCCTGCCGCCCATCGACGTGGCCGCGGTCATGGCCGAGATGCGCGTGATGGGGGAGCGCCTGCGTCCCTACGTCGCCGATACGACCGCCATGCTGATCGACGCGTATGCCGCCGGCCGCAAGATCCTCGCCGAGGGTGCCCAGGGCTTCGGCCTGGACGTGGACCACGGCTCGTATCCGTTCGTGACCTCGAGCACGACGGGGCCGGCCGGCGTCGCCGCCGGCACGGGCCTCCCGCCCAAGGCGCTCGATCGGGTGATCGGCATCGCCAAGGCCTACGTCACGCGCGTGGGCGCGGGTCCGTTCCCGACCCAGGACACGGGCCCCGCGGGGCTGCAGATGGCCGAGCAGGGCCACGAGTTCGGCACCACGACCGGTCGGCCGCGCGACTGCGGCTACTTCGACGCCGTGTTGGCACGCCGCGCCGTGCTCACCCAGGGGGTCGATGCCGTCGCGCTCATGAAGCTCGACTGCCTCTCCGGCCTCAGCGAGATCAAGCTCTGCACCGCGTACGAGCTCGATGGCGAGCGCGTCGATGCACCCCCCGCCTGGTCGGGCGACTGGGAACGCTGCACGCCGGTCTACGAGAGCTACGCCGGCTGGACGGAAGACCTCGGCGGCTGCCGCCGCTTCGAGGACCTGCCGGAAGCGGCCCAGGTCTACGTGCGGGCCGTCCAGGACGTCATGCACACGCCGATCGAGATGATCAGCGTCGGCGCCGAGCGCGAGCGCTTCATCCCGCTGCCCGACGGCGTGCCGGACGAGCCGGTCCCCGGCGAGACGGTCCCGGCGCAGCCGTGATGGCCCCCGCGGACGATCCCGGTGCTTCGGCGCCACGCAGTGACACGGCCCTGCGTCTGATCGTCTCGCCGATCGTGCTCGGGCTGATCGCCGGCGTGGTGTGGCTGCAGGCCGCGACGGGCAGCGCCCTCGGCACCCACATCGTGCTGGGGCTCTTCGGGGGCCTGGCGGGCGTGGAGTTCGCCCAGCTCTTCGTACGCGGCCGCGGCCACGGCAGCCCGGCACTCGCCGGCGTGGGCTGCGCCCTGCTGGGGGGCGTCGGCCTCCTCGCGGAGCTCGGCGGCACGGACACGATGACCGTGCGCGTCGTGTTGCTGCTGGCCCTGTTGCTGGTCGTGCTCGGCCGGCACCTGCTGGATGTCCGCGGCGAGGCGGTCGAGGCCATCACGCTCGGCTTCCTCCCGATCCTCTTCATCGGGTTCCCTTTCTCGTTCATGGCCGAGTTCGTCGTGCCCTGGCAGCTCATCCTCTGGGTCGTGCTGACCTCGAAGGCCAGCGACATCGCCGGCTGGGCCATCGGCGTGCCCTTCGGCAAGCACAAGATCTTCCCCACGCTCTCGCCGGGGAAGTCCTGGGAGGGCACGATCGCCGGCATCGCCGCCAGCGCGCTGACGGGGGCCTTCCTGCCGGCGGCGCTCGGCGTCGAGCACGGCTCCCTGGCCGGCCTCGCCGGCGTCGGTGCCCTGATCGGCGCGGCGTCCATCCTGGCGGGAGCCATGTGGAGCGGCTGGAAGCGCCGGCTGGCCGTCAAGCACAGCGGCGTGATCCCCGGCATGGGGGGCGTCGTCGACATGGTCGACTCGCTCCTGCTGGCCGGCCCCGTGGCCTGGGCCTGCCTCGCGCTCCTCGGGCACTAGCCCGGCCCGGCCCGGAACCGTGCCCTGGGGTCCCCTCCGTCCCCTGGCAGGGTAGAGTTCCGCCATGCCTCAGGAACGCATCGCCGATACGACCGAAGCCATCCAGCGCGCCCTCTTCGGGCCGATGGACCGACACCTGCGTCAACTGCGCGAGCGCTTCGGCGTGCGCATCACGGCGCGGGGGGATGTCCTGACCCTGGACGGCCCCGACGACGCCGCCGTGCAGGACGTGCTGGGCCGCGTGAAGCGCGTCATGGTGCGCCTGGCTCGACGCAGCGAGCCGACGCCCGCCGAGGTCGAGGACCTGCTGCTGGGCGACGGCCGCTTCGAGGACGCCCCGCGGCCCGAGCCGCGCAGCCGCATGCCGGTGGTCCAGGCGCCGCGCGGTGGGCAGCCCACGCGCAAGCAGGGCAGCTACGGCAGCCGCTCGATGGGCCGCGCCCCCGGCGCCATGCCCGGCTACGAGGGCCCGCGTCCCCAGCGACCCACGCCGCGCTCGAAGGGCCAGAAGCTCTACGTCGAGGCGATCCAGGCCCACGACGTGGTGTTCGCCGTCGGCCCGGCCGGCACGGGCAAGACCTTCCTCGCCGTCGTCGAGGCGGTCGAGGCCCTGCGGTCGGGCTCGGTGCGCCGCATCGTGCTCACGCGTCCCGCGGTCGAGGCCGGCGAGAAGCTCGGGTTCCTGCCCGGGGACTTCCACGCCAAGATCAACCCGTACCTGCGGCCGCTCTACGACGCCCTCGGGGACCTCATCCCCTGGGGTGAGGTGCAGCGCTACATGGATGCCGACGTCATCGAGATCGTGCCGCTGGCCTACATGCGCGGGCGCACGCTCAAGGACGCGTTCATCATCCTGGACGAGGCGCAGAACACGACCCCCGCGCAGATGAAGATGTTCCTGACCCGTCTCGGCGACGGCTCCAAGGCCGTCATCAACGGCGACGCCACGCAGCTCGACCTGCCGGACGGCAGCCGCTCGGGCCTCATCGAGAGCACGCGCATCCTCGCTGGCGTGCCGGGCCTCAAGGTCATCTCGTTCGGTCCCCAGGACATCCAGCGCCACCCCCTCGTCCAGCGCATCGTCGACGCCTACGACCGCGAGGACGATCGCCAGGAGGGCCGGCAGGACGCATGAGCGCTTCCGTCGAGGTCTCGGTCCACGACACCCGCGTGCCCGGCGGCCGGCGCCGCCTGGAGGCGGACCTGCGCCGGCTGGGTGACTACGTGGCGCGGCGGGCGGCCCGCCCCGTCGAGCTCTCGTTCGCGATCCTGGACGACGAGCGTATGCAGACGGTCAATCGCGAGACCCTGGCGCACGACTATCCGACGGACGTCCTGTCCTTCCCCATGGCGAGCGAGCCCGTGCTGATGGGGGAGGTCCTGCTGTCGGCCGACACGGCACGCCGGGAAGCGGCCGAGCGCGGCCATCCCGCGTACCATGAGTTGCTCCTGTACGCCGTGCACGGCGTCCTGCACCTGCTGGGGTACGACGATCACGACCCCACGGCGCGGCGACGGATGCGGCGGGCAGAGCGGGCAGCCCTGGCTGCCCTGGATGTGCCGCCCGTCTTCGGTCGGGGGCGCTGACCTGGGGGCCCGTGTTCGCACGGGCCGCAACCACGCGAAGGAGAGCCGGTGTCCGACTTCAAGATCCAGCGCATGCTCGAGAAGGGCCTCGCCACGCAGGCCCAGGTCGATGAAGCCACCGAGATCAGCAGCAAGCTGACCGAGATGGGCATGCAGGCACGCAGCGTCGCCGAGGTGCTCTGCGAGAAGGGCATCATCACGTCCGAGCAACTCGAGGACCTGCGCCGCGAGGAGCGTCGCAGCGAGGGGCGCGAGCAGATCGCCGGCTACCGCCTGGACCAGAAGCTCGGCGAGGGCGCGATGGGGTCCGTCTACAAGGCGCGTCAGCTCTCGCTGGACCGCGACGTGGCCATCAAGGTCCTGGCGCCCCACCTGAGCGAGGATGACAGCTACGTGAAGCGCTTCGTGACGGAGGCCAAGGCCGTCGCCCGGCTGAACCACACGAACATCATCAGCGGCATCGACGTCGGCGAGGCCGGCGGCGTGAAGTACCTCGTCATGGAGTACGCCGACGGTCAGACCGTCGCCTCCCTGCTCACGCGTGGGGGCTCCATGGACGAAGAGCGCGTCCTGGGCATCGGTCTCATGATGGCGCGTGCGCTCGATCACGCGCACCGCAACAACCTCGTTCACCGCGACGTCAAGCCGGACAACATCATCCTCACCAAGGATGGCGTCGCGAAGCTGTGCGATCTCGGCCTCGCCAAGATGGAGACCCACGAGGGCGACGAGCCCGCGCGCATGGGGACGGCGGCCTACATCAGCCCCGAGCAGGCCCGCGGCGAGCACGACCTCACGGAGCGCGCCGACCTCTACAGCCTCGGCTGCACGCTCTTCCACATGCTGACGGGCCGCGAGCCCTTCGAGGGGGCGGACGCTTCTGCCGTCCTGGCGATGCACCTCACGGAGCCCGCGCCGTCCGTGCGCACGTTCGATGGCTCGGTCAGCGAGCGCACGGACCTGCTCGTCCAGACGCTCATGGCCAAGGACGCCAGTGACCGCATCGGCAGCGCCAAGGAACTCATCGGGATCCTCGAGGACGCCGTCAAGGAGCTGAAGGCCGCGCGTGGCAAGGCCGCGCCGGTGGGGGCGCCCGCCGCCCGATCGAAGCCCGCCTCCTCGGCAGCCCCCAAGGGCAGCGACGCCCCCTCGGGCCCCGCGCCCTTGCGCCGCCGCCGACGCCGTCGCTAGGGCCGCGCCCACGCGCCCACGCGCCCACGAAGCGACGCGCCTGCGAAGCCATGCGCCTGCGAAGCCATGCGCCTGCGAAGCCATGCGCCTGCGAAGCCATGCGCCGCAGCCCGGTTCTGTCATGCGTCTGTATCCGCATTGCGGTGTAGCCGATGCGTCCACGGGGTTTTATCGGTTGCGCCGATGGCTCGCGTGATTGCCCGTGGGGCCTCCCGGACGTACCGCTTGGCGGGTTCGGGGCAGGCGCGGATAGTCGTCGGTTCGGAGGGACGCAGGTGCGCCCCTCCGCCTTCACCTAGGAGGCTCTCGTCCCACGAGACCCTGCACCGGACGCGCTGCGGGGGGGATCGAGGCCAATGGAGACAACGATGAACACCCGTATCCTCATGATCGTCGCCGCCCTCGCGGTGGGCGTTGCCCTGTTCGCTGGCTGCAACAGCTGCTGCGAGCCGAACCCCTGCGACCCGTGCGCACCGAACCCCTGCGACGAGCCCAACCCCTGCGACCCCTGCGACCCGTGTGCAGCGGGCAACGCTGGTGCAGCGGCACCGGCAGCAGCCCCGGCCGGTGCCGGCGCTGGCTGCGGCGCTGGCGGCAAGTCCTGCGGCTAGGCTCTGCATCGGTTCGCGCCACGCGCGAACGCATCACCACCTACGGGCGCGGGGGGGCAACCCTCCCGCGCCCGTTCTTCGTTTTGCCTGGCAGCGATCCTGACGGCGAGGGAGGGGCATGGTCGATCCGCAGCGCTGCATGCGGCTGAACGAGCGCCGCCAGGCGGAGGGGGCCGCCGCGCTGTCCGAGGAACACGTGCGCCGCGGCCCGGGGGTGCTCGCCTTCTCGGCCGGTACGCCCTGGCTTTGCAAGGCCGTGGGCCTCGATCTGGATGCGCCCCTCGACGACGAGGCGGTGCGTGAGGTGGTCGCCTACTACCGCGCGCGCCGCGTGCCGCCGGTCGTCGAGCTCAGCGCCTACAGCGCGGAGGGCACCTTCGCGGCGCTGGCACGGGCCGGGTTCGTGCTCGTGGAGACCGAGCACGTGCTGGCCTGCACGCCCCACACGCCGTCCGTCCAGCTGCCTCCCGGGGTCCAGCTGGCCCGGCTCGATGGGGCGGACGACGAGGCGGTCCGCGAACACGCGGCGGTGGTGACGTGCGGGTTCCTGCCCGGTGGGGAGCGCGCGCCGGAGCCCATGCTCGCCGTGGCCGTGCGCGCCCTGCGTCAGCCCGATACGATCGGCCTCTTCGCGCGCCTGGCAGACGGAACCCCCGTGGGCGCGTCGAGCATGGAGATCCGCGCGGTCGACCTCGGGGACGGCTCGCCGCCGGTGCGCGCACTGGCGCTCTTCGGCACGACCGTGGTGCCCGAGGCTCGATGTCAGGGCATCCAGCAGGCGTTCATCGCCGAGCGGTTGCGCCTGGGGGCAGAAGCCGGGTGCGCGCTGGCGCTCGTCGAGAGCAAGCCGGGCATCCCGACGGAGCGCAACGCGGCGCGCCTGGGCTTCGCCCCGAGCTACACGCGCTTGGTGCTACGCGCGCCGGCTTGAGCACCGCACCTCGGCGGGGGACGCAGGTCGGGCTGGGCAGGTCGAGGGCGAGGTGGCACCACAAGCGCTGCGAGCGGCGCCGCCGCGTGGCTACGCGTTGGCGTCCGCGTCCGGCTTCCACGTGCGCTTGACGGGCTTCTGGACGAGGCCGCGGCGCAGGAACTTGGCGGCGACCTTGACGCGGACGACGCGGCCATCGACGACGGCCCGTACGCGCTGGATGTTGGGCTTGAAGCGACGGAGCGTCTTGCCCGTCGTCTTCTTGCCGACGCCGCCCTTGGACTTGGCGAGACCGCGCGTCGTGTACGTACGGCCGGAACGGGTCTTCTTGCCGCTGATACTGCAGACACGGGGCATGGCAATCGTCCTCTTCGGATGGGGCTGGCTCGGAGAGCCTCTCGGGCCGGAGGGGGGCGCCACGGTTGGCGCCCGGAATCCCCGGCGAACGGAGGAATGTAGGGCAGGGGGCGCGGCCCGCCAAGTTCCGGCCGGGCAGCCTGCAGACCCCGCGGGGGGGCGGATTCCGACCTCCGGATCGGGCCCGGTGACCCCGGTGCGCGCCTCGCCCGATGGCGTAGGGTTGCTTTACAATCCTCCGCCCCATGTCGTACAGCCCTTACACCCCTGTGGATCCGGACGGCCTGGTCGGGGATCTGAACGAGTCCCAGCGGGAGGCCGTGACCCACGCGGGCTCCCCCCTGCTGGTCGTGGCGGGAGCCGGAACCGGCAAGACGCGGGTCCTGACGCGTCGGGTGGCCTGGCTGGTGGCCCAGGGCATCCAGCCCTGGCGGATCCTCGCGATCACCTTCACGAACAAGGCCGCGGACGAGCTCCGGCGGCGCTTGGAGCAGCTGCCGGGCGGCACCGACGTCTGGGCAGGCACCTTTCACCGCTTCGGGTCCTTCCTGCTGCGCCGGCACGGCAACGAGATCGGCATCGACACCGGCTTCACGATCCTCGATCGCGACGACCAGCTGAGCATCCTCAAGGCGATCTACAAGGACCTCGACCTCGACACGGGCGTGCTGCGCCCCGTCGACTGCCTCGCCGGCATCTCCCATCGCAAGAACGGCGGCGGGGGGCGTGCGCCGGTCGACCTCACGATGCAGGGCGTTGCGGCGACCTTCGACGCGGCCTACGACTCCTACGTGCGACGCTTGCGGGGCGCCGACCTGCTCGACTTCGACGACCTGCTCCTCGATGCGCTGCGGCTCTTGCAAGAGTGCGAGCACGTGGCGGAGCAATACCGCAGCCGCTTCGCGCATGTGCTCGTGGACGAGTACCAGGACACCAACCTCGTCCAGCGCGATCTGTTGATGGAGGTCGTTGGCGAGAACGGGCTCATCACGGTGGTCGGCGATCCCGACCAGAGCATCTACCGCTGGCGCGGCGCCGCGGTGCGCAACATCCTCGACTTCGACGATCACTTCCCCGGCACGCATACCGTACTGCTGGAGCGCAACTACCGCTCGACGGCCCACATCCTTGCGGCGGCCGAGGCCGTCATCGAGCGCAACAGCGAGCGCCACGCGAAGCGCCTCTACACCGAACAGGCCGGCGGCAAGCTCGTGCACGTCACCCGTGCGCGCGACGGGGAGGACGAGGGCCGCATCGTGGCCCACCGCGTGGCCGAGTGGCAGGAGGCGGGGCGTCGCCTCGACCACATCGCGATCTTCTATCGCGTGAACGCCATGTCGCGCGGGATCGAGATCGCCCTCAACCAGAGCGGCATTCCGTACGTCGTCGTGGCCGGCACGGAGTTCTTCCAGCGCCGGGAGGTGAAGGACGTGCTCGCCTACGCGCGCCTCGTGAGCAATCCCAAGGACGAGGCGGCCTTGATGCG
>Ga0316202_10002498_pt1 | contig 12048 bp, 9 predicted proteins | sample 3monrhotite_MG_FD_204934 | JGI IMG/M metagenome (GOLD analysis project Ga0316202, IMG submission 204934) | Microbial mat bacterial communities from mineral coupon in-situ incubated in ocean water Damariscotta River, Maine, United States -... | ecosystem: Environmental > Aquatic > Marine >... | reverse complement strand
GTAGATAGTTTTTCAGTAAGTTCAATGTAAATTACAGCTTTATGGCTACCACTTGCTAAATATAAAGCTATATTTTTTGATGAGAAGTCATGTTGTTTACGAGAGTAACATGAGCTAATCGTTTGACTGGTAATATCATTTTTGAGCGCGATAACTTTCTGGTTTACCAACACAGAAGATAAATTATTCTGTGCCAAAATATAAAAACTTAAGTCGTCTACGTCAACTAAAATTCCTTGGCCTCGTGCGCAAAAAATACTACTGACACTACTACCAATTAAATGAGTTAACTGCTGTAATACGCCTTGAGCAAAACCATGAATAGTTTGCTGTTCTAATAGCTTAGAAGATGATGATATTATATGTTCTAAACCAGTCCTGCTTTCATTTACTGTTTCAATTTGTTGATATGATCTAATCGCTGCAAACACTGTCGTAACTAATTTACGGCGAGTTAGTTCTGTTTTAGTTTTATAATCATTAATATCATAGTCTTTTATAACACTTTCTTCAGGTGCATAACCTGGTTGGCCTGTTCTAAGTACTATGCGAATATCTTGGCGGTCTAAATTTTCCCGAATATGCTTAACAACTTTTAATCCAGCATCATCAGTTTCCATAACAACATCGAGTAAAACAACGACAATATCTTCATTTTGTTCAATAATTTTGCAAGCATCCGCGCCAGAATAGGCATGAAGGTATTCTAATTGACGACCTAAAACAATTAAATCAGATAAAGCAAGCTGGGTAACAGAGTGAATTTCAGGATCATCATCTACAATTAAAACCTTCCAAGACCCCACACCAGCATTACCGAGAATTTCATCTTCATCACTATCATCAATAAATAAAAAATCATCGTTTGAATTGTCGAATGCCTGCATACTACCCTCAATTATTAATAATAAATCAATAATTTTCCGTAATTAAATAATTTCTGGTTACTTTATTCTGTAACTTTTTCTTAATAACATAATAAAAGCCAATCTCTTATTATGCAATGTTATCCAATAATAAATATTTATTATTGGACTTATTATAGTTGGCAATAATAAAAGTAACCTATTTATTTTTGCTATTTCCAACTATAACCTGATTAAAGATTAACTATACATACTTGTAATATTATTAAGCTTAAAGCAAACTAAAGCTGTTTGATTTTTAGTCATGGCTTTTGTTAAATTATAACAAATTTAGACTATCCTAAATTTATAAGCATTGCATAGCAAGATAACTAACGACGGAATTATAATATGAAGCCAAATGATAAAACTGAAACGTCAATAGTTACCGTCGATAATCCTCCTGTACTACAGGAAAATTCAATAGACACTAAAAAAAATCACAAAAAAGTTGTTAATGATACCTCAACCCAAAGACAATTATTAAACTTGGCCAAACAATTCTCTCTTGCTGACGGTTTAAGAGCGCCAGAGAAGCAAAGACCAATAATTGAAAGGGTTGCTAGGCATGATCAAACCTGTAAAATTCGTCGCCAAAAAAACCTTGAAGCGATAATTTATCAAGCACTTGAGTACAGCTCAGAAGATGAAATTTCCGATCGCGCAGATCCCGACTGGTTTTATAATTTTACTGTGCTCGCAGAAAATGTAAGCAACCCAAGTATGCAGGCTTTATGGGCTAAAATACTTGCTGGAGAAATTGCAAAACCCGGCTCATTTTCATTTAAAGCCCTCGATGTTTTTAAAAGTATGAGTATGAGTGATGCAAAATTATTAGCTAAAGCCCGTTCACTATCGGTTAAAGATGTAAATAATAATACTATGCGAATTATTTCAGGGGGTTATCAGAAACCCAATTTACTTTCTTTAATAGTGGGTCATAAAGAACATCGCTTAAATTTAGCTGAATTTGGCTTAAATTATAGCGATTTACTAGCCTTAGCAGAAAATAAATTACTATTTATACAAGAAGCTGAAACAAAGCCCTTACTTAAAAATGAAACTCTTGTCTTTGATTATAATGGCGCACCACTTTCTCTTAGCTATAAAACAAAAAACGCCTGTTTAAATTTTTATAAATTTACCGCGATTGGTAACGAGTTATCACAACTGATTGCAAACTCCCCCAAAGAAGCTTACCACTCAGCTTTTAAAGAAATTTTATCGCCTCTATATACCCTTTCGCCTTAGAAAATTTATTTTCGTTATGCCTTACAGATCTCCCCTAATTGATTAACAATGTTTATCTCTACTTACATCGAATCAATATTGTACAGAAAGGAGCGATAAAAAAATAAAAAAACGGTCTAACATCTATTAATGATTAAATGTTAGACCATTTAAATAATTTTAATAATTTTAATAATTTTAATTGAAACTAGCTGTTACAGGCACCTAATATCAAGTCTATTATTTTAATTTTTTTGCCTTTTAATCAAAACATTTTCTTTTTCAGTTAAAAAACTAGCATTAAGTATTGTTACTTTTGTGCTTGATGAAAATTGTCCTAAAAATGCAGTTTTATTGGGTAAAATATAAAATTCTATTAAATAATTTTTTTGTTTTTTGTGTGAAATTGATCTATTAGTTTTAGGAATATTACCTAAACTACCATGCGAACCTGAAGCAACACCACTGCTATTAGACATTAAAGAGTTAACTCTGTTTTTAACTTTTATAACGCCTTTAATAATATGCTTCGGGTCATTATTAGTAATGTACAGATAACGAAAATTCTGCTCCATTGAGCTTCCATGCGTATTGCGACGAGCAGCTCTTTTTAATTTATTATCACTTAACCATATTTTATCTGCTTGTAAGTATTGTTGTTCAGGATTAACAAATTTAACCTTTGAATTAATACTTAAATGCGCAATTGCTTTTACTCCATTGCTATCAGTATCATTTGTTTTTTCTATTCTTGTAAGAACCTTTACTAACTTACTTTTATTATCAACCATCGCTTTAAAAGCAATAACGCCACCAATATCTTTATTGGCGATTTGAGTGACCTGTGACTTACCATTTTGCTGTAATTCAAGCGCTAGTTTATATTTTGTTGCCTGTTTATTCGAAATAAAATCAATTTTTAAACTACCTTTATTGTTTTTATTATCCATTTTTAATACAGCAGGTTCACCAGATATAACAAGTAAATGGGGTTGTTGTTCTGCTTTTGTTGTTCGTAATATTTTTGAATATTCATTTGGACTAGCATTTTCATCTAACGCATAAATACTCACATTGACGATAATTCGTTTTGCCTCTTGGATAATATTAGCGTCAGCTTGAACATTGCCAATTACCATTAAGGTAATAAATAGTAATTCGATAGTTTTAATTAGTTTTCTCATTTTATCTTCCTTTTACTTTTTGGTCTTTTTTATTTACTCGAAGTGCTTCTTTTACATTCTGTATTTCTTATTTTTCAGTACTAAAATTTTTACTTTCAATTATTAATCGTTTTTCTTCAGTTTCCGTTAAATAACTGGCATTTATTATCTGTATTGTTGCGTTGCCATAAAAACGTCCTAAAAAAGCGGTTTTGTTCGGTAGAATGTAAAACTCAATTAGAGCATCTTTACTTTTTCCTGACATACTTCCAATTCTTAATACCGGGTTAGCAGTTAATCCCCCTCTAAAGTTAGCAAAGTTACCCCCATTTCTTAATTGATTGTAATTATTTTGAGTTTTTATAACCCCTTTTATGATTTTATTTTTACTGGTATTGGTTAAATAGGCATAGCTATAGTCAAGTACGATTGATGAATCAATTCCCATTTTTCCTAGATTCTTTGCCGCTCTCTTTAATTTATTATCATGTAACCAGAGTTTTTGGGGCTCTATATATTGTTGATTAGGATAAATAAATTTCAATTTTTTATCGATAGACAAATATTCGATAGCGTTTATACCGTTAGTATCAATATTATTACTAGCAACAAGTTTCGTCGAAACTTTAATTAATTTGGCTCTATTATTAAGTTTTGCTGAAAAAACAATTGACCGACCAATATCCATTTGATTGATATTAGATATACTTTTTTGACCATTTTGCTGTAGTTCAAAATCTAAATCGTATTTTGTTGCTTCAGTATTAGCCAAAAAGTTAATTTTTATAACATTTTTAGCTGACGTAGGGCTGTTAATTTCTATTGTTGCCGGCTCACCAGATAGCACGAGTAGTGCAGGAGTTTGTTCTGGTTTAGTCTCTTTTAAAACGTGCCCGTAATCATTTAACGATAAATTGCTATTAAGTGGATAAACTTCAATATTAATCATTATTTTTTTTGCTAAGTTTTGAGGCTGATCAGCAATGCTATTTTTTTCATTATTTAACTGGTTATCTTCCTGATTATTTATTGAATTAGCGTACACGTTATTAGATAACACCCATATTAAAATAATATTTAATATGGGTGTGATTTTATATTTCACTTTATAATTCCTTTTCTCATTTTGTATAAATTATAATGTACATTAACTATCTTAAACTTAACGATATTTTTTTATAAAAACAACATAACTTACTAATATTCATAGTTATTCACAATATTCATGAATATTAATGCTTTTGTACTATTCCATTTTTTTGAATAAAGGAGATAATTGCTCTCTGCTTTAATAAAGGAATTAAAATGGAACTTGCCGATAAATTAATACAGTTAAGAAAAGCAAAGGGGTGGACCCAAGCAAACGCTGCCAACATTATTGATATTCAACAATCCTATTTATCAAAATTAGAAAATGGACATTATGTGCCTTCGTCTGACGTTGTTGATAAATTATGTATAGCCTATCAAATAAAAAGTAGTGAACTTTTATCTGTGCCTAACAAACAGCTAAAAACTTATTCTTTTGTAAGCGTGTTACTTATCACCTCTATTATGCTATTAGCTGCGGGTTATTTATCGCTTTTTTTTCCTCAAACATATTACACCTATAAAGCGACACCAGTTCAGAGCGTTCAATCAGAAGAAGTTATGTTGAATTTTCATTTAACCGATGAATATCAAGGTGAAATATTTTTACAGAATATTTCAGGCATAGAGTATAAATTTAAATTAATAGCTCAGCGTAAAATATCAAGAAAAGAAAATCGCTGGCTAATTGCGCTTGGAATAGTATCGTTTGTGGTTTCGTTCAGTTATTTAGCGTTTCATTATCGCAATAAAAAACAGCTACTTAGGTAACTTATCCTCTTCTTGAATTCTATTTAAGCCGTGTTTATATAATTCAGTTCAGCTATATTGCATGGTGTAAAATAGCCACTGAATTTGTTTAATGACTTTATAATCCAAATCTAAAATTTTATAAAAAAAAATCCAATACTTATCAAGTATTGGATTTTTATATTATAAATAATATAATTTATTTATATTAGAAGCGGGCTTCAAAACCTAAACGAATAGAGCGTGGTGCTTGCCATTCGTATGCAGAACCGTAGAATTTGTTATAGCTACCAGCTCTTCTTTCCCAATGTTCATTTTGTCTTGCAACAGTTTGAATATCAAAGATATTGAAGATATCCATAGATACTTGCATTTCAATATCATTAACTTTGAAATCATAGCTTGTAGACATATCAACCTTGAAAGTCCATGGCGTTTCGCCTACAGAACCACGAGGTAAGCGTGTATATGAACCATCATCGTTAGTAATATAGAAAGTATCACCGTAACCACCAAATAAGTCAGGGTTATCATCTGGATAACTCTTACCAAAGGCTGAAAGTGGACGACCACTCGCTAAAGTACTGTTCCAACCAACTACCCAGTCTTCAGTAATGTTATAGCTACCGTAGAACTTGAATACGTGGCGACGATCGTTAGCTTGATTACCGTCAGCGCCATCCATTAAGGCTGGGAAATCGAAGTCTTGAGTAATACCTGCATCAGCTTGGCCGATATCAGATTTAACTGCACCTTCAAAGTTACCAAAACTATGTGACCAGCTATAGCTAAATGACCAACGTAAATCATCTAAGTTATACTTAACAATAGTTTCTAACGCGTAGTACTCATTTTTAGCTTCAGGAAGCATGATTTGATCTGAATTTCTATGCGTTGTTAATGAACCTGCATCAGGTGAACCATCGAACAGATCCCAATCAATATTCAAATCGCCATTACCGTTGTAGTAAAAACCATCTTTATACCAAGTAGAATCTTCACCAGGATTAAGTAATACACAATAAGGCCATGAGAACGCACCACAGTAATCGTCAAGTGCAGTATCTACTGTACGATACGTACCTTTAACTGAAACTGAGTATTCGTCAGTTAACATAGTTTCAAAACCTAAGATGTATTCTAACTTAGAAAACGGATCCGCTTCTTGAGCTTGGAAAATATCTTTTTCAGGAATTGTTGATACGGAACCAACAGTTTGAGAATTACCTACTGAGCCATTTACTGCGTTGATACCGGTTGGAGCACCGTCAGCGCCTACGCCATCAAACGTATAATGTGTAGTTGTATCACTTACACCTGATGCTGCACGGTAAACCGTGTTATTTGCTACTGGTAAGTAGTATTGACCCATTGTACCATAAAATTTAGATTCGCCATTACCTGTTGGATCCCAGCTAAAGCCTAAACGTGGCGCTATATCAGTTTTAAACTCAGTTAAAAGCTTATCTGTTGTACCCCAGTTTTTAAATTCATCAACACGGGCGCCAATACTTAATACTAAATCATCATTAACTTGCCATTTATCTTCAATGTAATAAGCACTAATTTCTGATGTAAAGCTACCACCACCATCAAAGATACGATCGCTTACATAATCGGCATTAGCACCGGTATTGTTGGTAAATAATGCACCATTATCACCTTGAACAGATTCACCAGCTGGTAATGTATAGTATGTCCAATTGTGACCTGTAATTGGGCGATTTATACGTGCTGAACTACGATCTTGGAATTCATAACCTGCAGTAATGGTATGATCACCCAGTGTATATTCTGCATCAAATGAATACTGTGTATTTTTATCTTTGTTAGCACCAAAGCTGCCGCCAGGTCCACAAGATACAGCTAAAGCCGCGCCACTTGTTCTTTCATCACTAACAGAAGGACAATCAAGGTTATCAGGGGTATTTTCATATTCTGTTTTAATTTGACCTGCCATAGCAGTAATAATTAAATCATCAGTCCAATAACCTGTGTAGCTTATACTATGTGTTTCACCACCGCGTTTTTGTAAAAAGCCACCCGTACGAGCGCCAACAACACCTGTCTCTAAATTATTTGCATAAATATCTAATGTTGTATCGCTACGATCTGAATAACCAAAATAGCTTAAACGATGATCTTCACTGATATCCCAATCAATGGTTGCGCCCCAGAAAATATTGTCGCCACCAGATGCATCACGTTTGTATAGTTCATCATCAGCAGCATAGCGATAACCACCGTCAGCAACTTGACTAGATACATTACGAGGATTTACTAAAGCATAAAAGAATAATGTATCTTTTATAATTGGACCACCAACAGAAAAGGTAATATCTGATGTATCAAATTCATCATTACGAGTGTCACGGAAAACTTGGCCTGTACCACCATCAGCGCGAGAATACTTACCATCGCCACGTAAAGAATTTGGCTTATAATTAACTACTGAAGCAAATTCCCAATTGTTTGTACCGCTTTTAGCTGTTGCATTGATTGCACCACCCGTTGCACGACCGTATTTAGCTGAATAGCCACCAGTTTTCACTTGAAATTCTTTATAGAATTCGAATGGTAATTGACCACAACCTAACCCTTGACGAGTATTGGTTACTTCCATACCGTTGATATAACATACATTTTCAGCAACCGATGCACCACCAAATGAAGGTGTGTTACCAAATTGTGAATCACCTTGAACAACACCAGGAGCCAATAAGGCTACAGCAGTAATGTTACGAGCAATTGGCATACGATGGATTTCAACTTCACCAACAACTAAACCAGCATCAGATGAAGTTACATCAATAGTCGCAACTGAAGAACCAACAACTTGAATCACTTCAGTATCTGATTGTACTGCGATATCAAAATTAGTTACTGTATTTTTACCTAAAGAAGCAACTGCAGTATCTTCGGCAACAACAACATCGCCTTTCATTACTGTAAGTTTATAAGAACCTGATGGCATTTTTGCTAAACGGTAACTACCATCATCATTTAATGAAACAGTACGAGTAGTACCTGTAGCAACATTAACCGCTTTAACAGTTACACCAGTTGTAGATGCACTATTTAATTGTACTTTACCTACTATATCATCAGCGTTAACAGCACTACTCATAGTTAGAGCAGCACCAATAGCACCAGCTAATAGTGATTTTTTAAGATTATTTTTCATTATGTTTCCCTGGAATGATAGATAAATCATTGCTTTATCTTTATATGTTTATTTTTATAAGCTTATAAACTACATAAGCGACCTCATTCTGACTAAATAATTAACATGAATCAAGCTAAGAGCATAAAATAATTACATTGTATACTTTATAATCATTGCTTTTTGTAACAAAAGTCTTACAAAAACCTGTTTTCTCTTGTTTTTTTATCTTGAATAAGTTCCGCGATACTTTTCCATTTTAAATAACACTAGAAAATAAACCAGAGTCGTTTATAGTTAACAGAGAGTCGATTGCCCCTTACATTATTAACGAAAGGCTAAATATGGTTACTGATACAGATGGTTATGTACATATTATTGAATATTTAACCGAACACTTAAGTTTATTTGAAGGGAATACGGCTAGTGCTAATGCGGGTAATAATCCAAGCGTAATTGAAATTATAGAAGAGCAATTAAGTGAACAAATAATCTCTGTTTGCAGTCAAAATGAAGAGCTTACCTTTAATCAACGAAACGAAATTATTCGTGAAGTTGATGCTATTCTATATGATCTTGAAGAAATACTATCTGGGGTTATTAATAACCCTGTAACAATGGAACAACTTGAATTTTTAGTTGAGTTTTCATCATTGATTAAAAATTTGTTTGATACTGAAATTAATAACCTGATGCAATAAAGTGTTAATCAATGTGATAGTAAAACACCTCTCAATTTATGATCATAATTATACTAGTGCTAAATTCTTATCTTAGTTAGAATAAGGCCTTTAGTTAATCAAACTTAAGGCACAAAAATGCAAGCGAGCGTTCAATGGATTTCTGATGAGTTATTTTTAGGCACATCCGAAAGTGGTCATACAGTAGTACTTGATGCAAATGGTGGAACACTAGCACCAAGCCCATTAGAAAATGTCCTTATCTCTTTAGGTGGTTGTTCTTCTGTCGACGTAGTGAGTATTTTACAAAAAGCTCGTCAAAACATTTCTGCCTGCAAAGTAGAGATCAATGCAACACGCGTAGACACTGTCCCTAGAGTTTTTTCTGATATTGAACTCAACTTTATTGTTAGCGGCACGAATATAAGTGAGAAACACGTCGAACGTGCTGTAAGTTTATCAGCCGATAAATATTGTTCCGTTGCGATGATGCTTAATAAATCAGTGAATATTAACCATAAATATCAAATCATTAATCTTGAGCCTAAAAAATAAATACAACTAATTTAGAAAAAAACATAATAAAACACTATTTGAATATGCATTACAAATCACTCATCCAATCGAGTTGTTTATTTGCTTCATTTTTTTTATGAATTAATTCTTGAATTAGTGGCGTTAAAATTAACTCCATCGCCAACCCCATTTTACCACCAGGTACAACAAGTGTATTAACTCGCGACATAAAAGCACCATCAATCATACTTAAATAGTAGGGAAAATCGATATGAGAGGAATCTCTAAAACGGATAACTACAAAACTTTCATCTAAGGTTGGTATTGCTTTTGCGCTAAAAGGGTTTGATGTATCAACCGTTGGAACTCGTTGAAAATTAACATGAGTACGAGAAAACTGTGGTGTAATAAATGAGATGTAATCGTCCATACTACGCACAATACTTTGTGTAACAGCCTCGCGAGAATGACCTCGTTTGTCGGTATCGCGAATAATTTTTTGTATCCATTCAAGATTAACTATTGGCACCATGCCAATAAGTAAATCAACGTGTCGAGCAACATCATTTTTCGCTGTAGTTACACCACCGTGCAAACCTTCATAAAATAATAAATCAGCACCTTCCCCAATATTTTCCCAAGGTGTAAAAGTACCTGGCATTTGGTTATAAGGTACGGCATCATCGAAAGTGTGCAAATACCGACGAATTTTCCCTTGCCCTGTTTCCGAATAATCTTTAAATAAGCGTTCTAAGGCATCAAAGTCATTGGCAATGTCACCAAAATAGCTAATATTACGATTATCTTCATCTGCTTTTCGTTTTTCTAAATCCATTTCTTGTCTTGAAAAACGATGAAAACTATCGCCTTCAACATTCGCGGCAACACAGCCTAACGAACGAAATATATGTTCAAATGACTCTGTCGTTGTAGAGGTGCCTGCACCTGAAGAACCAGTAACAGCAATAATAGGATAACGAGAAGACATAAAACAACCAAATAATGAGTGAAGGTATTTTATACGGTCATTTAACGTTTAGGTCAAGCGATAGCAATAGGTGCATTAAAATAGCAGCCTAAATAAATAGTTTATGAAAAGCTATTAAAGAAATAAAAACGCGCCTATTAAAAATTATAATAGGGTGGCGTGAAAGCCCTTTTACAACCTTCACGGCATGTCATCGTAATTTACTTGCCAGCACGAGAAACATATTCACCAGTACGTGTGTCCACTTTAATACGTTCACCAATTTGCACAAACAATGGTACACGTACTACCGCACCAGTATTTAAAGTAGCTGGTTTACCACCCGTACCTGCAGTATCACCTTTTAATCCAGGATCAGTTTCAGTTACTTCTAATTCAACAAAGTTTGGCGGCGTTACTGAAATCGGTGTACCATTCCATTGTGTGATAGTACAAAGGTCGCCTTCAACTAACCATTTTTCATTATCAGCAATCGCTTTATCGTCAGCAGCGATTTGCTCGAAGGTATCGTTGTTCATAAAGTGCCAAAATTCACCATCAGCGTAAAGGTAAGCTAATTCGCTATCCATTACATCGGCACCTTCAACACTTTCGCCCGATTTAAACGTTTTTTCTAGTACTTTACCGGAAATAAGTTTACGAATTCTTACACGGTTAAAGGCTTGGCCTTTACCCGGTTTTACAATTTCGTTTTCAAGAATGTTGCAAGGTTCGCCATCAAGCATTATTTTAAGCCCGGCTTTAAATTGGTTTGTACTGAAATTAGCCATAATAATTTATCTTTATTAACTCTGATCTTAAGAAGTGGAAAAACAATTGCCGCAGATAATAACCCAAATCAATGAAAATTTGCATACTTGTTGGCAAAAAGAATTAGCAAATGTAGTAACCGATCCTAAACATTTATTAGAAATGTTAAATATAGATGCTAATGCGTATCAACAACACTTTAATGCTCGGCAATTATTTCCTGTACGCGTGCCCCTTCCATTTATTAAACGTATGCAAAAAGGAAATTTTAACGACCCACTATTAAAACAAGTGATGCCACTAACTAATGAATTTATCGCTGTTGATGGTTTTAGCCAAGACCCTTTAGCTGAACATGATACCGTTGCAACAGGCTTATTGCATAAATATAAGCATAGGGTATTAATGATAGTAAAAGCAGGTTGCGCAGTTAACTGCCGTTATTGTTTTCGTCGTCATTTTCCCTATCAAGATAACAGTCCAAACAAACAACGCTGGCAAATAGCACTAGATTACATTAAAGAACATAATGAAATAAATGAGGTGATCTTCAGCGGTGGTGATCCATTAATGGCCAAAGACGATCATGTCACTTGGCTAATTAACCAACTTGAACAAATTTCCCATATAAAACGTTTACGCATTCATACCAGATTACCTATCGTGATCCCTCAACGCATTACGGCTGATTTAATCACAATACTAAAAAATACCCGTTTAAAAACGGTCGTTGTACTGCATATTAATCACGCGAACGAAATTAATGATGAGTTAATAAACGCTCTTGAACTGTTAAAATCTGCCCGAATTCCAT
>Ga0316202_10002497_pt1 | contig 12049 bp, 10 predicted proteins | sample 3monrhotite_MG_FD_204934 | JGI IMG/M metagenome (GOLD analysis project Ga0316202, IMG submission 204934) | Microbial mat bacterial communities from mineral coupon in-situ incubated in ocean water Damariscotta River, Maine, United States -... | ecosystem: Environmental > Aquatic > Marine >... | reverse complement strand
TACCTTGGGATCAAGCGACAACATCTGAAGGGTGGAATATATCAAGTGCGGAAACAAGCACTATTAGAGCTACTCTAGCAACTGAAATAAGTAAAATCCTAAAAGGAAAATATGAGTTTGCTTCTACAGAAAGTGTTCAGGTAGATTTTACTAATACTAAAACAACTGCAGTCGCAAAAAATACTATTTATACTGCAGTTAAAACAGCTCTGAAGGGTACCCCTGATTTAGTAGATCAGATTGCAACATATATGGATGACGGAACACATTTTGATGTTATTACCACAACTTTAAGTGCTAATGTCAGCTTTACTCTTGTTGACGCTTCTAAGAATACAGTAGAAATTGATTCAGAAGTTATCAAAAAATTGAACTCAGATTTTAATATTGATTTCAATCAAGCAGACGGTAGTAAAAAAGTAATTACTGGTTCAAATTTAGTTATTGGTATCCATACTGATCCAAAGTTAATTAGACTATTGATGAAAAAAATATAACAAGGTAATCAAACGGAAAAATAACAGTTGGCCATCGCTTCGCGATTATAGTCAACCGTTATTTTCCGCTTATTAAGGCATTACGATACAAAAACTAATCCGAATTCAATTCTAGCCCGTTAGTGCTAAGGTCAGCAATGTGGCAAGAGTTAGCGTTCAAGTATTAAATTCCACAGGTAGCAATGAGTTTATTGCTGCTATTTAAAACTTCAAATCTTACTTATTAAAAAGTAAAATGTTTTATAAGTAAGTACCTATAGATACCCAATGTCCCACTTTTTCAGGGTGACTATAGGGTGACCATTAATGTTTATATCATCTATTTTTCCCATAAAACATTAATATTTGTTTACATTTCATACTAAGAGCGATTGTAACTTGATCAAAAAAAACTTTAAAACCAATAAGTTAAGCGTTGCACCCATGCTCGATTGGACTGATCGCCATTGTCGCTATTTTTACCGAATAATGTCTAAACAAACCGTTTTGTACACTGAAATGGTAACCACGGGGGCTATTTTATTTGGTAAAGGCGATTATTTAGGGTTTAACAATGAAGAACATCCGCTGGTTTTACAGCTTGGTGGTAGTGATCCTAAAGCGTTAACAGAATGCGCCAAAAAAGCTGAACAACTCGGTTATGATGAAATTAATATTAATGTTGGTTGCCCGTCTGATCGTGTTCAAAATGGTCGTTTTGGCGCTTGCTTAATGGCAGAACCTGAATTAGTGGCTGAATGTGTTTTACAAATGAAAACAGCAGTTAATATTCCTATTACAGTAAAATCTCGTATTGGTATTGACGATTTAGACTCTTATGAATTTTTACATACTTTTACTGATGTTGTTTCGCAAGCGGGATGTCAGCATTTCATTATTCATGCTCGCAAAGCATGGTTAACAGGATTAAGTCCTAAACAAAATCGTGATGTACCGCCACTGGATTACGCGCGCGTATATCAAATTAAGCAAGATTTTCCTCATCTAGAAATATCAATTAATGGTGGTATTAAAACTTTTGCTGAGGCAAATAAACATTTACAGCATATTGATGGAGTGATGATCGGTCGAGAAATTTATAGTTCACCTTATATGTTGGCTGAGGCTGATCAACAAATTTATCAGCCAGTTATTTCAAGTAATCAAACAATTATTTCCCGTAGCGAAGTGGTTGAGCAAATGAGTGACTATATTAATGCATATGTTGCTAACGGCGGTCGGGCGTGGCACATTCTTAGACATATGTTAGGTTTGTGTAACGGTTTAGCGGGCGCACGTCAATTTCGTCGTTACTTAAGTGAGTGTGCTAGTGTTGAAGGTGCCGATGCTAAAATACTTCATCAGGCATTTAGTTATGTTGATTTGCCTGAGTAAGCTCATTCAGCCTTAGCTGAGTCCTACACCTGAGTCGCAATGGGTATTTATTACACATGTGTCCCAATATCGAAAAAGCTATTGTTAAAATCGGGACAAATAATAAAAAATACACATATGTTTTTCACTAAAAAATAGTGTTTTTAACCAATATCAACTTTTTAATTCAATTACGCAATATGTTGATAATTAAAAATACAATAAAATCAATAAAGTAAAAAATAATTAGATCTCTGGCACAACCTTTGTAGTAGTTAATGCATCTTATTAATGAATAGGCTTATTTTTTAAAAAAATAAGCAACAAAACAAGGAAATAAATTATGTTAGCTAGAGTATAAAGTGTAACAATTATTTGAGTTAACATGATACTGTGTTATGCTGATTATATATACAGTACCGATAAGTTAATTCATGATAATAATAAAGAGCACTTCAGACTTTAAGATCAAAGGTTACCCAATACCTGATTTCCCGCTATTAACGTGGTCTACAAACGACAAGCGTTTAGGCATTGAAGCTGGAATGCTTTTTAAAGAAGGTCTTGATTATCTAATTTACGAATGCCTCAAGCGAGGCAGAGTTAAAAGCAAGAAGTCATGGCACACCTATGCAAGGCATCTAACAAGCTTCTTTAGCTTTTGTGAAGATAACGACCAAGACTGGAAAGATATTAAAGATGATGGCGTAAACGAAATGCTCGTTGCCGTTTATCGAGATTCTTGCCTAGAAGATTTTGGTATATCTGTAAACTCAACCAATCAATACTTAAGAACCATCATTAGGTTTTACAAGCACGCTGCGGGGCGTGGTTGGATTAACTCACTACCTTTCTCACTAGAAGATGTAAAAGCGGATTTGAATCAACACAGCTTCCTTGCTCACACAGCAACTAATGGTGGGGTAACGGCAAGCACCGACATCATGCTGAAGACTAAAAAAATACCTATTAAGTTTTTGCAGATTGAGGAAGTGAAAACACTCCTGGAAGCCATCAAAAACCCCACGCTCAAGCTTATGGTTCAACTTTGCTTGCAAACAGGTATTCGCAAAAAAGAGCTTTTACTGTTCCCTCTCGATGCTATCCGCAAGCCTAGAGTTGGCGAGCTTTTGTGTAGAGTAGATATAGATCGCACAAAGGGTGAAAACGAGCGAAGCATAGACATACCAGTGCCATTAATGAATAAACTTTGGGGCTATGTAAATACCATTCGGTTTCAGCAAGAAGAAAACAATAAAAAGCAGTCCGAATATTTGTTTTTAACATCAATAGGTGAAGAGTGGGAAGCTGATGGTGATGGGTTTAATAAAGCATTAAAGGCTTTAAAACTACCGTTCATAGTTAATCCTCACAAGCTAAGACATACCTACGCAACCCATATGTTAAAAAATTTGCAAAAAGCAAAGTCCTTAAAGTTTAATCCACTTATGTACGTTCAAGCTCGGCTAGGCCACTCTAGTACCACTACAACAATGAAATACCTACATTTAGTTAATGACTTATTAGACGACGTTACCATCGAATGGCAAGACGCTATCAATGAACTTGAAGCAGCATAAAGGCAAAGGATATGGCTAGAATAAAAAGTAGAAAAATTAGCGCTGATAAGTTCAAAAAGGCTCACATTACAGAGCCTACGATGGAGGCTGGTGCTGACCAAGGGATTGTACGGCCAATAAACCCTACAATCAATTTCCCAAGCCTGGGCCCTAAATCAGGTAATGGCAATAATTATGACATGAGTAAGCACTACGGCAAAGGCTATGATGACATAACTAATCGTGCGTTCTACACCGTAAAAACCCTATTAATGAGTAAAATAGGAACAGAAATCTCTAAACTCGGCTATTTGAATATTGGATTTAAAAATCTATCAGATTATCTGGCTATCTTGCATCACGCCACATCTAAGGAACTAACCCATGAAGACATTACGTCTGAACTTATTGAAGGGTTTATGGGACACTTGCTTGGCTCTGGCATCGGATATACCTCTCAAAAGAACACCTACACAAGTGCGAAAAGTTTATTGACAGCGATGCGCAATCACGGTTATTGGCTTGTGTCTAATGAGGCGTTCAGTAAGATATTCCCAAAAAATCCTTACCCAAATTCCAATAGGCGAAAAACAGGGGCCAAACCTTTTACTGAGCATGAGAAACGTCAGCTTGTAGTGACGCTAAAACAGGCTCTTAAACCTATCTACGCGCCCAACCGCAAAGAGCCCTTAACAGGTTATGAATTAACGGTCTGCGTTCTCGCAATCGCAATGCAAACAGGTATAAACACGTCCCCTTTGTTAAATATGACCACGGACTCACTAGGCGACCACCCTCTTAAGTCAAACCGTAAATTGCTTACCGTTTACAAATCAAGAGGTAATGCCACTCAATTGCATAACTTGCGCAAATCTGAGGAATTAGAATTGGTGCGAGGGGTGAAGCTTGATGTTGCGTTTATCATTGAAAAAATAACCGCGTTAAATAAGTCCATAAGAGATGAAATGGGCTTGGATAGTCTGCTCATATATCGCATTACGGGTGGCGGGTCGGGTACTAGCAGGGGTGCGTTAACTTCTCTTACCGAGGAAGCCCTATTATACAACATTGCTAAACTTGTGAAGGGATACGACCTTAAAGATGAAGATAAGAAAACTATCAAAGTAAACCTAAGCAGGATTCGTAAAACCTTTACAAATGGCATTTACGAGTTGTCGGGCGAGAACATCTTAGTTGCAGCTAAAGCAGCTAAGCATATCGGTACAGGTACGATAGACTATTATCTGGAAGCCCCTGAGCAATCTAAAAGAAATATAGGGCTGTTAGGTGAAATTAGAGTTAAAGACCTTACAGGCGATACTCAGAACACCCCAACAGGCCAATGCAAAGACCCTCTAAATGGTGACAAAGCGCCTAAAAACGGTAAAACCTGCGCAGATTTTCTAGGATGCTTTCGATGTAAGAGCTTCGTTATTACTGGGGATGATTTATACCGTCTATACAGCTTCTACTGGGCGATAGTGCGCAACAGGGACTCTTTTGGGCGTAAGGAATGGAAACGCTACTTGCGAAATGTTATGACCATTATTGATACCGAGGTTGAGCCTGCGTTCATTGAAAAAGGGATGCTATCTTACCTTCAAGCCGAGCGAGAGCGTGCAAAAGTGTCACCACATCCTTATTGGATTAACTTAGATATGCTGAGGGTAGGACAATGATACACGGACAAGCAGAACTTACTGAACGTGAATTTGGGCAACAACAAGCCATAGTCCCGAACAGAAACGGAATCGCGCTAAAAAAAGCGTTACTAGGCTCTTTAACGGGTATTGCAACCTTCATCAAGTTAGATAATGGCAACTATCATGTGCTTTCTCGCTATGAAGACGATGAGTGGGAATATCCTGCCAGTGCGTTCCCTAGTGGGACACTTGCAAACAAGCGCACATTAATTTTCAATACTATTGCAGATAAATCGATGCGAGCTATGGCTAAGTGGGTGGTTTGGAATAAAAGAAATCAAGGGAATTCAGTAAACTCGATTACAGTTACTCTAAATCATCTAAAGGTTTTCTTTTCGTGGATAAATCAATCTGACACGCTTAAAAGGCATGGGCTTAATGCGTTCAGCGCAAAGGCTTACGTTACCCACGTCAATGGATTAACAACAAAGCGAAAAGGCAAAATGAAGCCGTTAGAAATCGGCACAAAGACGAGTAAATATCTGGCCTTAGAAGACATCTATAAATATTGTAAAGACTTTGATTTCGTGCAGGAGCATCCGTGGTTTGATAGTAGCGCAAGTGAACAAGCTGGAGCGGTTGGTAAGGTACATAAAGCTAACCAAAATAAACCCAAAACCGCGTTAATTCCCGATGATGTTTTACTCTCACTGTGCGGCTTTACAAAGGATTTTCTTGACCGTGCTAACGAGTTGTTAGATTTGAGAGATAAGCTAGATACCTATGAACCAACAGTCAAGGGTAATTCAAACCAGTCAATGCAAAAGCGCATATACTTACAATCACTCTCAACTCCGTTTGATAAGCTTGATGAATTCAATGAAGCCATGATGTTACTGCGCGATAGCTGCTTGTTTTGGGTGCTATTGACGACAGGAATGCGCATTCATGAAGTGCTTGGTATTAAGCGAGGGGCATATCGCAAAGAAACCAAGGACGGTGAAGTGTACTATTACATTGAAACCGTATCAGACAAGACATACACGGGCTTAGGTGAGTGGATAGCACCAAAGATAGCTGTTGATGCAATAAAAATACTAGAACGTTACTCAGCACCTTTGCAGTCACAATTAGAGGAAGAATTGGCGCTAGCTAAGAGTAATGGCGTCCATACAGAAGTTAATAGCTGCACAAGTTACATGGGCAAAGTTTTTTTATCTATCAGCAATAAGACGAACAAAGTCAGCGTTTTAAGCGGTAAAACAGTTACCGAACTTAGGCTTCCTAACCTCTGCAATAAAGCTGGCTTAGATTGGAATTTATCGTCGCATCAATTTCGACGCACGTTCGCTAACTACGTTGTACACAGTGAATTGGGCGACTTGCGAGCACTAAAAGACCACTTTAAACACTGGTCTATCACCATGACTGCACTTTATGCATACAACGATAAACTTGACCGAGAATTATTCGAAGAAATGCTTCAAGAGAAATACTGGGTTGATGAACAAATTAAGTTCGACTGGTTTGACGTGAGCAACCCTATTACGGGAGGCGCGATTGCTGACCGAATCATGCAAGTTAGGGGTGATGAAGAGCATATCAAAACCTTTAAAACCAAACGAGATATGATTAAAGCATACTCAGGTAGCATTCCAATACGTTCAACAGGGATTGCCTGGTGCACCAACGACGACGATGGTTGTATGGGTGGCAAGTGCGAAGAATGTGAGTCAGGCATCGTTGATAAGAACAATCAAAAGCACTGGGAAGGTATGCTTATTCAGCAATTCGAACTATCCGATATGGATGACATTGGGGAAGCCGGACAAGCTGCGGTAGCAAAGGGTATGGAAAGATGTGAGAAGGTTTTAACTTCACTAGGTGTGGATGTGGAATCTATGAAAGTTGATATTCGTAACAATAATCAAACGGCATGATTTTAATTGACTATATTTAGTTCATTTGATTCATGTAACAACAATCAAGAGGAAGTGTTTTTAGATGCCTAAAAAACAAAAGAAAACAGATAAAGATGACCAAATTAATATGTGTGATGCGTTTGGTTGGAAGCTCGCTCATGGTGGTAAAAGAGATGGTTCTGGAAGACCCAAAGGCCCGATAGAAACTAAGGTTCTACGCGTGCCTGTTGAGCTTGTAGCTCATGTAAAACAGTTAATTGAAGATTATAAGAAAGAGGTTATTAATGACTAGTCCAATGAAAGAATCTAAATCACATAAAGCAGTTAGAATGGCTATCATTAGAATTGAAAAAGGAAGACCTAACGTTGTTGCTAAAGACCGTAAAATAAGCGTGTCATCTGTCGCTGAAGAAGCTGATGTAACACGTAATACCATTAACCGTGATTGCCCTGACTTGCACACTCGTATTCAAGGGCTTATGAATAAGGATATTAGGGAGCAGCTAAGGCTTAAGCAGATAGAGCTAAATGGGGTCAAAGAGCGTAACAAAGAGTTGAGAGGTGAAGTAAAGGAGCTTGAAGATATAAACTCATGCTTACAGTCTAAGAACGCTTCGTTGATGACCAAATATAGTGAACTTGAGAGGCTAGAGTACGCAGAAGATAACGTAGTGCCTCTTCGGTAGCGTTGCGGCTGCAAAATCTCTAGCATAAGTGCCACCTAATTGCATTTACCTAAGCCAACCAATTACATTTAACTGTGCCACAATATTTCGACCTTATTAGATCTGTCGTCTTTGGATATATTGAATACTGCTAACGCACACTTTTGCCACAAAGCGGTCATTAGGAGTTAATGTCAAGATGACGTTTCGGATTAGAATTTGTATCGATAACGCCCTGTTAACAGGCAAAAAATTGTTGGCTAAAATATTGAGGAACGAAAACAGCCAACTGTTTTTTGTCCTTATTTATTAGCTTGTTAGTTGCAATTTATCAGAGTGCATCATCTTCCTCAAGAGAGAAGAGAACATCAACGATTGGTTGAAAAAATGCAATAAAAAAAATTCCTATACTAATTGGCCAAATAAAACTTAATTCAGTGTAATGCTTAATAGACCAAGAAATAATAAAACCAATTATAAAGGAATGAACCAAAGAGATATTATTATTTGGTTTAAGGGGTTTTGTACAGTATTTACAAATAAGAGGTTTATGCTTGAGTAAAACCAACCGTAATCTCAACGGTATACCTTTACCACAGCATGGACAAATTCGAGTTAGGATATCCAAAATATGACCAAATCCATTGATACTTATAACGCCTCAATAACCGGCGCAGCTTTGCTGCGTCCGGCGCCGACGGCGCGAAGTTGATTGATTTGTTATGTGCATTAATTCTCCTAAAACCATACCGATAAAACCAGCACGCCCAACAAGAATGCTACGATCCAAAGCGGTGTTTTTAACTTTATGATTTCAATTTGATTTTGCGCAATCTTTGCCAATAGCATTTTAGTTACATCTTCAGTTTCTTCGACTTCTTCTTCGTAAAACTCGTCTTCGTCAAAAAGCTTTGAAATATTCAACGTAGTAAGATCTTGTTTGGGATTGAGCTTACATCGTGTAATTAGAGTTAAATTAAACTTACCCACATCACTAAGCCTAGGAGGCTCAATGTCACACCCTACCGGTTTGATAATTTCTTGCTCACTCCCTCTAGCCAGAACTTTAACTCTACTTGTGCTGATAGATGGTGACCACTCTGAGTAAAGGCCAGAAACTCTACTCAAACCCAAGCGGACAACATCAATTTCCTTGCTAGAGATAAGGCTAGCGAGCTTATCGAATCTAGCTTCGGATAAAGCTAACTGTATTTCGATGCTATCTGGAGAGGTCTCGTTCCTAAAGTCAATTTCTGAAGTGTAACTAACGCCACCCCAAATACTACAACCCTCCTTTTCTTCACTTTCTACTTTATAGATACGAAGAGAGAATTCGGTGATGGCTCTATTAGTACCAAACATTGAAAATGTTGCATCATCTTCTAGCCACTTACCATCAGTGCAAATTCCAGGGTGTAGAGTCGCTGAAATTACCTCAGAATCCTCAAGCTTAAGCTCTTTCTCTTTATCAGTTTCATCTTCATCTTCATCTTCTTCAAAAAATGATAGTTCACCGAACTCGAAACCCTGATTTAACCGAAGCTCGCTTACCGTAAAATGAAAACTCCACTTCCAAGGAATTAAGTCACTTCCGACTTTTTCCCCTTCACTATCAATTTCCTCAAGGCACCAAGAATAAAGGCTTTCATGCTCGGTTTTATCTTTTAGCCTTATTTCTCTTTCTAAGTGATAGTCCATTAATATTTCTCTATTTTTCTCAGAGTGCTAGGCACATAACGCCTCGTTAAGAGGCAAATAATATGTTGGCTAAAATAAGCGACGTAGGAGCAAAAGCCAACTGGTATTTGTCCTGCTTTAACGACTTGTTATGTGGCTATTAGTCTAACCTAATTCTATAACATTTGGATGCTTTTCAGATGAATATTCATGATATATATCATCGAGGTAAGTTCCAAGTTCAGTAGACTCTAAATCAGATGGGATAACAACATCATAGACTCGTGAGCGAATACCTGTATCTGATTCATTAAATAGTTGCCATTCTTCACTTTTTTTAAGAACGGACATCTGTTTGCCAAATACATTGAACTTGATAATCACAACCGAAATCTCCTAGACACATAACGCCCTGTTAACAGGCAATAAAACAGTTGGTTAAAATAAGCGACGAAGGAGCAAAAACCAACTATTTTTTGTCCTTGTTTAACAGCTTGATACTAATTGAGCCTTCTCCCCAAAGCTTGGCATTTAGCTAAACTTTAAGGCGACAAAACCAAAAGGAGAAAGCTCTATGAAATTCTATACTACTTTACATAAATATTATTGTGGAATCGACTTACATGCACGACTTTTATACGTTTGTATTATAGATGAACGTGGTAACAAGGTTGTTCATCAAAAAATAAAAGCCGAACCTAGGCAGTTATTCCAGTTGCTTAAACCTTATATAGGTCAAGTGGTTGTTGGAGTTGAGTGCATGCACTGTTGGTATTGGGTCAGTGATTTTTGTCGAGATATCAAGGTTGACTTTATTTTAGGTCATGCGCTTTATATGAAAGCAATCCATGGTGGTAAAGCCAAAAACGATAAAATTGATTCATATAAGATTGCCAGCTTAATGAGAGGTGGTAATTTCCCACTTGCTTATAACTACCCTAGTGAATATCGCACAACCCGTGACTTACTTCGCAGACGAACGCACTTTATGCGACATAGCGCTAGCCTAAAAGCACACGTAGTTAATACCGATAGCCAGTATAACTTACCCGCTCAGTCACTTAACTTGAAAAATGTCAGTGCCCGTGAAGGATTACGTCATCACTATGACGACCCTGTTATTCAACGCATGATCACGTTCGAGATGAATATTCTTGATTGTTATATCAGAGAATTAAAGCATGTAGAGACATTTATTGAAAAAGAAGCACGAGATGATTTTCCTGTATTACGCCATATCATTCGCACGTTTCCTGGTATAGGACAAATACTTGCCTTAACCATTCTCTATGAAATTGGTGATATTGGGCGTTTTGACTCGGTTCAAAAATTTGCATCGTATTCACGATTAGTTAAATGCAAGGCAGAATCAGCGGGTAAAACCTATGGCACCAGTGGCAATAAAATAGGAAATGGTTATTTAAAATGGGCATTTAGTGAAGCGGCTGTGCTTTACCTGCGCGGTAATGATAAAGCACAGCGTTACTTAGCAAAATTACAAAAACGAATGAGTAAAGGTAAAGCGCTTTCGGCATTGGCTCATAAAATTGGCCGTTGCATTTACTATATGCTCAAGAATAAGCAGGTATTTAATGAAGAAAAGTTTTTAAAAGGTTAAGTCGCACAATGGCGAGAGCTGAACGTCTAACTGGATAAGTAAGAGCATTGCATAATCATCGCATCCGTTATTTTTTAGATAGGTAGATTGATGATTATTATGCCAAGTTGTCTAAGCCACTTCGCTTGATTAGACTCGCCATTGGTGCGCATTATTGCAAGAAGCAAACGCGTTTACACCTTAACTGAGCCTGAAACTAACTGAAACTTGTTTAACGACCAGTAATCATCTTGCTTGAATAGTGCCAGATTAGGGTTAACCGATAAATGTCTAGTGCCCCTGTTTAACGAATGGAATGACTAAACAGGCCGTGATGAGATCACAGTAAGAGAGCCTCAATATGTGTTTGCCGTAAACGTTTGTTTAATGGCTCGCCGACATAGCGAAGTAGATGATGTTGTGAATTGCCTGACAATTTAGCTGCCTAACGGCAGCTAAATAAAACACTATTGCCTATTGACGGGCAGAAGGCTCATATGTGTTAGGCATTTTTACCTCCAAGCAGTTTAGCTACTTTTAAATACCACTCATATTGTTTGCTATCTTTTTTTACACCTGCGTCACCAAACTTACTTAATATATCTAGTGGTGTATAGCCCCACTTATTTTTTACATTTAGAGAAGCACCACTTTTAATTAAGTAGTAGGCAATATCATAATTTTTTACAGAAATGGCGACATGCAAAGGTGTACTGCCATTACCATCGAGTGAATCAATTTTTGCACCAGACTCAACTAAAATTTTAACGTTATTGAGTTTTGAATGCTTAGAAGACTCAAACAAAATAGTTTTACTTTTGTAACCATCCAATGACTCAGGATTTCCGCCATGCTGTATTGCAGCTTCCAAATACTTTGACTCATCATGAACTGCCGCTAACTCCATAACCACAGCTCTTTCACTTGGATTAGCATTAATATCCCTATAGTTTGGGTTAGCGCCCGAAGTTAAAAGTTTTTCGAACTGCTCAAGGTTATTTTCGCTAATTGATGTGAGCAACTTTTTATCCAAATCTCCACCATAGGAAATCACAGGTATAAAAATTAATAGCGAGATGAGCAGATTTTTCATTGAATGCCTAACGCCTCATTCAGAGGCAAAAATCAGTTGGTTA
>Ga0316202_10002496_pt1 | contig 12053 bp, 9 predicted proteins | sample 3monrhotite_MG_FD_204934 | JGI IMG/M metagenome (GOLD analysis project Ga0316202, IMG submission 204934) | Microbial mat bacterial communities from mineral coupon in-situ incubated in ocean water Damariscotta River, Maine, United States -... | ecosystem: Environmental > Aquatic > Marine >... | reverse complement strand
CACAAGCGCGGCGGAAGCCTTCGCCCATAATCGCATCAGCAAACAATACAGTCTCTTTTTGACCGCAGTGGCGGTAAACCACGTCGATTACTTCTGAAACTTCTTTCTTGGTCAGCTGACGGTTGATCAAGCTAAACGGCACGTTTCTATGCAGCGGCAAATGGCGGGCAAGCAGCATACGGCCCGGGGTTGTCTCAACCCGGAAATAATTAATATTTCCCTCTTCATCGACCGCCTTAATCCGTGCAGTGATTTTCGTTTGCAGCGTAATAATGCCGTCATCCAGTGCAAACTGGATTTCGTCAAAATCAGCGTAGGCTTTCCCTTCACCCACATCGCCCTGGCGCATGCTTGTCATGTAATAAAGACCAAGCACAATATCCTGAGATGGCACAATGATAGGTTTGCCGTTAGCCGGCGAGAGAATGTTATTGGTCGACATCATCAAGACACGAGCTTCCAACTGCGCTTCCATAGAAAGCGGCACGTGGACAGCCATTTGGTCACCGTCAAAGTCAGCGTTAAACGCGGCACAAACCAAAGGATGAAGCTGGATCGCTTTTCCTTCAATCAGCACAGGCTCAAAAGCCTGGATGCCAAGGCGGTGAAGTGTCGGCGCCCGGTTCAACATCACAGGATGCTCGCGGATCACCTCATCGAGGATGTCCCAAACTTCACGGCGCTCTTTTTCAACCAGTTTCTTCGCGGCTTTAATGGTTGTCGCGATGCCCTGACGGTCAAGGCGTGAATAGATAAAGGGCTTAAATAGCTCAAGTGCCATTTTCTTCGGCAAACCACATTGATGCAATTTCAGCTCAGGGCCCACAACAATTACCGAGCGACCTGAATAATCAACACGTTTACCAAGCAAGTTCTGCCTGAAACGACCCTGCTTACCTTTCAGCATATCGCTGAGAGATTTTAGAGGACGCTTATTTGCACCAGTGATTGTGCGGCCGCGGCGACCGTTGTCAAACAGTGCATCGACGCTTTCCTGAAGCATGCGCTTCTCGTTGCGGATGATAATGTCTGGCGCGCGCAGTTCGATAAGACGCTTCAAGCGGTTGTTCCGGTTGATGACGCGGCGATACAGATCGTTCAAATCAGATGTTGCAAAACGGCCACCATCAAGCGGCACAAGTGGGCGCAATTCTGGCGGAATCACAGGAACAACTTCAAGGATCATCCATTCAGGCCGGTTACCAGATTCGATAAAGCTCTCAACGACTTTAAGACGCTTAATAATCTTTTTCGGCTTGAGTTCAGATTTGGTTTCAGCCAATTCCTTGAGCAGTTTTTCGCGCTCAGGCTCAAGATCAAGCGTTTCCAAAAGTTTGCGGATCGCTTCCGCACCAATGCCTGCGGTGAAACTATCATCACCGTATTCTTCCTGTGCCCTGAAAAAATCATCCTCAGAAAGCAATTGAAACTGCTTCAAGGGTGTTAGACCCGGCTCGATCACCACATAATATTCGAAATAAAGCACACGCTCAAGATCCTTGAGCATCATGTCTAACAGCAAGCCGATACGGCTAGGCAGCGATTTCAGGAACCAAATGTGGGCGACCGGTGCAGCAAGATCAATATGCCCCATGCGCTCACGGCGCACTTTAGAAAGTGTAACTTCAACACCGCATTTTTCACAGATAATACCGCGGTATTTCATGCGTTTATATTTGCCACACAGACATTCATAATCTTTTACAGGGCCAAAAATACGGGCACAAAAAAGGCCGTCTTTTTCAGGCTTAAATGTCCGGTAATTAATGGTTTCCGGTTTTTTAATCTCACCAAAAGACCACGAGCGAATGCGCTCTGGCGACGCGATCGATATTTTGATCTGATCAAACGTCTCAGGTTTTTGCGTAGGGTTGAAGTACTTCATCACTTCTTGGTTCATGTCCGGCTTCTCTTAGTTGCTGTGGTGGCTCTTTAGAAAAAGGGGCCACAATCGCCTTCCAAAATCATCACCACTTAAATGCCTGAGCACCGAGTGGCGGGTCGAGAGCAAGCCCCCGACCATACTTATTGACTTACGTTCAGTCGTTGCCCGTTATCAGCTCAACATTGAGGCAAAGTGACCGCATTTCCTTGATAAGAACATTGAAAGATTCGGGAATACCCGCATCAAAGCTATCATCGCCGCGTACAATCGCCTCATAGACTTTCGTCCGGCCTTGTACGTCATCGGATTTTACAGTCAGCATTTCCTGTAGTGTATAAGCAGCGCCGTATGCCTGCAGCGCCCACACTTCCATCTCACCAAAGCGTTGGCCGCCAAATTGGGCTTTACCACCAAGCGGCTGTTGAGTCACAAGACTGTATGGCCCAATAGAACGGGCGTGAATCTTGTCATCAACAAGGTGGTGAAGCTTCAGCATGTAAATGTAACCAACAGTCACTTTACGGTCGAACTTTTCACCTGAACGGCCATCAAAAAGCTGAACCTGACCCGACGTATCAAGCCCGGCCTTTTCCAGCATGTCGCAAATATCTTTTTCAACGGCGCCGTCAAACACTGGTGTTCCCATTGGAACACCGTTCGTTAGGTTGCCCGCAAGTTCAAGAACTTGCTTGTCCTCAAGCTCGGCAATGTCTTCATTATATTGCTTTTCGCCGTAGACATCCTTGAACTTGGTACGGAAATCATCAACAGCGCCCGTACCATGTCTGTAAGCCTCCAGCATGCCATCAATTTGGCGGCCAATACCACGTGAAGCCCAGCCTAGGTGGGTTTCAAGAATCTGCCCCACGTTCATGCGCGAGGGCACACCGAGAGGGTTCAACACCACATCAACGGGGGTACCATCATCAAGGTGCGGCATGTCTTCAATAGGTAGAATACGCGAAATCACGCCCTTGTTACCATGACGTCCCGCCATTTTGTCGCCAGGCTGAAGCTTACGCTTCACGGCAACAAAAACTTTAACCATCTTCAGAACACCAGGTGCCAAATCATCACCGCGTTGCAATTTGCCGATTTTCTCGTCAAAACGGCTTTGCAGCACAACCCGGCTTTCATCAAATTGGCGACGAAGCGCTTCGATATCAGCCATCACAGCATCATCTTCAACCGCGAGATCCCACCATTGAATACGGCGAAGCTCAGCGAGATTTTCTTCACTGATGGTGGAGCCTTTTTTCAGCTCTCTTGTGCCTGCAGCAACTTTCTTTCCAATCAAAAGTGGGCTTAACCGACCATAGATATTGCCTTCGAAAATTGCCCGCTCGTCTTCACGGTCTTTTGTGAGCCGATCGATCTCATCACGCTCAATCGTCAAGGCACGCTCGTCTTTATCAACACCGTGACGGTTAAAGACACGCACTTCAACAACTGTACCCGCTACACCCGGCGGCAAGCGCATAGATGTATCACGAACATCAGAAGCCTTTTCCCCAAAAATCGCACGCAAAAGTTTCTCTTCCGGCGTCATTGGGCTCTCGCCTTTTGGCGTAATCTTGCCGCAAAGAATGTCACCCGGATGAACTTCGGCACCCACATAGACGATCCCGGCTTCATCAAGGCTTTTCAAGCCTTCTTCGCCAACATTGGGAATATCGCGGGTAATTTCTTCAGGCCCAAGCTTGGTATCGCGCGCCATCACTTCAAATTCATCAATATGGATCGATGTGAAGACATCCTCTTTCACGATACGCTCAGAAATGAGGATTGAATCCTCAAAATTATACCCATTCCAAGGCATGAAAGCCACCAGAGCATTCCGCCCAAGCGCCAGCTCGCCAAGTTCAGTGGATGGACCATCACAGATGATATCGCCTTTACTAATCTGATCCGCCACTTTTACCAATGGGCGCTGATTAATACAGGTGTTTTGGTTCGAACGCTGGAATTTCTTAAGCGAATAGATATCAACACCCGATTCGCCCGGTGCAACATCCTCAGTTGCACGAATAACAATACGCCGCGCATCCACTTGCTCAACAATACCTGTCCGGCGAGCGGCGATAGCCGCACCACTATCAGACGCCACGATTTTTTCCATGCCAGTACCAACAAACGGTGCTTCGGCGCGCACAAGTGGCACGGCCTGACGTTGCATGTTGGAGCCCATCAATGCTCGGTTACAATCGTCATTTTCCAGGAACGGGATCAATGACGCCGCAACAGATACTAGCTGCTTGGGCGAGACATCCATCAAGTCGATCGTATTGGCAGTTGACATCAAATATTCGCCCGCTTGGCGACAAGATACCAAATCATCAGCAAATACATTGTCTGCGGTTAGCGTTGCTGTGGCCTGAGCGACTTTGAAGCGGCCCTCTTCCATCGCAGAAAGATAGACAACCTCATCGCTTACTTTCCCGTCCGCTACTTTGCGGTACGGGCTTTCGATAAAGCCGTATTTATTAACCCGCGCATACGTGGCGAGCGAGTTAATCAGACCAATATTTGGTCCCTCAGGCGTTTCAATCGGGCAGATACGACCATAGTGTGTTGGGTGCACGTCGCGCACTTCGAAACCAGCACGCTCACGCGTTAAGCCACCAGGGCCAAGCGCAGACATGCGGCGCTTGTGCGTAATCTCAGACAACGGGTTGGTCTGATCCATAAACTGAGACAGCTGCGACGAACCAAAGAACTCGCGCACGCTGGCAACAACTGGTTTTGCATTGATAAGATCATGCGGCATCACAGTATCAATATCCACCGACGACATGCGTTCGCGGATTGCACGTTCCATCCGCAGCAGCCCGATGCGATACTGATTTTCCATCAATTCGCCAACCGACCGCACACGGCGGTTACCAAGGTGATCGATGTCATCAATCTCGCCGCGACCGTCTTTAAGCTCAACCAACGTACGCATTGTCGCAAGAATATCCTCACGGCGCAGCGTGCCAACAGTATCTTCGCAATCCAAGTCAAGGCGCATGTTCATTTTTACACGCCCAACATCTGAAAGATCATACCGCTCGGCATCAAAGAATAAGCCATAAAACAAAGCTTCGGCTGTTTCTTTGGTAGGCGGCTCACCAGGGCGCATCACTTTATAAATTTCAGCAAGTGCGCCATCCAGTGTTTCAACTTTGTCCGCATGAATTGTATTGCGGATATATGACCCGACTGTCACTTCATCGATATCAAGAACTTCAATTTCTTTAATGTCGGCAGCAGAAAGTACTTCGATATTTTCTTCAGTAAGCTCGTCACCAGCTTCAACATAGATTGCGCCGGTTTTTTCGTTGATCATATCCTTGGATACATATTTGCCGAGGATCATCTCGTCCGGAACCAAAATTGCTTCAACACCATTTTTCTCAAGCTTGGCAGCTAGGCGCGGTGTAACTTTCTTGCCTTCTTCGGCTACAACTTCACCAGAATCTGCATTAATAAGATCAAAAAGTGGCTTTTTGCCGCGCCAGTTATCGGCTTTGTAAGGCATACGCCAACCATCTTTGGTCCGAATAAGGCTATTGGTATTGTAAAAATAATCGAGAATATCCTCAGGCGTAAGGCCAAGCGCATACAAAAGCGTCGTTGCCGGTAATTTGCGGCGACGGTCGATGCGAACATTGACGATATCCTTGGCATCAAATTCCAGATCCAGCCAAGAACCACGGTAAGGAATAACACGAGCGGCAAAAAGAAATTTGCCGGAGCTATGGGTTTTGCCTCGGTCATGATCAAAGAATACGCCCGGCGAACGGTGCATCTGAGACACAATAACGCGCTCAGTACCATTCACAACAAACGTTCCATTGTCCGTCATCAAAGGAAGGTCGCCCATATAGACATCTTGCTCTTTGATATCGAGTACTGATCTTGCCTCGGTTTCCGGGTCAACCTCAAAAACAATCAAACGAAGGGTTGCTCTGAGCGGCGCGGCATAAGTGATGTTGCGCTGCTGGCATTCCTCTACGTCGAATTTTGGAGCCTCAAGCTCATATTTCACATATTCAAGCGACGCCGTATTGGCAAAATCCTGAATTGGAAATACCGATTTGAGAACACGTTCCAGTCCTGATGCTAACCGTTCTTCCTCGTTGCAACCTGCACGGAAGAATTTGTCATAGGACCGCCGTTGAACCTCAATGAGGTTTGGCATTTGCGTAACTTCGGAGATGCTGCCAAAGTCTTTGCGCACACGCTTACGGCTGGTGAATGAAGTCGCCATGCTTCGCCCTCGTCCTTTAATTTTGCCTTAAACTAACCCACCAAGGGGTAAGATCAGGCTGCCAAAACAGAGCCCAGAGCAACAACCTACCCTAAACTCCTGAAAATCCAAGTCTTATAGGGTCAAGCCAAGCTCGCCCCCACTTCTCAATGCCTTATTTTTAGTCCCGCACTTAAGGACGCCGAAAGGCCGGTGGCGAAAACCGCCACCGACCTTTTAGTCGTTTTTCGGTCGAGCTTACTTAAGCTCAACTTTAGCGCCAACAGCTTCAAGCTTGGCTTTAAGCTCTTCAGCTTCGCTTTTCGAAACACCTTCTTTAACAGTAGCCGGTGCGCTTTCAACCAGATCTTTAGCTTCTTTGAGACCCAAACCAGTGATCCCACGAACTTCTTTGATCACATTGATTTTCTTAGCACCCATGTCCGCGAGAACTACGTCAAATTCTGTCTGCTCTTCAGCAGCTTCAGCAGCAGCACCAGGTGCAGCAGCAGCAGCGACAGGAGCAGCAGCAGACACGCCCCATTTTTCTTCTAACATTTTTGAAAGCTCTGCAGCCTCAATAACAGTAAGACCAGAAAGTTCATCAACAATCTTTGCAAGGTCAGCCATTTTAATCACTCCAATATCTAGGTCCCAACCACAGGAACCGCATGTCTAGGCATAAATTATTGAGCCGCCAAAACCGTTTGGCCGCTCGGGGTACATTTTCTAAGTCTAAGCTACGTCTTTGTCGCCGTAAGCTCCGAATACGCGTGCGAGTTGCCCCGCAGGTGCTTGCGTAATACCAACGAGCTTCTGGGCAGGGGCTTGTAGAATACCCACAAGTTTGCCGCGAAGTTCATCAAGCGACGGCAGATCAGCCAATGCTTTAACGCCGACGGTATCCAACACCGTTGACCCCATGCCGCCGCCAAGTATCCGAAGTTTTTCGTTTGCTTTGGCGAATTTGGCAAGGGCCTTTGGTGCTGCTATAACGTCGTCAGCAAAACCGATAGCCGTTGGACCCGTAAACAGGTCCGCAAGTCCTTCATATTCAGTGTCTTTAAGCGCAAGACGAGTTAGCCGGTTTTTAGTTATCCTAAAAGTAGCACCCAATTCCCGCATGCCCGCACGTAGTGCAGTTGTCTCAGCAACGTTCAGCCCGTCATAGTGAACTACAACAACTGATGCCGCCGCAGAGAAAACGTCATGCAAGGATGCAACCATATCCTGCTTTTCGGCTCTTTCCACTTTTCGTCTCCGACTTTGAAAGCCCGGCCATATTTAAAGACCAAATTAGGCTTTCATCATTTGAGCCATGTATCAACTCACCAACCGGGCGAACGATACGCTACCCTGTCCAAGGCCGCAGAATGGGTTACACCCAATCCTGTAGGAACCGCGAAATGACACCAATAACTCTTGGCGACAAATTCCAAACCCCATCTCATGCAGGCCGCATTTTCGCGACAAATGTTTCTTTTAAATTTCGGTGGTCAACAACAAAACACACACACCAAAACACCTGCAATCTCGGACAGTTACTATCATTCAGGCAAAACAACCGCCTGAATGTCTGTGCCAAACCAAAGCTCAGCACAAATTTCTTTAATTTACGCCCGCAAAGTAGACGTGTCTATTTTAAGGCCCGGCCCCATGCTCGACGAGAGCGCAGCACGCTTAACATAGGTGCCTTTTGCGCCCACCGGCTTGGATTTAATGACGGCTGACAAGAAACAATTCGCATTTTCTATAATCGCAGCCTCTTCAAAGCTCACCTTGCCAACACCGGCATGAATAATACCCGCTTTTTCAACGCGAAACTCAACCTGACCAGCCTTTACCGCCTCAACGGCGCCCTTGACATCCATGGTTACTGTGCCCAACTTTGGGTTAGGCATCAGGCCCTTAGGTCCAAGAACTTTACCCAGACGACCAACAACTGCCATCATGTCAGGCGTCGCGATCACACGGTCAAAATTCATATTCCCTTTTTGAATATCTTCCATCAAATCTTCTGCGCCGACAATATCAGCACCGGCCGCCTTGGCTTCATCAGCCTTTGGGCCGCGCGCAAAAACCGCTACCCGCATTGTTTTCCCTGTCCCATGAGGCAGAGAGACAACACCGCGGACCATTTGGTCAGCGTGGCGGGGATCAACACCAAGGTTCATCGAAACTTCGATAGTTTCGTCAAATTTCACAGTTGAACATGCCTTCAACGCGGAAACAGCTTCTGCAACAGTATAAAGCTTTTCGCGGTCCAAACCGTCCCATAATTTTGTCATACGTTTCGTAGTTTTTGCCATCGGTCTAGCCCTCTACCTCGAAGCCCATAGACCGTGCAGAACCTTCGATAATCAACATTGCTGCATCAATATCATTGGCACTTAGGTCTACCATCTTCGCTTCCGCAATTTCCTTGATCTGCGCTTTGGTGACAGTTGCTGCCACTTCGCGGCCTGGTGTTGCGCCACCAAATTTCAGACCCGCTGCTTTCTTAAGAAGATAAGAAGCAGGCGCGGTTTTGGTTACAAATGTAAAGGAACGATCCGCATAAATCGTCATGATCGTCGGGATTGGCATCCCGGCTTCCATACTCTGTGTCGCAGCATTAAATGCCTTACAGAATTCCATAATATTAACACCCCGTTGACCGAGCGCCGGCCCGATCGGAGGGGACGGGTTTGCTTTACCCGCGGGTACCTGTAACTTCAGGTAACCAGTAATCTTCTTCGCCATTCGACATCCCTTTCATATAACAAACGAAACAAGCCGTGCTTGTCCCAGTTAGGGTGCGCGGTGCGGCAAATGGCTAGCCTCCCGCGCGTATTCCCGGGGCGATATACCCCAAGATAGTTAAACTATTTTCGCTACCTGCGCATATTCCAGCTCTACAGGCGTTGCACGACCAAAGATCGAAACAGATACCTTCAAGCGCGCTCTATCCTCGTCCACATCTTCTACCGCCCCGTTAAAGCTTGCAAACGGGCCGTCAGTTACGCGGACCTCTTCGCCAATCTCGAAAGTAATATTCGGACGTGGGCGATCGACACCTTCTTCAACCTGGTTAAGAATGCGCGCTGCTTCGGCGTCCGAAATTGGGCTTGGACGACCTTGCGGTCCCAAAAATCCCGTAACTTTCGCGTGGGCATTGACCAAATGATAGGTATCGTCCGTCAGGATCATGTGAATCAGCACATAACCTGGGAAAAACTTCTTGTCAGAAGAAACCTTTTTGCCCTTGCGGACTTCAATCACTTCCTCGGTAGGCACGATCACATCTTCGACCAGCGCCTCAAGCCCTTGAATCACAGCCTGCGCTTTAATCGCCTCTGCAACTTTAGCTTCATACCCCGAATAGGCGTGGATAATATACCAACGTGGCTCGCTCACATTATGCTCCAAGACCAAGTATCCACTGAACACCAGAGTTCAGGAAAAAATCAACACCAAGGAAAAACACTGCCATAATCATGACCATGATAAATACCATGACAGAGGTGATTCCCGCTTCTTTAGGCGTAGGCCAAGTTACCTTGGATGCCTCACGCTTAACTTGGCGGAAAAATTCACTTGGCGAAGTTTTTGCCATTGTGCTTCCTTATTTTTGCCGAACAAGCCAGCGTCTTATCTCTAAAACAACAGGCTAAACAATACCTTACTCGCAGAACCCACACAGAGCTCCCATTTAAAACCGACTGGCAGGGGCGGAGAGACTCGAACTCACGACACCCGGTTTTGGAGACCGGTGCTCTACCAACTGAGCTACGCCCCTACGCCGATCCTATATTCTTCACGAGGGGTGCGTCTTAACGTCCGCAGCCGCCCCTTGCAAGTTCTTTTTTTGTCATATGGAAAATTGATGTAACTAGCCTCACCAACAACGCTTTTTATTCATCCTTCAGAAAAAGGCTTCTATAGCTAGCGCCATCACTGCCAGCTCGAATTTACCCTGACTTTTCTCGCAAACCGGATCTGACATATGTAAGCGTCGGAGACATTTCAGTTGATGGGCCGTACGAAAAAAAACGGTACAACAATGGCTTTCTTCAGGACCATGGCTAATCGCAACTCAAAGGCGCCTCTCCCATAACATAAGAAGCCATATCACTCAGCAGCCGAACATCCAGCAAGACAACTGTACCTCGGCCACTTCTCAAAAGACCGTCCGCAGCGAATTGAGCCATATGACGGCCAACCACCTCTCGTGTAGTGCCAATACGGTCGGCAATTTCCTGCTGGGTGTTGTGTACTGAATGGTCTGCCCTGGCGTTCAAAAGCAGGAAGCTGGCAATGCGCTGCTCCACGGTCCGCACCGTTCGTTCTTCCAAAGAAGTCATTAGCCCGAAAACAGCAGCCGACAACGCGCGGACAGTAAGGTCCTGAAGAACCGTCTCCGTTGCGAATAACGTTCGATAGGCATCGCCGGGCAGCACACCAATCACAGTGTCGGCTTCTGCTTTTACCCACGCCGGGTACAGCAGATCGTTAAACAAAGCATTCAGAGCCAATACGCAGGTTTCTCCTGCGTTGATACAATACAGGGTTGCTTCCCTGCCGTTGGAGCCCAGCGTGAACACGCGAAGCGTACCCTTGAGGACAAAATATGCTCCAGAAACCACGTCACCCTTTTCAATCAAGCTTTGATGCCGCTGCACATTTTTACGGACAAGGCGTTCTTTGAAAAACGATCGCCCACTTGCGCTTAATCCGTTCAAAAACTCTTCGCCTGGCGTTTCCATCTTGCTCTCACTTTCTGGACCCTAATTCCAAAGGGTATCAAAAGCGAAAAAACCTGACGCTGCAACATTTTGTCACAGCGCCAAATTTGCTCAATAGAAATCCTGGAAAGTTTTTGCTACTTATCTGAGTGCTTTCACAACGCCCTCTGTTGTCATCACACCCGATGCGATCATGCCATAATTAACCAGAGCGGCACTATAGGCCTCTTCACTAGGGGCTGCGACTGCATCTTTCACTACATACACCTTAAAACCGTTTTCCATGAGGGTACGCATATGCGAGTCAACGCACAAATTGGCAACCAGACCACCAAGGATAACTGTGTCAATACCCCGTGAACGAAGCTGATAGATCAGGTCATTGCTCTCTGGACCATACATTTTATGCGGAGCCACACGAATGGTCTCGTCGTCATAGATATATTTCTTGAACGGAGCGTAAAAATCAGCCCCGCTACCTTCCAGATCGGCCATATCCATTGTATTGGCATAGAGAGCCTTCATGTCCAGCAGTTGACGCTGTAGAGCGCCTGCATTCGCCCATGTCAGGTCAATCTTTGTGTAAACCAGTGGATCAACAGCCAAGCTCACTGATTCTTCTTTCGAGAGTTTCATTAAGGTTTCAATGTTACGAATCGTATCCAATCGATCCATGTTGGGTTTAACAAGACCATAAAGCTTGCCGTTTTCCGACAGAAAATCATTTTGAGGGTCGGTTATAACAATTGCTGTGTGGGCTTTTTCAAAGGTTGGCAATGTATCCGCGGTAGCGGCGAATGACGTAAATGCGGCAAGCGCGATGCCGATGCCGCTAAAAATTGAAAGAATGGTTTTTTTCATCTTTTGCTCCTGTTTCAGAAATATGATGCAGGAAAGATAGGAAGATTTGGAATGATGATATGTAACCTGAGTTACTAACAGAAGATCTTTTTCGAAATTTTAGACGTATTCATCAGCGACAAGCACATCTACAGCGCCGTCAAAAAAGGGCTGGCGTAACCGCCAACCCTTTTGAGTCTCTCTAGTTCCCCACCGCACTCGGCGGCGGACACAATCTACCTATATTATTCGATAACTTTAGCGACAACACCGGCGCCAACAGTGCGGCCACCTTCGCGGATCGCAAAACGAAGACCTTCGTCCATAGCGATCGGTGCGATCAGCTCAACTGTCAGGTTCACATTGTCACCAG
>Ga0316202_10002495_pt1 | contig 12057 bp, 10 predicted proteins | sample 3monrhotite_MG_FD_204934 | JGI IMG/M metagenome (GOLD analysis project Ga0316202, IMG submission 204934) | Microbial mat bacterial communities from mineral coupon in-situ incubated in ocean water Damariscotta River, Maine, United States -... | ecosystem: Environmental > Aquatic > Marine >... | reverse complement strand
GCTGGGCCGTGCGGCCTCGGCGGGACGCGGTGAGGCGCTGGCGTCTCTGGGGCGCTCGGCCGAAGCCGAAGAGGTCTGGCGCGAGCTGGTCGCCACCGGCACGCTGCCGCAGGCAGAGAAGGTGTACCTGGAGCTGCTCCTGGCCAACGGCATGCTCCAGAGCGGCCGGCAGGAAGAGGCTGAGGCCGCCTTCGTGTCCCTCGCGAGCGCTGCCGACCCCGAGATCCGGGCGCAGGGCCGGCTGGGACTGGCGGAGGTGGCGCGGGCGGCTGGGGAGCGCCAGCGTGCCCGCGGGCTGTACCAGCAGGTCGCCGACGAGGCCCCCGATCCGGCCTGGCGGGTGCAAGCGCTCCAGGAGCTCGCCGACCTCGCCGTCGAGGAGGGCAGCGACGAGGAGGCCCAGGCGGCGTGGCGCGCGGTGTTGGGGCTGGCAGACGTGGGCGACCCAGCCGCCGTGAGCGCGCGGCTGTCGCTCGTCGAGTCGTTCACCGACGCCGGGAACGCAGCCGATGCGGAGCGCCTGTGCCAGGAGGCGGTCGCCGGGGCGCCCGGCCCGAGGGCGCGCCAGCAGGCCCGGCAGACCTGCGCCGAGGCGCTGGAGCGCGCGGGGCTCGGCGCGGCCGCGCTGGCGCTGTTTGCCGCCCAGCAGGCAGAGCCGGACCTTGGCGACGAGGCGTACGCGGAGGCCGCGCTGGGCGTCGCGCGGATCCAGGGCGCGTCCGATCCGGCGGCGGCGCTCGCAGCGGCCCGCGCGGGGCTGGCCCGCTGCGAAGATCCAGCCACCCGACTCCAGCTCATCACCCACCAGCTCCAGGCTGCCGGAGCGCTCGGTGACACCGAGGCGCTCGCTGAGGCCCGCGAGGCCCGCGAGGCGCTCGCTGCCCGCTCGCCGCGGCTCGCGGCGCGGCTGCTCGTTGAGTCGGCCTCGGCAGCACAGGAGGCCGGGAACAGCGACGAGGCGCTGGCGCTGCTGGAGCAGGCCGCCGAGATGGCGCTGCCGGAGCTGGAGGCAGCGAGCGTGGCGCTGGAGCTGGGCGGCGTTCTGCTCTCTCGCGGCGACACCGACGCGGCCCGCCGCCAGTATGAGCGCGCCATGGGCGCGGACGAGCCGATGCTGGTCTTCTCGGCGGGGATGGGGCTCGCGGACATCGAGCGCCGCCGCGGCGACCCCCGCGCCGCGGTCCGGCGGTACGACTCGCTGGAGGCACCCGATCCGGGCGCCGCGCAGTGGCTGATGGAGGCACGCGCGAGCGCGCTCACCGAGGCCGGCGATCCAGAGGCGCTGGCGACCTGGGCGGAGCTGGCCGAGCAGGCCAGCGGCGATCCCAACCTCAAGAGCGCGTCGCTGCGCGGGCAGGCCGACACGCTCCTCAGCCAGGACCGCTTCGACGAGGCCATCGTGGCCTACGAGGCTGCGGCGGACGCTGCGGTCGAGCCGGCCGCGGCTGGCTGGGCGCAGCTCGGCGCCGCGCAGGCACAGCGCGACAAGGGCGACCTCGCCGTGGCGCGCGCGCTCCTCGGAGAGCTGGCCCGCCACCCGGACGAAGAGGTCGCGACGCAGGCCACCATCCAGCGTGCCGCGCTGGAGCTGTCCGAGGACGCGCCCGAGGACGCGCTCGCCGTGCTGGAGGGTCGCAGCGCGCAGTCGCTTGGTCCAGGCTGGGACGCGACCCTCTCCGAGGTGCGCGCCGCTGCGCTCACCCAGGCGGGCCGCCCTGCCGAAGCGAGCGCAGCGCTGGAGGCGCTCGCGCGCCGCTGGCCCGACGAGGAAGAGGCCCAGCTCCCGGCGTGGCTGGGGCTCGCAGACCTCGCGCGCGAGGGCGGGGACCTTGAGGAGGCGCGGGAGTGGGCGGCGCTGGCGCTGAACTCGGCCCGCGACCCGGCCTACCGCGACCGGGCGCTCGATATCGTCGAGCAGCTCGAGGCGCCGTAGCTCAGGGCTCGCTGCGCAGCAGCAGCACACTCCAGTCCGGATCCACGCGCCAGCCGTCTCGGGTCCGCTGGAGCAGGCCGCGCAGGCCCAGCTTGCGCAGCCGGGCCAGGGCGACCGCGAGGCGGTTCCGTGCGGCGTCGGGCACGATCTGCTCGCCTGGCCAGCCGGCCTCGATGAGCGCATCCGCGTCGCTGGCGGCGCCGGGCTGCCGCTCTGCGCGGTCAGCGAGGTGCGCGAGGATGCGCGCCACCGCGACGTAGCGCGCGACCGAGACCTGCTCCTGTCCCGGCAAGCGCATCCAGGCGCCTTCGGGTCCGACGACCAGGACCTCGCCGGGCTGTCCGGCGTGCCGCTCCAGCAAGCGGAGCACCAGGCGTGCCTCGTCTGAGGTCGACACCAGCGGCACCTCACCGCCCAGCGCGTCGCGCCGCCGCCCCAGGGCGCTGGCCCGGTCCCCGGCCTGCCACTCCAGGAACACGCGCCAGAGGGCCGCGACGCGCACGGTCAGCGGATCTTGCTGCGGTGCGAGGGCATCGGCCCGATCGTGGTGCTGCCGGGCCGCGTCGAGGTCACCCCGGAGCGCCGCGACCGCGCCCCGCCGCGCGTGGCACAGCGCCGCAGAGGACGGATCGCGGTCCCGGAGCAGCCCGAGCGCCTCGCGGTAGCAGCTCTCTGCCGCCTCCAGGTGCCCCTCCAGCAGCTCCACGGCTGCCTGGTTGACGCGGGTGATGGCAAGGTATCGGTCGTCCGGCTCCGCGGACAGGCTGCGGGCAGCCTGCTGGAGCGCCGCCCGCGCTGCGTCGAGCGCGTCGGTCTCCAGCAGCAGCGCGCCGAGGTTGCTGGAGAAGATCCCCCGGAGCCGGTGCGCGTCGAGCATGCCGGCTTCGGCGATGGCTGCCTCGTACCCGGCCAGCGCCGCGCGGTGGTCTCCGCGGTCGTGGTCGACGGCGGCGAGGTTGGCGAGACTGAGCATCTTCCCCCGCCGCAGCCCCTCGGCCTCCATCTGGTCGACCGCGGCAGCGTAGTCCGCCTGCGCGGCCTTCAGGTGCCGGAGCCGGTGGTGGGCGACGCCAAGCTCCATGCGCGCCAGCGCACGGTGCCGTGCGGTGCCGGTGCCTGCGGCGAGCGCTTCGGTGAGCACCGCGACCGCAGCCGGCCGATCTCCGCTGGCCTGGTGGGCGCGGGCCGCGCAGCGGGCGCGGACCAGCGGCGAGATGGCTCCTCCGGCCGCCTCCAGCGCGTCCAGCAGCGCCGCCGGTGCTTCTCCCGACAGCGACCAGCCGAGGAAGAACCACGGCGCCACCGGCCGGGGGGACTGGTCCCACAGCATCGGCCAGAGCCCTGAGCGCAGCCACTCCCGCGAGCCGCCGCTGTCGTCCCAGGCACGCACCCGCGCGCGGGCCGCCTGGGTGAACCAGGCGGTGTACGGCGTGATGTCTCCGGGGCGCCAGGGGCGGACGGCATCGGCAAGCGCAGGCGAGAGCTCGCAGAGGCCGGGGCGAGAGACCGTCACCCAGCCCGCAGCGATGAGTCCATCGACGCCCGTCGCCCGGCCACACCAGACCAGCCCCGTGCGCCGGACCGGGCCCGGCAGGCGGCTCAGGAGCGCGAGCGCGTCCTGCTCTGGCGCGGTCAGCGCCGCGTACGCAGCCCGCAGGCCCGGCCACCCCGGCGACGGGTCTTCGAGGATCGCGTCCAGGCGCTCCGTGGGCCAACGGTGCGCCGCCGCGATCAGCGCGGTGGGGTTGCCGCCGAGCCGCCGCGCGAGCGCCTGGAGCGGGGCGCTGACCCGCGCGCCCGGCGCGTGCTGGAGGAACAGCCGCACGCTGTCGTCCTCCCCGAGCGCCGCGAGATCGATGATGTCCCACCCCGCGCCGGGGCGGGGGCCGGCCACGACAACCGGTCGGCCCGCTGGAAACGCTGCTCGGTCGAGGCCCGCTGGCGCATCGTCGATGCACAGCAGGACCGTGTCCGGCAGCGTGGACAGCCACGCCTCGGGAGCGCGGAGCAGGAGCCGCTGCCCAGGCCACCGCGCCGAGATGGCCTGGAGCGTGTGGCTGCGCCCGCTGCCCGGTGCGCCACGCAGCCACACGCCCGCTCCACTGTGGAGCGCTGCGAGCGCGCTGTCTTCGGGGGTGTTCACGGCTGGCGCTCGAGCGTAAAGGTGTCGTCTGCCAGGTCGACCCGGCGGACCTCGATGGTGTCGGGGCTGCCCGTGACGGCGTCGACCGGCTCGACCTGACGGAAGGTGCCGGCGCGGTTGCACCACGTCCCGGCGAGGTCCCCTTCGAAGAGCACCGCGCCGCTGCGGCAGCCGTCCGGACTGGCTGCGTACAGCCCGCCGTCGACGAACGGGGTCAGCGACCCCGACCAGCGCTCACCGTCTCCGTCCAGGGTGAATGCCCCGTCCCGGTCCACCGACAGCGCCCACACGCCAGCGTCGTCTTCCAACACATCGCCGCCAGACAGCCACCGAGACAGCTCGGTGGCGCTGCCCTGGCCGCAGACGTACGCCTCGCCGCTGCTGACGCCGAGCACGCCCACCCCGTCGAGGACGGTCCAGCCGTCAGCGGACGGAGAGCATGCTGTGGTGGTGCAGATGATGGCGGTGAACACAAGTCTATCGTGGCGCATGGGCGGGATGGTAGCCGCTGGTCGCAGGCATCGTCAACGCGACTACTCGGGGGCCCCGGCCGCGTCCCACGCGATGAGGATGTCTGCCTCATCCGCGCTCAGCACGAGGCCCGCCGGCGGCATCGGCCCGCCCTCGCCATCGACTGCCCGCGCCACGAGCCGCGCAGACCGCGACGACGCCTCGCTGTAGCTGTCGAGCGCGAACGGCGCAGCGCCGCCGTCTGTGTGGCAGCTCGTGCAGTTGGCTGCCAGGATCGGCTCCACGTCGCTGTAGCTCACGCTCGCAGCCGTGCCGGTGTCCTGCCCGGAGTCTTCGGTGTCCTTGCCGTCGCAGCCCACCAGCAGCACCGCCAGCGCTGCCCACCGCATCGAATCGAATCTGACCATCTCCCCCTCCTCTGTGTTGGGTCTGGCCCTCTGGATGTAGGCCACTGGCCAGGATCCCCGCCGCTTAATCACGCTTAATCCAGGCCCACACGTCCACGATGAGCGTCGCGATCGCGCTGACGGAGCCCCTGGCTCCGAGGCCGTGAGGAGACCCTCTTGCCACAGGCGCACTGAGCGCTGCATCGGCAGCTGGCATTCCCCCGCTCGGGAACACCAGGCAGGCACAGACCTCTTAATCTGCCTCACATGCGGCCACAGCGATCTCCTCTGCCATCGCGCGCCACGCCGGCAGCTCGGGACTCCCAGGCTTCCGCGCCCCGAAGAACCGGGCCACAATGCTGCCGCGACCGTCCAGCAGCTCCACGCTTGTCACGACGCCGTCCGCTGTCGGCTTCCGAACCAGCCACGCCTGGGTGACCCCTGACTCGCGGAGGTGGAGGTTGAAGCCTGGATCCAGCACGTTGATCCAGGAGCCTGTGGGCACGATCCGCGAGACCGTCCCTGAGAAGATCTGGATGCAACCGCGGTTGCCGACGAAGACCATGATCGGGACCGCTCGGCCCGCGGCGGCCGTGAGCAGGCGGCTGGCGGCGTTGCTGGGCAGGCGGTGGGCGAAGCGCCCCTCCGCGAGGGTGAGGGCCTGGGAGCGGCTGACGCCGTGCCGGCGGAGCATGCCGAAGAACTCGTGCGTGTCCTGGAGCGCGGCCCAGTCCGACAGGAACGTGTCCCGGTCGACGCTGTCGTTGTCCGCCGCTGGCGATGGGGCGGGCAGGACCACAGGCTGCTCTGCGCCCGGATCTGCGTGGGCCGCGCGGAGGGACGCCCACGCGGCCGCGTCGGTGTCGGCGGTGCGGTACACCTTGTGGATCGCGTCGCCCTGGGCGTCGAAGAACTGGATGCTCTCGTGGCGCTCGGTCGTCACGGAGTAGGCGTGGGCCCACTGGCCCCAGAACAGCCGCAGGTCGATGGGGCCGCCGATCACCAGGCCGACGTGCGGGCTGCCCTTGACGGGGGTGTAGGTGCCGGTGACCTCGTGGACCGCGTGCTGGTGGCGGGTCAGCGCCATCACCTCGCCCACCGAGCGCAGGCCGTTGACGATGGCAGGGAAGGGCCCCCGGAGGCGGGTGGCGTCTCCGCCACAGCCGGCAGCGACCAACTCCGCCTCTGAGACAGACATGGCCTGAGCGGCGTCTCTGATGCGCGGCCTGGGGTGGGCCTCGGTGTACGTGTTCCATCGGGCGCGGAGGTTCATGATCGGGCTCCTGGCATCGCGGCGACCAGCGTGCCGCCGTCGGGGTGGGGGAGGACGCGGACCGCGAGGTCGAAGGCCTGCGCGATCCGTGTAGGGGTGAGGAGGTCGGCCGTGGGGCCGCAGGCGAGGCGGCGGCCGCCCCGGAGGAGCAGCAGCCGGTCGGTGTAGGCTGCCGCGAGGTTCAGGTCGTGGAGCACCACCGCCACGCCGACGCGGCTCCGGGACAGGCGGCGGGCGAGCCCGAGCACGGCATGCTGGTGCCGCAGGTCGAGGCTCGCGGTGGGCTCGTCGAGCAGCAGGTAGCGCTCGCCCGGACCCGTGAGCTGGGCAAGGGCGCGGGCGAGCTGCACCCGCTGCCGCTCTCCGCCAGACAGCGTCGACCACCGCCGCTCGGAGAGGTGGCTCGCCTCGACCTGCTCCAGCGCGCTGGCGACGATGTCGCCTGTCGGCCCGCTGCCGTGCGGCGAGCGGCCCAGGGCGACGACCTCTCGCGCGGTGAACGGGAAGCGGAGGTCTGTGTGCTGCGTGCAGACGGCCCGCCGCACCGCCTGCGCTCGGGCGCTGAGGCTGCGCACCGGCCGCCCATCGATCGTGACCGCGCCGCCCTCGGGGCGGAGGCTTCCCGCGAGGCAGCGGAGCAGCGTCGACTTCCCGGCGCCGTTGGGGCCGAGGATGCCCAGCACCTCTCCCGGGCGGATGTCGACGTCGACCCTGTCGAGCAGGACCGCGCCGCGAGCGCGGACGGTGATGTCGGTCCCCGACAGCATCACCGCCTCCTGCGGGCCAGCAGCCCCAGGAAGAAGGGGCCGCCCAGCAGCGTGGTGACGACCCCGATCGGAAGCTCTGCGGGCGCCGTGGCCGTCCGCGCGAGAAGGTCGGCTCCGGTCAGCAGCGCGCCGCCCAGGAGCGCCGAGCCGGGCAGCACCGTCCGGTGGCTGGGCCCGGCGAGCAGGCGCACGAGGTGTGGCACCACGAGCCCGACGAAGCCAATCATCCCGGTGAAGGCCACCGCCGCGCCGACGGCGAGCGCTGCCAGGGCGATGACCCGCCGCTTCAGGCGCTCGACCTCGACGCCGAGGTGGTAGGCCTCGTCGTCGCCCAAAAGCAGCGCGTCCAGCGGCGCCGCGAGCCAGGGGGCCGCGAGCAGCGGCGCGACCAGGAGCGGGCTGACCCAGGCGAGCACCTCCCAGCGCGCGCCGCCGAGGCTCCCCAGGGTCCAGAACGTCAGCGAGCGGAGCTGGGCGTCGTCGCTCATGGCGACCAGCACGCCCGTGCCCGCGCCGGCGAGCGCGTTGAGCGCGATGCCGGCGAGCAGCATGGTCTCGATCGAGACCCCACCGTCGCCCTTGGAGAGCCGCAGCACCAGCAGGGTCACCCCCACGCCGCCGCCGAACGCCGCCGCCGGCAGAGCCCACAGCGGCAGCCCCCCGCCGCCGAGCACGATGACACCCGCTGCCGCGAGCGCGGCGCCGCTGGAGACCCCGATGAGGCCCGGATCCGCGAGCGGGTTCCGGAACAGCCCCTGCATCAGCGCGCCCGCGACACTCAGCCCGGCACCGACCAGCAGCCCCAGCGCCACCCGAGGCGCCCGGATGGCCATGACCACCGAGGCGTGCTGGGGAGAGACCCCTTCGGGGAGCGTGCCCCCGAGCCAGCCCCAGAGGCTGCCAGGCACGGCCGCCACAGGCACCGGCATCGCGCCGAGGCACAGCCCCGCCAACCCCGCCGCCACGGCGAGGGCAGCCAGCACCACCAGCAGGACCGGGCGCGAGATCACTCGCCGCTCTCTTGCAGCGCGCCCGAGAGGACCACCGCCGCCAGCCCTGTCCGCGGGCCGAACCCGAGCAGGAGCAGATCATCCATCACCACGATCCGGCCTGCTCGGCCGGCTGGTGTCTGTGACAGCCCCGGCTGCTCAAGGAGCCCAGCCTGGCCGCCCAGGGACGCGAGGCCGCCCTCCGTCAGCAGCAACACATCCGGTGCCGCCATCACCACGGACTCAGCAGTCAGCGGCCGGTAGCCTTCGTAGCCCTCGACTGCGTTCGTGGCGCCTGCCAGGGCGATCATCTCGGCCGCTGCTGTCCCGGACCCCGAGACGTTCAGCGTCCCTCCACCGCGCGCGTAGATAAACATGACCCGCGGTGCGGTGTCCGGGGCGATGCGCGCCACCGACTCCGACAGCTCCTCGCGCAGCGACACACCCCGCTCTGGGACGTCCAGCAGCGCAGACAGCATGTCGATCCGACCCTCCAGCGCCGGCAGACCCGGCGAGGCGTCGAGGACCACCAGCGGAACGCCGGCCCGCTCAAGCTGCTCCAGCACCACAGGCGGACCCGCATCGGTCGTCGCGATCACAAGGTCCGGCGACAGAGACAGCACGCCCTCCGCGCTCACCTGGCGGTGGTAGCCCAGCGTGCGGAGCGGCTCGGTCTCTGCTGGATGGGTGCTCGAAGCATCGACCGCCACGACCCGATCGCCAGCGCCCAGCGCGTAGACCAGCTCGGTCACGCCACCACCAAGCGAGACGATCCGCTGAGGGGCAGAGACCGCCACCGACTGCCCGCGGGCGTCCTCGATCGTTCCAGCGAGCGCGACCGATAGCAGGAGCGCAATCATCGGCCGCTCACCACGCCCCAGCGGAAGCTGGGGTGTCCCGCTTCGCCGGCGTCGTTGTAGTAGTCCAGCATCCGAAGTCGGAAGTACGCGCCGCTCGATGAGCGGACCACGTACGTCCGGTCTGCCGCCGAGAGCACGTGAGTCTGGTAGTCGTAGTCGTACCAGCTCCCCAGAGCGTACGCCGTTCCACCCTTTCCGTCAGACGCGTCCGAGACGTACCCGCTCCCCGGAGCCTCCGAGACTGAATCGAACGTGACGCCGTCCAACGTCGCGACCTCGACGCCCCCCGAGCCGCTCACGCCACCATTGACCATGATGGTGTAACGCTGAAAGCCCAGGTCCCAGTCATCGGCCATGCCGACCTCGGAGCCTGTGTCCAGATCGAGGTAGATCCAGCCCTTTGCCTCGCCGGCACTCGCGACGGTGTGGGTCACGCCGCCCCCTTCGTCTGTGCTGGTGAAGCTTGGAGCGTCCGTGTCTGTGTCGGTGTCGGTGTCGGTGTCGGTGTCGGTGTCGGTGTCCGAGTCGGTGTCGGTGTCCGAGTCGGTGTCGGTGTCGGTGTCTGCTTCGTGGTTGTGGCCGGTGTCGCTGTGAGCGGTGTCGGTGTCTTTGTCACCACAGGCGAAGAGAAAGGAAACGAGAGCGAGTGTTCGCACGGTCTACTCCGTTGCGGGCGCGTCGATGGCGCCCCACTGGATTGTTGGGTGGCCGGATGTGCCGGCGGCGTTGTAGTAGTCGAGGATCTGGAGCCGGTGGTGCCCGTCCGGAGTGGCGACGACGTAGGTGACCCCGGCCGGGGTGAGCACGTGGGTGTCGGGGGCGTAGTCGTACCAGTCTCCGAGCACGTACTCGTCGGTTCCATCGCCGTCTTCGTCTGGGCGATCGGTCTCGTACCCGCTGAGAGGGGCCTCGGTCAGTGTGTCGAAGTCGGCCTCACCCAGGGACACCGCCAGAACATCACCTTCACCGATGAGGCCGCCGCGAAGCGCGAGGGTGTAGCGCTGCACCGCCAGGTCCCAGCCCGGCTCAGTGGCATCCTGGAGCGCACCGGTCGAGAGGTCCAGGTACAGCCACTGCTCGTGATCGGTGGCATCGAGGGTTGTGGTCTGGATGGTGTGGCCGCTGTCGTCGGTGCGTGACGTCAGCGCGCCGGTGTCTTGTGCGGTGTCGAGCGGGGCCGGCTGGAGAGTCGCTGCACAGCCAAAGGCAAAGGTCAGCACGTGACCTCCTCGTGCGGGTTCGCGCTGAACCCGTCGGGTTCAGCAGTGGTGCGGTCGGAGCGTTGGCGCTCTGTGGGGTCAGAACGTCCCAGACAACCCGCCGTAGAGCTGGCGGGGTTGGATGGTCTGTCGGGCGGGGTCTCCTGCGTCGAGCAGGTTGTTGACGCCGAAGAGGACCGTGAGGCCCTCGGTGAGGTCTCGCTCGGCGCGGAGGTCGATGTTGGCGTATGGGGCGGTCAGGATGGTCTCGTCGACGCCGTCGCCGTTGCTGTCGGTGTAGTACGGCTCGGCGCCCACCAGCCGGCCGCGGCTGGTCACGGCGCTGGAGAAGCGGGGGAGGGGAACCGTCGCGCTCGCGGTGCCACGGTGTCGGGCTCGGCCGGGGAGCGGCCGGTCCGACTCGACGTCGTGGGTGTCGGTCAGCGCGTAGCCCGCTGACAGCTCTGCCTCCCAGGCCCGCACGCTCGCGCTCGCCTCTCCGCCGCGGGTCCACGCCTCGCCGATGTTGACGTAGCTGTACGTCGACACGCCGATCTGGTCGCCGACCAGATCGATGGCGATGAGATCGTCGATGAGGTTCGCGTAGGCGCTGAGGTGGGCCTGGAGCCGCTCGCCCGGTGACCAGGCTGCCTCCAGGTTGAGGCCGTGAGACCGCTCCGCGGTCAAGTCCGTGTTGCCGGTGACCTGGTAGCCCGAGCCGAGGTTGCTGAACTGGAGCAGCAGCTCTCGGAAGCTCGGCGCGCGGAAGCCGCGGCCGTAGCTGCTCCGAAGCTGGAGCGTCGGCGTGGGAGACCACTTCACCGCGACCTTCGGCGACAGCTGGCGACCGAACTGGCTGTCTGCATCAAGGCGGAGCCCCGGCAGCACCGACAGGCTGCCGGTCGGGCTCCAGTCGTCCTGCGCAAAGACTGCGAGGCGCTGTCGGGAGCCGTCCTCGGACAGGCGCGGCGAGCTGTAGCCCTCCAGCATCGCCTCGGCGCCCAGCGATGCGAGGTGGCTGCCGTAGAGGCGATCGGCCTGGGCGGTGAGCTGCGCGAGCCGCTGCCGGCTGTCCTCGTACACGTCGAGGTCGGCCGCGCCACGCTGATCGCTGAGGTACTGGTCGCGGAACAGGCTGAGCGCTGCGCTGCCCGAGAGCCGGGTCCGGCTGTCAGGGGTGAGCGTGGGGGCGACAGACAGCCGCGCCTCCTCGGTGAGGTTCTGGGTGTCGAACACCGCGCCGCTGTCGAGCGCTGAGATCCGCTGCGGGTTCCGGCGGGTGTACTGGGCCTGCAAGCCGAGCGTGAGGTTGTCTCCAGGAGACTCCTGCCCCAGGGCGCTCACCTCGAAGCCCTGGCCCGCCGGCCCGTTGGTGGTCAGGGTCGAGCGGTCGAGGTCGTAGCCGTCGGTCCGGTGCCAGCCTCCCGCCAGCCGCCACCCTCGGGCGCTCAGGCCGGCCGTGGCGTCGGTGGTGTTGAAGGAGCCGTAGCGGACCCGCCCGTCGCCGCGGAGCGCCTCCGACGTGCGGCGAGTGACGATGTTGATGACCCCGCCCATGGCGTCGCTGCCGTACAGCGCCGAGCTGGCGCCCTTGACGATCTCGATCCGCTCGATCTCGCTGATGGGCAGGCGCGAGAGGTCGAGGGTGCCGTCTCTCCGGCCGATGAGGCGGTTGCCGTCGACGGTGATGAGGACGTGCTCGGGCTCAAGGCCCTGCATGCGCAGGCTCGCTCCAAGCATGCCGCGCTGAAGATCGATGCCGGGGTGATCCTCCAGCAGCTCCGCGAGGTCCTCGGCGCCGGACGCCTCGATGTCATCGTGATCAATGACCTCGACGGGGATCGGGCTGTCTCCGCGGGGCTTCGGAGTGCGGGTACCCGTGACAATGATCTCGTCCTCGGCGGATGGACCACTTGCAAGCAACACGGAGCTGAAGAGCATCATCATTGGTTTTGTTGATAATGATAATGATAATCAAAATCAATTAATTCCCCGCTCTTTTCGCCCCCCAACCAAAAGAGCCGCGCGTCAGCGCG
>Ga0316202_10002494_pt1 | contig 12057 bp, 7 predicted proteins | sample 3monrhotite_MG_FD_204934 | JGI IMG/M metagenome (GOLD analysis project Ga0316202, IMG submission 204934) | Microbial mat bacterial communities from mineral coupon in-situ incubated in ocean water Damariscotta River, Maine, United States -... | ecosystem: Environmental > Aquatic > Marine >... | reverse complement strand
TTTTGTGGGTGGCAGCGGAGATGATGTGCTTACCGTTATTGGTATGCCAAGTGTCTATAGTGAAACCTACAACCCGAACGTTAATGGTTATGACGAGCTAAGCTATGTCAATGACAACAATACCAACGTCACCTTCGATGTTAATTACCAGCAAACAGAAACCGTCCATGACAATATCCAGACTACAAACCTGACCATCAACAGTTCTGGTAATGCCGACGTTATCAGTTTGGGTGACAACACCTTTGGTACGGCCACTGGTGCGGTTAATGTTAACTACATTGCCGGAAGCAAAAATAATATGTCTCTTTTGGCGCTCAATGGCAGCGACGTTAATCTCACCGGTAACGTGACAATGCCGGGTGATCTGCGAATAACCGCCGATGAAATAACCCAGGGCGACTCAACCACCGTCACCGCCAACAGTCTGACGCTGGACAATGTAAACCAGGCAGGCACCAGCGACGACAGACTCAACACCAACGTGAATGCACTGACGGTGAGCAACCATAGCGGTGCTGTTTTTCTCGATGAACAAAATGGCATCACGCTAACTGAAATATCCAGCACCGCTGGCAATATTGATATTGTGGCAGCCGGTTCTATTATCAGCACGACTGACCTGGTAAGCGGTGGAACACTCAATCTTGATGCCACGAACAGCATCGACTTATCGGGCCAGAATCAGTTTTCCGGCGCTACCACATTTAATGCGGCTGACAGTATTACGCTGGGTGGTGCTAATACGTTTGCTGACACGGTGAATATGACAGCAACAGATGATATTACTTTTGGCGGAAATATTGTGGCTGCTTCAATGATGACATTAGACGCAGCAAACATTGATTCCACCGGCCAAAACCAATTTTCTGGACCCACCATGTTTACCGCAACCGACGGCATCATGTTTAACGGCAATAACACTTTTTCCGACACCGTGAACATGACAGCAGTCAATGATATTGCTTTTATGGGAGATGTTATTGCCTCCCACCTAGTGACACTCAATGCAACCAATATCAGCCTGACAGGACAGAATCAGTTTTCAGAGACCAATTTTACTGCAACTAATGATATCACTTTAACCGGCGATAATATTTTTTCCGATACTGTGAATATGAATGCAACAGGTAATATTGCTTTCAGGGGAGATGTTATTGCCTCCGACCCAGTGACACTCAATGCAACCAATATCAGCCTGACAGGACAGAATCAGTTTTCAGAGACCGATTTTACTGCAACTAATGACATCACCTTAACAGGCGATAATAGTTTTTCCGACACCGTGAATATGACAGCAGTCAATGATATTGCTTTTATGGGAGATGTTATTGCCTCCGACCCAGTGACACTCAATGCAACCAATATCAGCCTGACAGGACAGAATCAGTTTTCAGAGACCGATTTTACTGCAACTAATGACATCACCTTAACAGGCGATAATAGTTTTTCCGACACCGTGAATATGACAGCAGTCAATGATATTGCTTTTATGGGAGATGTTATTGCCTCCGACCCAGTGACATTCAATGCAACCAATATCAGCCTGACAGGACAGAATCAGTTTTCAGAGACCGATTTTACTGCAACTAATGACATCACTTTAACCGGCGATAATATTTTTTCCGATACCGTGAATATGAATGCAACAGGTAATATTGCTTTCGGGGGAGATGTTATTGCCTCCTCAGCAATGACGCTCAATGCAGCGAATATTATTGATTTAATGGGTGACAACCAACTGACAGGCGAGCTTGCCTTGTCAAGCTCCACGATTAATATTAACAACACCGTTGCCACTGTACTGGCCAGTGTTACCGCTCAAGACCTGACGATAACTTCAACGGGAAGCATAACGGGCGAGGAGGCCATTGTCGTGCAAGATGGCAGCATGACAGGCGTGACGGCATTAACCTCAACAGAAGGCGACATTATTTTAGATAATGAAAACAATAATTTTGACTTCGTTGAACTAAACGCCAAAACGGATGCAACGCTGATTGAATCTGATGGCATCACCCTAACCAATGCGACAGTCGGTGGCGCATTAAACGTCACCTCCAATAACGGATTAGCTGCCAATGATGCGGTGATTGGTGACATGAGACTTGGGAGCATTTCTGCTGCCACACTCAATTTGAACGCCAGCGAAGGTGCTATTGTCAGTCAATCCAGCAGCTTGATCGCCGATGTTATCACCCTGGCCGCAGCATCCGGCATTGGTAATAGTGGCGCCATTAACACCACCACCGCGGCATTAAGCGTTATTAATGCCTCTTTTGATGACCAGGATACGATATCAACAGGCACGACCACGGGAGCGGTCAACATCAATAATACCGGTAATGTCATCATCGACGATCTTCGTAACTATGGTAGCATCGAATTGACTAATTCCGGCGATATTACCCTGAACGTAACAAGTAATAGTGGCGCTATTGATGCCCACTACGGTGGTGCCAGTAATGATCCCAGCTACGCAGGTACTGTCACTATTCGGGGTACAGGAAGTAACAACTTTTCGACCCTGGGAACAGGTACCCTTTCGGGTAACGCGGACATCATCGCTGAAAATCTTACTGTGAACAATGTTTCCAGATTTGGCACCCAAACTAGTCCTATAGGATTAAGGGTGAACGACAGCTTTACGCTGATCGCCAACCAGGGTGCCGTATACTACCTTGGAAACCGGCCAAGAGTAGTTACCACCACTGCCGATTTGTTACAACTGGCTATTCAAGGGTTCACCGGGCTATCGAGCCAGCAACTTATTGAAGTTGAAAGTCTGGGTGAAATTGATCAGGCTATCTTTACGGAAGTCAGAAACTATAATCATGACGATGTTGCCATATTGTTACCGGCTGATCAGCGTTATGACGATAGCAATAATGATGACGAGGAGGAAGACAAGCGGAATGAAAATTTATAGTTAAGGTTCGCAGCAGCATCCCAACAGTCCAACAATTAATGTCGGTTGGCGAGTTTCAAAATAATATCATTTTGACCAAAATGGATACCGATGGTTAGTGTAATAATTAAAAAAACCCATGCTTTAATATTTATTATTGTCAGTGTTTACAGTTCGGGTGTAATGGCAGAGTTTTTAGAAATGCCGGAAATTGAGCAATTCAAAGACGCAGAAGAAAAGACCATGCTTCGGGATTTGGATGTGCCTGCAGTACGTGACCGCTTGCCTGATCCAACAGCTGGACCGAGGCTTGCCGTCTCAGAATTCAGAATACAAGGGTTGGTCGAGTTTCCAGAATTGGGCATTACCCGTGAAGCATTGACCCAATTGGTTGAAGATATCCGCTTTGACATTATGGCTGAGGGCAAGCTGCTCGAATCGGGTTATACCATTGATGAATTGGGTGAGATATCGAATCTTCTCGTTGATATTGAAGAAGAGACATTGGATCGGCATGTTACGCCGCTTGAAGTTCAAAAATTGGTTTGGCTGATCAGAGAACAGCGCGGGAAACGTGGCGTTACCTTGGGTCAAATTGAAACTGTCGCGAATAAAATCACCAGCTTTTATCGGGAGCGCGGTTTTATTCTTGCCAAAGCTTTCATACCCAAACAGCGTGTGCGGGATGGGGTGGTAAGCCTTACTTTGTTGCTTGGTGTGCTGGGGGAAGTCTCAATAAAAGATAATGAAATGTATGATGCCGAATCGTTGCGTTCGGTTTTTGACGATCTCCTGACAAACCCCGTTACCAATAAAATGGTTGAAGAGAATTTATTTATTATCAATAGCTTCCCTGGTATCAGCGTGGATGGTTATTTTGAACCGGGCTACCAAGTCGGTGATACACGACTGAATATTAATGTCAGAAACGAGGCTCGTTATAATGCGAACCTCAGTGTTGATAATCATGGTACCGACGAATCTGGTTTATACCGGTTCTATGCTGATTTTCAGGTTAACAATATGTTAGGTATAGCCGACTACATGAAAGTTGGCTTGTTGCAATCAGCTTCACCGGACAACACGACATATTGGCAACTGGCATTTGAAAGTAATTTCTTTAGTCCTCGCTTTCGCATGGGTGTTGAATCATCGCGAAATCAATTTATCGTAGACCAAACTTCCTTGGACCAGGATGACTTTGATTTAAGTGGTGCCGTTGATGTTTTAGGGGTATATGGTAAGTACATACAGGAACGTGGACGCACGAAAAATAGTAGCTATGAACTTCTCGGGAAAATAATAAAGTCTGATGTGGAAATCGGCAGAATTGTCGATACGAACGACGAACTAAGACATTTCTCACTAAAATATAACCTGGATTATTTGAATGATGCCAGTAAACGATTGCACGATGGGAGCGTTGAGTATACGCGAGGCAGATTTAAGCCTGAGGAAAAGAGTGGCCAAAACGAGGACTATAACATTTTATCTGCCAAATACACGCTATTAACTTTTTTGAAAGTACCATTCACGGAAAGCACTTCTCGATTTATTTTCCGTTCCACTCTTCAGTATTCTGGAACTAATTTATCAGCAATTGCACGATTTTCTTTGGCGGGCCCGACACGAGTACGCGGGTTTTCGCCTAGTTTTTTTACTGCCGATGATGCGCTGTATCTTGGAACCGACTGGTTGTTTAATAGCCCGGATATATTTGATATTCAAATCGCCTCTATTAACTTGAAATCATTGGCGAAACCTTTTGTGTTTTTCGATTATGGTTATGGTAAGCAGTACGGAATTGACAGTGGAGAGAACGACCCTACCGGGCAATTGGGCGATATAGGTATTGGGTTACAGCTTTCACATGGCTATAAATTCAGTGGGAATTTACAGCTGAGCTATAAAATACTCGAACAGTTCACTGATAATATTAACCAGCAAGCAAAAGCAGACAATATACGATTGCTATTTGATATGCAGTACAGTTTTTGAGCAGAATGTATTGGCTGGCCGCCTCAAAAAAATGAATATAACTTATTGTTTTTTATAGCAATATGGCTAAATGTGGTTTTGTGTGCATATGTCACATCAATAGGTGAGGATTTCATTATAATGACCACTTCAGTGATGTCGTAGCAGGCCAGGAATTTGGGTTTTTCGACCGTAGTATATATTGGATCTCTCTGGGTTCGGTTCCCCGCAGCTCGCTGCGAATACCGTCATTCCGGTGCAGGCCGGAATCCAGAGCTCGAATTTCCTGGACACTGGCCTGCAGCAATATGACGTGAAGATAAAGATATTAATATTTTATCAGTTTGCTGTTGGGCCGTTTATTGCTAGGCTCAACGCTGCTTTGAAAACATGAGACTTACAGCGAATATGATATCGGTTGTTCATCGCTGGAAATTACCTTATAGTTTCAATTTATTTTGTGAGTAATTTTTGTTCAACTAGAGACGGAGGAGAGTAAAGTAAAATGGCTATATATCTTGATTATGATGGAATAAAGGGAAATGTGACGGCGGAAGGCTTCGAGGAGTGTGTGAAAGTCAGTTCGGTGGACTTTGGTGTGTCACGTCCAATTACGATGGAAGCGGGCAAAATGGCCAATCGTGAAGTTGGCAAGCCCAACATCACTGAAGTGACATTAACCAAAGAAGCTGACAATTCTGTTGCTGCACTGTTTAAAGAGTCTGTTTCTGGCTCATCTGGTAAAAATGCAATCCTTAAATTCACTCGCACCGGTAGCGATAGCGTTGAAGAGTTTATGGAATATTCGCTGCAAGATTGTCTGGTAAGTGGTTATCATATCTCTGCTGAAGGTGATGCAGAGCCTGAGGAAACAATCACGTTGAGTTTCTCCAAGTGTGAGATCAACTACAAAGATCACGATGCAACTAACAAAACGGGCAACCCGCAACGCGCAGGTTACGATCTGGCGAAAGCTGTCCCGTTATAAAACGGAACGACATTAATGCTGCTTACCTGTGAGCAGCATTAATGTTGATTTTATTATTATATGTAACATGATCTATATTTTTCGAGAGAAGCTCCTTAATTTGTATTGTTAAGTCTAAAATCACAAATCAAGAAAGCAGGAAGTTTTAAATTGAAATATTTATGGTTAATACTGCTTATTGCTAGCTCTCCTGCAAATGCGAATTGCAAGCCAGTTCAATACGAACAAAAAGAAGAAGGTGTTATAGCTCATAGTTTTTCGTTAGAACCAGGGATTACTAGTGCTAATTCATTGTGGTTTCCAAAGCTTATTAGAACGGGTGAAATTATAGTCGATAAAGGCCCTTTGATTGCGATAGCATCGAACAAGTCCTATGTTTCGTATCGGCAAATTGAAGAAACTGAGATGGAGTTTATAGGCTCAAAGAAATCACCATATAATTTTTTTAAAGATGCTTTTACCAATCCAAGTACACTCGTTGAGTGTTCGTTTGCAGATGGCTTTAGAAGTGCGAAAAACCGGTCATATTATGCCGGTAAAGGCCTTGAATTCTTTGTTCATGAAATGGAAAAATATACTATGGTATATGTTCTTTCAAGAGCGGTTGATACGGTGATAGAGGTGACCACAAAAAATCTTCTGCCAAGAGCTGTGAATGACATCATTTCTAAAGCATACATAAAGTAAAGATATGTATATTGCGATATTACATATGAGTCTATACTTTGGAAAAGGTTGGAATAATGGCTCTGCTTCCAAGAGGTTGTTCCTTTCTACGGAATACCTAAAAGCAATTTTTAAGAAGACATGTTTTGAATCTCTGTTCTCTTAAATTTACGGAACTGCGCGCTTGCCTATTTGGTTAGGATGCTGAAGGTTTAATCATTCTTGTAAACATAAAAATGTTGTCCAAATGAAATACGTAATCATTTTATTTTTTATACCAATATTGTGTTTTGCTGCTGGCAGCTCGGTATCAGTAGACTATTTCGTAGTACACAAGCCTTATTCGGCGGCAGGTTGTCTGGAAGCAAAAACACAACAAGAAGTTGATCAGTGTAGTGAAATCAATTTGTTAAAGGCCACAAATCAAATGGAAATTTTGGTCGGCAAGTTAGCAAAAAACTATAAAGAAAATGAGCCGAAGTTGGGTATGGTTTTTGTTAAGGCGCAAAAAGCATGGAGTGAGCACATGGTTTTGGATTGTGACTATCAAACTTACTATTCAAAAAGTGGCTCTGGTTATCAATCAATACTGAATGTTTGCAAGGAAAGTCAAATTTTAGAACGCATAAGTTACTTACATTGGATGTTAGATAATCCGTAGCAAGTTAAGTTGGAGGAAGTAACACAATGAGCACGTTGCAGCCTACACTCGGGAGATTAACATTTGAATCAGAAGGTGCTGAAGGTGGGCCTTACCATAGCCGAATATTACATGTTCCAACGGATGTCTCGGGTTTAACCGTTGGTCGCGGCTATGACATGAAATTGAAAGATCAATCGAAAATAAAAAAGGATTTAATTGCAGCTGGTGTGGACTCAAAAGTTGCAGAAATTTTGGCGCAGGCAGCGGGTTTGTCCGGTCAAGATGCAAAGACATTTATTACTACTCATCATCTCGAGAAATTCGAAATCACCGAAGCCACCCAGGTGAGTCTGTTTGGCGTAACGTATAAGGAAGAAGAAGCTGAAACAAAACGCTTATGCACTAAGGCTGATGTAGTAGCGAAGTATGGAAATTGCAATTGGGCCAAATTGAGTCCGGCTATCAAACAGGTATTGGTAGACCTTAAATTTAGAGGAGATTACACAGGCAGAACTCGAAGGTTTCTTCAAAAGTATGTAGTTACCAATGATCGAAAGGGCTTTCTTTTCGAGATGAGTAAGAAAAGCAACTGGCGCCACCTTAGAGTCCCGGCTGACAGATTCAAAAGAAGGGTCAATTTTTTAAAGGCTAATTCATTTATAAAGCCTTAAAAAGTACAGCGCTTATTTTCGACAATATTTCATCCGGAAAAAATAGGATGCCATTAAGGGTAAGGCCAACGAAAATTTTGGTGTTGATTTATCAGTGATAAAGTTTGGTAAACCCGTGGAGTTTATACCCATAAGAACGGTGTTTGAAAGTTAGCTTTTCCAAATGCAGCGGATAATGATGTTGAGTGTTTTTCTGTCAGAGTCTATTGTAGTGGCAAGACATTCCGAAAAAAACAACATTTTCATTGATAAATAAGTTGTTCAATAGATTGTCATGATAATGATGAGTTTTCACCTTCAAGCTTAATTTCTGTGAGAATGAGGGCGTACATGTTTGATAGGTTTGGATACTGGCCCGGGAAATAAATTTTATTTTGCGGTAAATGTTTTGTGGAAATAATCGGGATGCTGAGTGAGTTATATGTCTCAAAAATTCAATCAATCGCTTTTTGGGTTGTTACAATTGTATAGGGTTATATATGCAGTATGCCTCCGGGTTAGAGGAGTTTAATAAATGAGTGACTTTACTCAAGATAATCGTCTTATCGCTGTTGATACGCCGTTGGGCAAAGACGTGCTTTTGCTGACTTCATTTGATGGTACGGAATTTATATCGTCCACTTTTGAGTTTCACCTGACTGCGTTATCTGTAAATCTTGAAATCAAGCCGGAAGATCTTATTGGTAAGCAAATTACCGTTAAAATACAAAATGAACATGGCCGGGTTTTTAATGGCTTTGTTAGTCAGTTTTCCTTTGGTGAAATAACGTCTAGCAGTTTTCGTGAATATAAATTGGTTATGGTGCCGTGGCTTTGGTTTCTTTCCAAAACTGAAAATTGCCGTATTTTTCAAAACAAGAATACAAAAGATATTGTCAGTCAAATATTTTCCGATCTGGGGTTTAGTGATTTTGATTTTAGAGCGACAGGTGGTGCGCTGAGAGAATATTGTGTTCAGTATGCTGAGAGCGATGAGGCGTTTGTTTCACGATTGCTGGAAGAAGAAGGTTACGCCTATTATTTCACTCACGAAGAAGATAAGCATACGCTCGTTATTGTTGACAAGGCGAATGCCTATAATGAATGCACCGAAACGAACCTGACTTATTCAAAAGGTTCAACGCCGGATTCTCAAATAGTGGACTGGAAGCATAAATATGAATTCAGGAAAGGCGCTTGGGTTTTAAATGATTTTAACTTTAAAGAGCCCAATAAAAAATTTGTTGTAGAAGCAAAGTCAAAAAGCAAATTTGCCAATAATGGAAAATTTTCACATTACGAATTTGCTGATTTCTATGATGTGAGTGCGGGAGCCGATCTGGTTAAGATTCGTATGGATGCAGAAGAAGTCCAAATGGATACCATAAACGGGGACAGCAACTGTAGTACCTTTTATGCTGGTGGACTTTTCAAACTGGATAAACACGATGCTGCGAGTGAGCAGGGTGGTTATATTTTATTACAAGTTGAGCATCATGCTTCTGACAACAGTTATCATACAAGTAAAAGCGGTGAATCAGGCTATATAAATAGTTTTCATTGTATTCCATCTGACGTACATTTTCGCCCATTTCAGGTACATCATCGTCCTGCGATGAAAGGCCCGCAATCTGCAATAGTGACAGGCCCTGCGGGCGAAGAAATCTATATCGATGAGTTTGGTCGAATCAAAGCCCAGTTTATTTGGGATCGTGAAGGTAAAAATGATGAGAACAGCTCCTGTTTCTTGCGAGTAATGCAAACCTGGGCAGGTAATGGGTGGGGAGCTTCATTTATTCCCCGTATTGGCCACGAAGTGATTGTCACTTTTCTCGATGGTGATCCGGATCGGCCTATTGTGACCGGAACGGTTTATAACGGTGTTAATAAGCCGCCTTATAGCTCAAAAACACAAAGTGGCATCAAAACGCATTCGACCAAAAGTGGTACATCAGCAAACTATAATGAATTGCGCTTTGAAGATAAAAAAGGGTCAGAGCAGGTCTATATCCATGCTGAAAAAAACCTGGATACGATGGTCGAGAACGATGAGACTTTAACGGTCGATAATGATCGCACCAAAACCATCAAAAATGATGAAAACTCAACAATAGAGAATGATCGTAATAAAACAGTTAATAACAACCAGACGGAAACGATAAAAAATAATAAAACGATTAGTGTTGGTAAAGATCACGAGGAAACTGTCCAGGCTAATATGACGATCACGGTTGATAAGGATCTTAAAGAATCCGTTCGTGGTAAGTATCTGGAAAGTGTCACAAAAGATTATGGCTTGCGTGCAAAAACAATCACAATGGATGCCGATGATGAAGTGATTATTAAGACCGGCTCCGCAAAAATTGTGATGAAAAGCAATGGGGATATTACTCTCAGTGGAAAAACGATTAACATCAAGGGATCAGGGAATGTCGTGATCAAGGGCAGTAAAGTCATTACTAACTGAGTTCAGTTCATTCTCAATGATAATACCCTAAGTTAATCCGTTAAACCGACTGCGAGCGCCTAAGGCACCGAACCTAAAGCCTTTTTCAGAACATGTTGAACTCACCGTATGGGTGATACGCCTTCGCCCAAAATAACCTGAAAAACACTTTATCTTCTGCACCTTAGTCGCCCTCGCTACGGATTAATTTAGGATAATAAAACCTATTTTAGCCGCCGATTTTTGACATGAAACGAATCACTTGCTGTGGTTTTTTCTTAAAATTATGGCGTTCCGGTTTTAACGTAAGTGCATTGTTAAGCAGTGTTTTTAACTCCGAGTGAGTGAGACCCTGGCGTAAGGTTTCTCGTAGTTCAATCATATGCTCATGCCCCAGGCACAAAAAGAGTGTGCTAGAGGCAGTTAGACGTACACGGTTGCAGGCCCCACAAAAATGTTGAGATATGGGAGTAATAAACCCAATACGCAGGTTACTGCCTTTAACTTGGACATAGCGTGCGGGTCCTCCATCTGCATAACGCTGGGGATGAAGTTATGAAAGGGGTCAAGCATCATATTAACGTATTAAGCTATATTTGACACCATTCATTTATGCCTCGTCCGCTCCGAATAGAATATGAAAATGCTTACTACCACGTCATGAACCGAAGTGGGCAGGGCCGTCAATAAAATGTGTATATGATAATTGTCCCCTATTTTTTATTGGCGGAAAAATGTACCCGATTTTTCATACAATACTGCGGGTAGCAAAGCAAAAATGCCTAGTACTAATAAGTTAGCTGTATACAGAGAGAGTTATGAGAATACTAACAAATATTTGTTCCGATGATTTATCGGCTAGCAAAAATTTTTATGTTGAACTTTTCAATTTTAATGTGAAGTACGATAGCGAATGGTACGTTCAGCTCTGTTCACCTGAGAATTCTGACATTGAATACGGGATCATTCAGCGTGATCATGAGCTTGTACCAAGCGAATACCAAAAATCACCAAATGGTATGTATGTTACATTTGTTGTGCCGGATGTTGATGTTACCTATAAAAAAGCTCTTATAATGCGTGTACCTATTATCCAAGAACCACGTAACAAATTTTATGGTCAGCGACGTTTTCTCACGAGAGACCCTAATGGTTGCCTAATTGATGTCTGTTCGCCTTGGGAATCTGAGTAATGTCCAATAATAATCAGCTAACAAAAAGCTCAAGCCGACAAAAAGCGCGCTCGGCTTAGCTTGGCGTTAGGTAAGTATGACCATGATTGAAATTAAACGTCCACAAGAGCTGGCGCGTTTACGCCGCCTTGCCCTGGCTGCACAAGGTCTGCTGCAGGCTCAGCCCTATGGGCATGGTTTGGCGGGGGCACGTAAAGCGATTAACCACATAGGTTATGTACAGATCGATACCATATCGGTGGTGGAACGAGCACACCATCATGTTTTTCACTCTAGAGTGCCTAAGTTCAAGCCTGCGATGACAAATCAAATGTTGCTCGATGGAGACGTTTTTGAGTATTGGGCACACGCGGCAGCTTTTCTACCCATCGCCGATTTTCGCTTCTCCTTACCCTACAAACACGCCATTAAAAGCGGCCAAACCCATTGGTATAAAACCCGTGATAAGAAGCTCATGGATGAACTATTGGCTCGCATACGTTCAGATGGCCCGATACGATCCCGAGATGTAGAAACTAACACCACAAAACGTGCAGGCTGGTGGGACTGGAAGCCAGCCAAAAAGGCGCTCGAACAGATGTATATG
>Ga0316202_10002492_pt1 | contig 12062 bp, 16 predicted proteins | sample 3monrhotite_MG_FD_204934 | JGI IMG/M metagenome (GOLD analysis project Ga0316202, IMG submission 204934) | Microbial mat bacterial communities from mineral coupon in-situ incubated in ocean water Damariscotta River, Maine, United States -... | ecosystem: Environmental > Aquatic > Marine >... | reverse complement strand
AAAATACATCGCCACACGGATGGCCACGATGTTTGGAGTTTTGATGATAACGTTATTGATTACAATTGCATTAGTTGGTTCCAATATGGATACTATTCTAAAACAAGGAGTAGTTTTTCAAGTCAGAGCTGAAATAACAGAAAATCCAGCCATCGCTCAAAGTTTTTCATCAGTTAATGAATTTGAAGGGTTTGTTCAAAGTCAAATTGACCAAAGAATACAAGCCTTAGGACTGGATGAACCATGGTATTCTCCTCAAAGAATTGGGATAACTATGTACAAAATAATACTATTAGATTTTGGAAATGCAACATTTCTAACTAGTGATGAAGGGTCCTCAGATGTAAAAGATATTCTCTTTGAGAAACTTCCCAGAACAGTTTTGCTATTTACAACTGCAACCATAATTATATCCATCATAGGAATATTTCTAGGGGCTTTTTCCAGTAGCAAAGTTGGTTCTACAATTGATAGAGTCACTTCAAGTTTTGCAATAATTAGTTCTAGTTTTCCAGTATGGTGGATAGGAATGTTGATGATATTTTTATTTGCATTTACATGGCAAATATTTCCTGCAAGAGCAACACCAGACATCCCATCATCAGATCCTGCATATCTACTATCCTTACTATACCACATGGCATTACCATTAATCACAATTGTAATGATTGGATTTGGGTCATGGGCATATCTGGTAAGAAATTTCATGGTAGGAATAATGCAAGAAGATTTCATCATGGCAAAAAAAACCATAGGAATCAAACAAAAGAAAATCATCTATACACATGCTCTCAAAAATGCAGCGCCACCAATTGTTACAATTTTAGCTCTTAGTCTATCCGGATCCCTAGGAGGTGCAATAATTACAGAAGCTGTTTTTGATTGGCCAGGAATGGGAAGGTTATACTTTGAAGCAATTACAGTGATGGATTTGCCAGTAATTATTGGTGCAACATATCTTCTTACAGTATTTTTCTTAATCAGCATATTCATTGCAGATTTACTTTATGGCTACTTTGATCCTAGGGTGAGAACAGGACAATGAGCAACATTACACCTCAGGAAATAAAGCAGGAATTCATCAAAAGTAAGATGGGAATTGTAGGAATTACAATTCTGTCAATTCTAGTCATAACATCAGTCATAACAATAATCAGTATTCCAGTTGAAACATTTCAAGAATGGAATAACCCAGGAAATTGGATTTCAAACCCCAAAGTTGCAATTCCAATATGGGTCAATATTTTCATGACTGAGAAAATTCCTGAACATAAAATTATGGAAAACCCAAATATTGAAAAAATATCAATGGATGGAATAAACCTCACATCGCACCATTTCGGATTAAATTTTGACTATGACGATTTTCCAAATGATTTCATCTATGAATTTGTCTCAGAATATTCTGGTTCACCTCTTTTACAAATGTCAGTAATTAGACCAGATGGAATTAAACTGGATTTACTAACAACGTCACTGCCGTATTCTGATGGAAAAACAGTACATAGTGAAAGAGTGTTCTCTACAGATGATTCAATAAAGAAAAACTTGTTTTTACAATCAGAAAAATTTGAATTTATTTTTGAAAGACTGGCTGCAGAAAATATTGTTTTTTCTAAAACTAATACAAATGAGCCATTAAAAGGAGATTATATTTTTAGTATTGACATGTATGGGGTAAATTCTGAAACTGAAATTCATGAATCAAAATTAATCATCGGAGGCAAGGCATTTGGAATAATGGGAACAGATGAATTACGACGAGATTTAGCAATCGGACTTCTTTGGGGAACACCACTTGCATTGTTTATCGGATTGGCAGTTTCAATTGCATCAGTAGTGTCAGGTTTACTATATGGAGTGTATGCAGGATACAAAGGAAAGAAAACAGACGAGGTCATGATGAGATTTAATGATGTGATTTATGCCCTACCAGCACTTCCATTTTTAATTATTCTTTCAATAACGATTAGCAACAGTATTTTTGTCATGGTAGGATTTTTGATGATTTTTGGATGGGTAGGTATTGCTAAAGTAGCAAGAAGCATGTCTCTTCAAATTAAAACCAGAGGTTATGTAGATGCTGCAAATATGATGGGTCAGAAAGACTCCAAAATCATCCTAAAACACATAGTCCCACAATTATTGCCATATGCTTTTGCAAGCATTGCGATTTCAGTTCCAGCAGCAATTACAACAGAAGCTGGATTAAGTTTTCTAGGATTAGGTGATCCGTCATTTCCAACATGGGGGCAAATACTACATGATGCCAACACGTTTGGAGCAGCAGCTAGAGGAATGTGGTGGTGGATTATGCCACCAGGGATAATGATTGCAATTACAGGATTAGCTTTTGTGTTTATTGGAAATGCACTTGATGCAATTGTTAATCCAAAATTGAAAAGATAATAAAATCAAATATCAAATTTTCGAATTAATTCGATAGCCCCATCATTCAATTTGATTGAATAGCATGCAGAATTTTCATTATTAATTGCTGCCAAATTATTAGCAAATACCTTTTTGCTATGACCACCGTAAGATGCTGTATCGGATTCATCAAAACAAATAGACATTGTTTTCATGTTTAGTTTATTTTTTAAAAGAAATGCTATAAATTTTTGATAATTATCAGTATTAACCCAGTCTATTTTTTTTTCTTCACTTATTCCAATCCATATTTCAATAGAGTTTTGATATAGAACTTTCTTTCTTAATTCTTCTAATGCCATTTTTTATCAACTAAAAATCCGCTTTTTGCATTTTAGAACCACACCGTGGGCAAGAACCACCTTTGTGTTTGTTGTTACACACAAGACAAACATATCTGATTCCACTAGAACCGCCTTGTGAACCCATACCAAAGAATCCACCACTGCCAGTTCCAGAATCACCACCGTAATTACCAGCATTACTCATTTGTCTTCGTCTCATAATCATTGGCAATAAAATGAAAATTGCCATTACTGCTCCAATGCTGATATACCATGGAACACCAAGCATTCCAAGACCAATTTGTAAGCCAATACTAAATACCAAAGAAGCACCTAGGAAAATATAATATCGTTTAAGCTGAGGATTCAATTCAATGAAAGTATCTTTAAAACGGATATAAAGTTTCTTCAGTTTTCCTCAGGCTGGTCAGCAGGTTCTTTGTAAAATTATTCAATTGAAAGCGGGATAGCATCCCCATTACTATCCCATGCAAAAATAGAATTATCATCATATGGAGATTTAACAATCATTGAAACTAATCCAAAGAAATTATGCAGATCAGTTACAGAAGGTTCTGCAGAACCACTAGGATGAGAATGTATGATTCCAACATAACTCATATCAAAAGGTAAGAATGAATGAGGAAACCCTGCAAAGGTAGGTCCAGTTTCACTAAATGGAGGAATCACCAATCCATCTATTTTGATTTCACCGTTTTTTGATTTTCCTTTTAAAATCAAAATTCCTTCATTAGGATGTTTCATTTGACAAAAGGACAATATGCTATCACGAACATCTTTTTTCAATAGAACTTTACGTTCAAATTTTTTATTTTTGAATAACACACCTAATCTCCAATTTAGAACTAATTTAGTTTTAAGATATCAGAACAGTATATCGAGTATTTGAAAATCGTCTTAATTTTTGCTCAATTTCAGAGATCAATTCAGGGATTTTAGAATCAATCTCACTAATTTCACTCTGAAAAGTTTTAGATTTTAGTTGAGACTCATCCAAAGTGGAGGAATTTTTGGCAAGATCACTTTCCAATGTAATCAAATCTTTAGGCATTAGAGAATTCAGATCATTTTGCATCTCTTGATATTTTTTATGATATTCTGAAACTAGATGTACAAACCCATCTAAAGATTCTTCAGTTTCAGTTATCTGGGAATATGTTTTTTCAATATCCTTTACAGAGATAGAACCAGATGAAATTCCTTTGCGGATATTTTCAAGTATAACAATAATAGAGTCCTTATTTGCAGCAGATAATACATCAAATGGTTCAGAGACCAAATCAGATAAAATACTTTTTTGATCCTTATCTAAAGATGAAGCATATTCATATCTACTTAATGGACGAGAAATTTTTGTAAATTGTGTATTAATTTGATTTTTGATTTTTGATTTCTCATTAACATATTCATCCAAGGTATTTTTCAAATTTTGATATTTTTTGTAATTATCAGATAATTTTATCTCATTGATGTTGTTTTGAATTGTAGATATTTTTTCATTTAATGCAATGATGTTTTTTGCAATATCATCAATTTTTTCAGAGTGTTCTTGACGGAATTTACTCAAATTTTTAATTTGATTAATTGTATCAAGTGTTTCTTCAGATAAGGATTTTGTAGAATTATAATTTTCCAATAAAGCATTAATTTCAGAATGATTAGAATTCATGAGTGCAAGATTGTCTTTTAATTGCCCAGCATATTTTTTGGCAAAAATATGGATTACACGAGTTTGTCGCCCTAAAACATCACCCACTTTTTTAAGAATGAGATTCAATACAGAATTTAATTTCTCAGCATCCTCAAAAGAAGATATTTTGGGTAATGAAACAACATCTTTTTTGATCATATCAATTACTTGCTTTTTACCTCTAACTACAATGATTGCCAGATGTTTATCCACATCATCCATATTGAGATCATCTTTTTCAAGGACATTACCAATTTTCATCAATTCCTCAATTAGAGGAGCAGTATTGTTTCTCAGAGTATTAATTTCAGATAAAGTTTGAGATTTCCTCAAAGCGCTAAGATCAGATATAATTTTAGGGACATCGTCAAGTGAAATTTCTTTATTTTGAGGTATTTCCTCAACAGGTGTTTCTTCTTGTTTCTTTTTTCCCCATCCAAAGACCATTTGTTACATTTTACTTCAGGGGATTAAAAATGGTTGTTCAACTAAAATTTAAAATTTAGGGATTTCCTGATAAGCGCATGGTAAAAAAGACATTTCATACTGGGACTGTTAGAAAAACAATCAAGATCAATGTAGCAAAAGACAAAGTTTGGAGAAAAATTAGCAACATTGCAGGATTGCCTACATGGGTTGTGGATGTTAAAAAAACAGTATACCTGTCAAAAAAGAAAACAGATGTAGGAGCCATTAGATTGATTACATTTGAGGACGGAAATCAAATCGAAGAGCATGTAGTTGCATGGAAAAAAGGAGAATATTTCACATACATCGCAACTGAAGGATTACCATTAAGAGCATATGTTGCAACAATTTCAATTAAACCAAAATCTAAAAACAGCGTAGAATTGACATGGGGGTCATATCTCAACAGTCAGAAGATGTCTGAAAAAGAATTTTTAGATTTCACAGTGTTTATGGCAGCATTTTATGAGGCATCACTTGAGAATCTCAAAGCATCTCTTGAAAAATAACACTAGTGTATCTCAAAGTCAAAATGTAAATACGATAAATCAGGAAAAAAATTATGAGTGATATGAGATTTATTATCGCAGGCATTGTGCTAATATTTGCAGGGTTTCTCATTCTCGGAGGATTTGGACATAATTTTCAAGCTGCCACTTTAGAATCAAATGAATTTGGAACATGTTATGAATATTCAGATGATTCACCACCTGTAGAAATTAATTGTTCATTTAAGATATTTGATCAGACAGTATTCTTTGGATTAGTTTTAGGATTTATCGCAGCTGGGGTTATTTCTCTAATTAAAGGTGTAAGAGGGGACTGGGATAGCAGAGTAAAACCTGAGGACGTTGTAGGACCTGGAAATAATCAAAATGACAATTCTAACAGTACAGACAAAGACTAGTGCTGTTTTTTAGATTTTAATTTTTCTAATTTTTCATCTTCCATTTTCTGGAAATATACTTCTTCATACGGCATCTTTTTTCTATTCTATATTACAAAATTTACATTTAAGCTTGAAGGATGATTTGTACTTGTTCAGGCTTGGCTAAAGATTAAGATTCAGATTCAATGATATTTTTCATGGAGTTAAACATCTCACCGAGTTCTTGCATTCTTTGATCAAATTGGTTATCAGTTATCTCATCAGGTTTGTTCAAGGTAATTACAACTTCAGAAACATCACCGTTTGAAACAACTCTCATTGGGACATCCCATTTGGATTCCTCGTCAACGTATTGATGGTCCAAAATTCCAAGGGGTTTATGTTCATTAAATTTCAGCATTGATTTTCCATATGGTCCAGTAAATGACCACCAACCAGAATCATCAATTTTTGCATCAGGCATCATCTTTGGAGGCATCTTCAAAATTGCATCAAATGCATCTCCTGTTTTCTTTTCCACAGTAACGGAAATAGTTCTCGATCTAACCATAATAGGGATTTCAGATAATGATTAAAAAGGATATAGTAGAAATCATTAGGTTTAATCCTACTATTTATTCAAAAATTCTTTAATTTTTTTAAGATTTGTAACATTAGATTCATGGAACATGACCATTGATTCAGATAAAGAATTAGGCAGTACGGATTTAAGATTATCAACTAATTCATCGCCACTAGTAATCATATTATCAATTAATTTGTCGATTTCATTTTTCTCATCAACCATTAGATCTACTAAGATTCTATTCTTAATTATCTTTTTTTATTAGAGTTGAAGTAGCACGTACGTTTTTTAGTTTTTGAATATTCCACGAAACAATTTCTCTGATTTTTTCAAAATTTTCTGCTTGTAATTTTACCATCATATCATGAGTTCCAATGGTTTCAAAGACATCAACTACTTGTTCAAGTTCTTTGAGTTGTTCTATAACTGCAGTTTCTGCACCAAGTTCACAATTCAACATCACATATGCATCAGTCATAAACTAAACAACAAACTATGATTATTTAAAGATGGAGAATTTTAGGCAAAGCTTACCAAGTTACATGCACTAAATCTTTTAGATTTCTTCTGGGTTTTGGGAATTTAGTTTGTTCAGGATATCCAATACACAAGACAGACGAGGGTATAAGATCAGTTCCTATAACATCCATCACTTTTTGTTCATCAAACATTCCTATCCAAATGGAACTCAATCCCAAAGCTTGTGCTGCAAGCTGAGAATATCCAGCAGCTAAAGTGGCATCCTGAATAGCAAATTTTTTTAAAATATAATCAGGAAAATCAAACTTTACTCTAGATGGATTTTTACAGAAAATAAGAACTACCGGAGCATCAACGTATGGCTGTTTGTTACAGGCTTCAACGAGTAGTTTTTTCTTTTCAGGGCTTTTGATATAGAATATTTCAAATCCCTGGAAATTACCAGCAGTTGGGGCAGTGTCTGCTGCTGCAATTATTTTATCAACTTTTGTAGTTTCAACTGGTTTATCTAAGAATTTTCTTGTAGAGCGTCTTTTTGCCATCACAGCAAACAAATCAGTATCTACAACTTCAGAAGGTCCAGATTTTAAGATAAAATCAAGTAAATTATTTCGAACGTTATCATCTACAACATCAGGTTTTTCTTGAGGTTCATACCCTAAAGGATAAATTTTCTCTCCATCCTTTTCCAAATCCATATAGAAATTACAAGAAATATCCTATTAAAGAATTAGAAAATGGAGTTTATTCGGCTTCAAACATGTCACAGCCAGATGTACATGGCTTGTTCATTACACCTTCACATGCACCTAGATCATTGTGCATTATTCGATGATGTCCACAAACCTTACATTTTTCTCTAAAATGAGAAATCAATTCGGCAGTAGAAAGATTAGAATCTTGAATTTTTGATTCAGTTTCTCCAGTCATAATGGATTTGACTAATCATGTTAGTTTAAACATTTTGAAACAATTGCAAAATAAAACGCCGAGAGAGGGATTCGAACCCCCGCACGCTTGCGCGTAGCCGTTTTCGAGACGGCCGCCGTACTACTTGGCTATCTCGGCATCTATTCTCAGAATAACTCCATAATAAAGCAAATTAGAAAAAACTGTAAAGATCAAACACTGTCGATATCAAATAATTCATCATTGAATTTCTTTTTGATTTGGTCCTTCGTTTTATTCCATTTCTCATCACTTACAGTATTTGAAAAAATAGAGCGAAACCCATCAAAGGCATCATCATCTAAAATAGAAACAATTTCTTGTTTTTCTAATTCATTTAATGGAAAATAAGAAATGATTTTGAATACAGTTTCATCAGAATCATATTTTATTTCAAAAATTTTGTCTGTTAGATGTAAAGGCAAGTCAAGTGACAATACCATCATGAAATCATTTGTATATTAAAATCGATTTCAAAAATCACAATAAAATCACCGATCAAAGTTAAAGGATAAACACAAAATACCTCATTGACATAACAAATTCCATGGGATTAAACCTAAAGGATTTGGTAATAAGGGAGAAAACCACCCTAGAGGCATTTTCAAACAGAGTAATCGCAATAGATGCATACAATGCAATTTACCAATTCTTGGCAAGCATCAGAGGGCCAGACGGATTACAATTAACAGATTCCGAAGGAAGGATTACCAGTCATCTAAGTGGATTACTGTATAGAAATGTGAATTTTCTATCATTAGGGATTCAACCAGTGTATGTTTTTGATGGAAAACCACCATCACTAAAAACAGCAGAAATTGAACGTAGAAAACAAATCAAAAGAGATGCCACTGTAAAATATGAAAAGGCAGTTGCAGAAGGAAATATGGAAGATGCAAGAAAATTTGCACAGCAAACAACTAGTATGCGAGACGGAATGGTAAAAGAATCAAAAGAATTTCTCACACATTTTGGCATTCCATATATCGAAGCGCCATCTGAAGGAGAAGCAACTGCAGCTCATTTAACAAATACAGGACAAGCATATGCATCTGCCAGTCAAGATTATGATTCTGTATTATGTGGTGCAAAAAGACTGGTGAGGAATTTTACAAGTAGTGGAAGAAGAAAAATCCCTAACAGAAATACATACATCGATGTATTGCCAGAAATCATTGAAACTCAGAAAACACTAGACGCAATTAAAATGACAAGAGAAGAATTAATTGATGTCGGGATTTTAATTGGTACTGATTTTAATCCAAATGGATTTGAGAGAATTGGTCCAAAAACTGCAATGAAACTAATTAGACAACATTCAAGATTAGAAGACATTCCACAGATACAAGAGCAATTAGCAGAGATTGATTTCCAACAAATTCGAAAAATATTCTTAGATCCCGAAGTGGCAGATGTCGATGAAATTGTGTTTAATGAAGTAGATTATGAAGGAGTCATGAAATATCTTAAAGAAAGAAGTTTTTCTGAAGATAGAATTCAATCAACTTTAAACAGATTGAAAAAAGCATTAGAGAAAAAGAGTCAAAATCTCGATCAATGGTTCTAAGATTTCAATTTAATAACTAGTCAATCTAATTTTAAAAAATGCCTCAAACAGAAGCTAGGAAAACTCTGAAAGATGCCCCAATTATGTGGAGGAGAATCAATTCAATAGGCATGATTTTGGACTGTAATTCAACATATGCTGCAAATCTAGACTACGCAAAATCAGAAATACTCGGAAAACCAATTTTTGAACACGTCCCAAAAGACTCCTGGGAAGATATGAATAATTCACTCAAAATATGGTTTGAGACAGGCAAAGTAACAGATAGGAAAATAACATTCAAAAAACAAAACGGTGATACTTTTTCAGGATTATTACAGGCAACCAGTCTGTACGATGAAAATAAAAATCTGCTTGGAAGTAATACGGTGATTTTTGATTTGGCACAAATGTCAGATGAGAAAATAAAAGAGTATGAAGAATTTTTCAAAGAGTCAATTAAAAGATTAGAAGAAATCAAAGAGAAAGAATATGATCAGTTTGATGAAAATTCAAAATCAGAATATGATGGATTAAAAGAAATGTTTGAGATGTTATCTAAAATCAAATTAGATGATTTAAAAAAGTAATCATTTAGAATTGTCTTTAATGGATTTTTGTAATTCGTCAAAAACCTGTTGAACCTCATTTACTGCAGCGCCATCTTCTAATGTACTGACATCGCCAATTTTTTCGTTATTCCCTATTGCTTTTAGTAATCTTCGCATTATTTTTCCACTACGTGTTTTGGGTAATTTAGAAACAAAATAGATTTGTTTAGGTGTAGCAATTGCACCAATATCAGTTCTAATTTTATCAGATAATTCTTTTTCTAAAATGCCAACATCATTTGAAATACCTTGTCTTAAAACAACAAATGCAATTATTACTTCACCTTTAACCTCATCAGGAATACCGCACACTGCAGATTCTGCAACACTTGGATGTGACACCATGCAACTCTCAAGTTCTGCAGTACCAATTCTATGACCTGCAACTTTTAGAACATCATCTGCACGACCTAATAACCAAATATAATCATCATCATCTTTTAGAGCATAGTCACCAGGATAGTAATAATTTTCATATTTTGACCAGTAGACAGTCTTGTATTTTTCATCATCACCCCACAATGTCAAAAGCATTCCAGGCCACGGATTTTTGATTACAAGATATCCTTTGGTATTTGCAGGAACATTATCACCATTTTCATCAACTACTGAAATATTTACGCCTGGAATTGGCAAAGTTCCAGAACCTGGCTTTAGTGGAATTGTCTCCAATCCAGGAAGAGGAGATATCAGCATCCCCCCAGTTTCAGTTTGCCACCAGGTATCAATAATCGGGCATTTTTCTTTTCCAATAATTTTGAAATACCATTTCCAAACTTCAGGGTTTATCGGCTCCCCAACTGTTCCAAGTAATCTTAAATTTGAAAGATCAAAAGAGTTTGGAATATCATCACCGAATTTCATAAACATTCTCAAAGCAGTAGGAGTTGTGTAAAAAATTGTAACTTTGTATTTTTGTAAAATATCCCACATCCTAGATGTGTCAGGAAAATCAGGTGCCCCCTCATACATCACTTGTGTTGCACCATGAAGGAATGGAGCATAAACAACATAGCTATGTCCAGTTACCCAACCAATATCAGCAGTGCAAAAAAATACATCTGAATTTTTAATGTCAAAAGCCCATTTGAATGTCGAATACAAATGTGTCAGATATCCTCCAGTACCATGCAATACGCCTTTGGGTTTCCCCGTAGTTCCAGAAGTATACAAAATGTAAAGAGGATGATCACTAGGTAATTCTTCAGCAAGACAAGAATCAGAAACACCATCCATCAATTCAGTCCAAAGTTTGTCTTTAGAAGACATTGAAATTTTATTTTTAGTTCTCTCAAGTACTACCACATGTTCGATAAAATCTAATTCACTTATGGCATCATCAATTACATCCTTTAGAGGAACAATTTTTCCTCGCCTATATCCACCATCAGCAGTAATGATAACCTTGGAGTTTGAATCAATCACCCTATCTTTAATTGATGTCGCACTGAATCCAGAAAAGATTACAGTGTGAGTAGCGCCAATTCTAGCACATGCCAACATTGCAATTGGCAGTTCTGGAACCATTGGAAGATAGATTGTAACTCTATCTCCTTTTTTCACACCAAGGGATTTGAGGACATTTGCAAACTTTTGGACTTTGGTAAACATCTCACCATATGTGATATTTCTAGATTCACCATTTTCACCCTCCCATAGAATTGCAGATTTATCAGATTTTGAGGATTGATGAATATCAAGTGCGTTATACGAGGCGTTAATCGTGCCTCCAACGAACCATTTAGCAAAAGGCGGTCGCCAATCAAGGGTTTTTTCCCAGGATGAGAACCATGACAAATTTTTTGCTTGTTCGCCCCAAAATGACACATAATCAGCATCAGCCTTTTTTCTTAGAGAATTATCATTATTTCCCAACCCAATATGAAAGGTCTCAGCCATCAAAAAGTGTATGAAGTTAGATCTTTCTAAATGTTAAAAAAATAATATAAAAAAATTATTGTGCTTCCATTCTTGCAAGCCAATCGTTATCATTGTCGTCTTTTGAAGTATCTGCTGTCACCTGTTGGGGTGGTTCTGGAAATGCAAATGTTACCTCAGATTCTGTTGGGGGTACTGGCATAGGGGTGCTAGGTGCCTCAATTGGTTCTGAAGGTATTATTGTTGATTCGA
>Ga0316202_10002491_pt1 | contig 12065 bp, 8 predicted proteins | sample 3monrhotite_MG_FD_204934 | JGI IMG/M metagenome (GOLD analysis project Ga0316202, IMG submission 204934) | Microbial mat bacterial communities from mineral coupon in-situ incubated in ocean water Damariscotta River, Maine, United States -... | ecosystem: Environmental > Aquatic > Marine >... | reverse complement strand
CAGGACAAGTTTTGACATCAAAGATCATCAACATGGCTGAGCGAATCAAAGACGAACAGGACCGCTTACTCGAGTCGATGTTTGAGTCGGCACCAATAGCGGATAATGGATTCAGCACGCAGATAGTGAGGCGCATCCGGCGCAAGCTCTGGGTTCGCCGCGTGACGCTGCCTGCGGCGGTTGTTCTGGGTGGCCTGGTGGCGTTTCAGCCCGTTGTTGGCCTCCTGAAGGGTGTTTACCAGGTGATGTCGAGTATGCCGATTAACCTGGTGCCGTCCCTGGAGAGCAGCCTGCCGTCGCTGCAACTCATAGTGACTGGCGCCCTGGTTCTCTTCATCGTGATGTTCTCGCTGAATATGCTCGAAGACTAATCCGTTTTCGTTGTCATGCTCGAGGTGCTCGGTTACATTGCGCCCATGAGTCTTCGCGATAAAGTTGAGGCCCGAATGCCGAACTGGGAACGCTGGTATCCCAGTCTGTTCGACGCTGCCAGTGATCTTGGCATCATCAAGGCCGAAGTTTGCGATCCCAATAGCCTTTTGCTGACGCGCCGCCACCAGAAAGTGAGGCAGCAGGCAGAAGATGCGCACCGCGAAAAGTGGGGCGGCAAAGAGTAGGATTGACACATGCCATTTAATCTCGAAGCCGTCCGGGCGCAGTTTCCGGCCCTGGCAATTACCGATGACGGCCAACGCCGTATCTACTTTGACAACCCGGCGGGTACCCAGGTCCCAGCGTCGGTTGCCGCCGCAGTTTCCGATTGCCTGCTAACCAGCAGCGCCAACCTGGGTGGCAATTTCCCGACGTCGGACAGGGCCGATGACGTAGTTGCATCCGCGCGCAGCGCAATGGCCGATTTTCTCAACGCGCCGTCGCACGATGAGATCGTGTTTGGCCAGAATATGACGACCATCACGCTGCACCTGTCGCGTTCGATCGGTCGGCTGTTTCGGCCTGGGGACGAAATCATTCTCTCGCGCATGGACCACGACGCGAACGTGTGGCCCTGGGTGCTGCTCGCGCGAGATCTGGAATTGGAAGTCAAATGGCTGGAATTCGACCCCGCGACGTTTGAGTTCGATCTGTCCACGCTCGATGAACTGATCACGGACCGCACGCGCCTCATCTGCGTTGGTGGCGCAAGTAATCTCACGGGCACTCTCAATGACGTGACGACAATTTGCGAGAAGGCCAGGGCCGCCGGTGCGCTGTCCTATATCGACGCCGTTCAGTCGGTCCCGCATGTCGCTACGGACGTTCAGGCCATTGGCTGCGATTTCCTCGTGTGCTCGCCGTACAAGTTCTTCGGGCCTCACCAGGGCGTTCTCTGGGGTCGCCGCGAAGTCCTTGAACAACTGGAGCCTTACAAGGTTCGGCCGGCCTATTCGAGCATCCCGTGGTGTTTTGAAACCGGCACGCAAAGCCATGAAGGAATCGCGGGAATCACCGCTGCCATCGACTACCTTGCATGGATTGGTCAATCGATGGGCGGCGAGCAAGCGCGCCCGGAGGCGCTGCGCGCGGCGATGACGATGATGTTCGAGTACGAAAAGGCGCTAGCCAGTCACCTGATATCGGGTTTGCAGGCGATCGACGGCGTGGTCGTGCAGGGAATCACAGCGCCGGATGCCCTGGATCGCCGTGTGCCTACTGTCTCGTTCACGCACAGCACGCTTGCGCCGGATGCCATTGCCAAGTCACTGGTCGAGGAAAATATCTACGTTTGGAGCGGCCACAACTACGCGGTCGAAGTCGCCAGTACCCTGGGCGTTCTCGAGACGGGTGGCGTCGTGCGGGTCGGTCCGGTGCATTACAACAGCATTGCCGAGATCGACGAATTCCTTGAGGCCCTGGGGCGGATAGTCACTGCCTGAAACAAAGAAAGCCGCATTGCTGCGGCCCTCGTAAACAAAGAAAGCCGCATTGCTGCGGCTTTCCGTGGAATGATGTAATCGAAAAGGAAGGTCAGCGAGATGCGTAGCGGTGCTCCATGATTCGCGTCAGACCATCAGGTTTTTCGAATACCTTTGCTATCCCACGAGACATGAATCACCTCCTTTTATTTGTTAGCCCGAGGTGAGTATCTCTTGGAAATCAACAAATTCCAAGCGGAAATTTAAGTAATAAATATGCCTTCAAATCGACGCGTTTTGTGGGTTATTATTGTCGGCCGGCCTCAGGATGCAGCCCGGCATCAATTATAAGAGAGAAAATAATGGCAATTGCAGATCTCAATTACGTACTCAAACTTTTCGGCGGCTCGGAATTAAGCGCGGATCACGAGAACGACCTGTTCCAGGAAGTTATGCTTATGACTCTGGCGAGAGCTGCAGATGCCGATATAAGCATCCAGCATGTAGAAGTCGAACGCATTCAGCAGATTCTCAAAGAACATACCGGCAAGGACTTCAGTTCGGCCGATATCCGTGTTGCTGCGCGTGAAGAGTTGTATGCGGAAGCTACGCTCGTCAAATATTTGCGCGGTGCGCAGAAAAAGCTGACCGACAATCACTGCATGCAGATTGTGCAGGCACTGACGGCTGTGTTTCGCAGTGACGAGACCGTCAGCGGACTCGAAGTCGATTTCTTCAATAACGTGGTTAACGCATTGAACGTTACACCAGCGCAGATTGCGGGATTAGTTGCCGGCGACGTCTAGTCAGCAAGAATCAAGATTCAGGAAGACGGGCCGACAGGCCCGTTTTTTTTTGCCTCGCTGCGGTACACAACGAATAGTCCCGACGCGACAATAATCACAGCGCCGAGTATGACCTGGTTGTTCGGGACTTCAGCCCAGATCAGGTAGCCGGCCACCGCGCCGCCAACAAGGCCCAGGTATTCAAGTGGTGCCAGGGCGGCTGGCGAAACAGCTCGGTACCCGTTGACGAAGCCAATCCAGGCGATAACGGAACAGGCCGCGGCGCCCACTATTAGAATCCATCCAGTCAGGTCAGGTGCCAGCCACTGTTCGCGGCTAGCGAACGAGCCGGCGACAATCATCGGCGCCACTACGACGTAGAAAGACAGCGACAGCGTCGATTCAGTACCGGAGAGTTTTCGGGCAGTGATCGCCTCGCAGGCATAACAGAAGGCTGCAACGAGTACCGTGATCGAGGCGAACGAAAACTCCCCACTGCCCGGCCGCAACATGATCAGCACACCAACGAAGCCGATGATGACCGAGGTCCAGCGTCGCCAGCCAACTTTCTCGCCAAGAAAAATCGCCGCTAAGGTAGTCACCATCAACGGTGCCGTGTAGCCGAGCGTTAGCGCGTTAACAAGCGGCATATTCGCCACGCCATAGAAGAAACCGAACATGGCACCAACGGCCAGGAAAGACCGGAGCACATGCCAGCCTATCCTCTGGGTTTTCAATGCATCGTAGCCGCCGAAGCGCGGCGCTATGGAAAGTAATATCGCGACCGCTAACACGCTTCTCAACAGGACGAACTGGTTCAGCGAATAGGTTTCAAGAATCTCCTTTGCGCACAGGTCCAGACCGAGGCCGGCGGTCACACCAAGCACCAGCCAGGCGGCCGCCCGCAATACATTTTCGTGTTCTATCGAACTGGTCATGTGAGTCAGGAGTGGTCTGGATGAACGAAGGCTGAACATGTTCTCACGCTTTTTTGCCAAAGCCCACAAGGTTCAGCATCGATTCAGCGTTCAGAGCGCTAAATGGAATCGTAAGCAAGGAGAGGACACTGTTATGAAACATGCAACCCAAACAACGGCACTGATCGTCATGTTGTTACTGGCCACGGCGAGTATGGCCCAGGCCAACGATGAACCCAGGCAAAGTCTTACATCCCAGGGCAGCGAGATTACTCGTGGCAGCGTCGGCGATGGCAAGATCACCTATGACGAATTCGAGGCGCTTAACATCGACGGCGCGCGCGACAAAAAGGAGGCGCGCTCAGCACAGCAAAAGATGGGTGCTGTTTCGTCACAGGGCGCCGATCTGAACTTCTGGTTTTACGATGTCGACGTCCAGCTGTTTTCGGACTTCGATCACGACGGCTACTACTTCGGAATCGATCTGCTGTTCGATGCGGATACCAACTATTCGTCCGCCGATGTCTATGCCGTTCTTTACCTGAGCTTCGACTACGGTCCCTGGAATGAATACGCCGAGACAGAAGATTTCACGCTGTTCGGTACAGCCAGCAGCGATGACTACGTCGTGGAAACCGAGCTCGTCTCCGGCTACCCGACCGGTGACTATGACATTCTGATCGAACTATTCGACGCGTATGACGGGACGTATCTTGCGAGCTTCGGTCCGGAGGATACGTCGGAGCTGGCGCTGCTGCCGCTCGAGGACTCGACGCGTGACACGCCGCCAGGTGGCCAAACTCAGGTCGTGGTTAATTCAGGCGGCGGTGGTTCGACGGGCTTGCTCTTCCTGCTTGGGCTCCTGGCCGTTCGCATGACCTTGCGACCCCAGGCGGCAAGGCTGTCAAAGTAGATGTACAGGGCCGGCACAACGAGCAGTGAAACCACTGTTGAGAATGCCAGGCCGCCAATAATCGCCCTCGCCATCGGGTAGTACGGAGGACCATCTCCGCCAACCTGCGTAGTACCCATGGCGAGCGGTGTTAGCCCGACAATTGTCGTAGCAACCGTCATGAGAATCGGTCGCAGGCGATCCCTGCCGGCGATGACAATAGCCCTGTTCCTGGGCGTGCCTTCCTGGCGCAAATTATTAATGTGATCGACGAGCACGATGCCATTATTCACAACGACACCAATCAGGATCATGATGCCGATCATGGCCATGAACGAGAACGTAGTGCCGGTCGCGGCAAAGAACAGGAACACGCCGAAAATCGAAAATACGATCGACCCAAGGATGATCGAGAACGGCAGTAGCAAAGATTCGAACAATGCTGCCATGACCAGGAAGATGCACGCGATGCCAAGCAATATGTTGGTGGCCATCATGTCAGCCGTCTCATCCTGGCGCTCGAATCCACGGCCTTCCTTCCAGCTGTAGCCCGGAGGTAACTCGATCTGTTCCATCAGGCTGTTGACGCGCGGGCGTATGTCATCGGGCGTAACCTCTTCTTCGAGATTGGCATTGATGATCACAGCCGTCTGCCGATCGGTGCGCTGAATCGTGTCGGGCGACTTGCCGATGTGCATGGTCGCAACGCTGCCAAGCGTAATGCGTCGGCCGTCGTGGGTGTACAGAGGCAGTTCGGCCAGTTGCTCAACGCTCTGCTTGTCGTCCTCGCGAAACGCGAGGCGAACCTGGACTTCGCCCGTGTTGCCGCGGAATTCGCGCAGACTCAGGCCGCGCATGGCAATTGCAATAGACTCCGCAATCTCCGCCGTCGTCAAACCTGCATTTGCAGCCCGTGTCCGGTCAATACTCACGCGTATCTCCCGATCGCCCGACTCCGCATCGCCCTGCACATCCTTGAGACCTTCGATACTCTCTAGCGCGCGAATGATATCCACACTGAGTGTATTGAGAATTTCGGTTGAGTCGCCGCTAACCTGGATCGAAAACCCGTCGCCACCACCCTGTTGATCGAACTGGAAGCTCGGCTCACCAATCGCGATCTCGGGCAGGTCCTTCTCGATTAGCTCTATGATTTCTTTTGTCGAGAGCGTTGCGTCGTCTTCGTCCGTCAGAAGGATGGTGGACTCGGCGCGACCCTGCTCGTAATAGCTGTAGACCGAACGGATATTGAATTCCTCGGCTCGCGAATAGAGATAGTCCTCTATCGTGTCGACGTTCTTCTCAACCCGCTCCAGAGAATGTTGTCCCTCGACATGATAGGGCATGAACAGGCGGCGCCCGACGTCCTGCGGGAACATGTCGAATTTAACGAGATCGAGCGCCATGGGCAGGATCCCGATCACGCAGATCAGCACGATACCGAGGCCGGACCACCAACGGTGACCGATAATCCACTCAAGACCGCGTGTGTACCGTCCGGTCAGCCGCGACATGAGTCCGCCTTCTTCCGGTAGGGGCGGTACCTTGACCCGTGCCGCAAGCATCGGCACAAGCGTTTGTGCTATTAGCAGGGACGCCAGGAGGGCAACGATGATCGTTACGGCAACATGCGTAAGAAATATCGTAATGTCGGTTTGCGCGCCAAAGATGATTGGCGCGAAAACAATAATGGTAGTGAAGGTGCCCGCAATGACCGCCAGACCCACTTCCTTGACGCCCTTGATCGTTGCCGCGAAGGGTCGGTCAGGATGCTCGGACCGGTAGCGGAAAACACTCTCAGTGATGACGACGGCATTATCGACAAGCATGCCGACCGCGAGCATCAAACCCATCATCGACAGGATATTCAATGTCAGTCCCGCGAAATACAGGGCGCCCAGGGTAATGAGCAGACTGAACGGCACCGATGCTGTGACAATCAGCGTCGTTGTGATCTGCCGCAGGAACAGGTACAGCACGAATATGGCCAGCAAGCCGCCAAGCGCCCCGGCGGTGAGCAGGTCCGCCAGCGACTCCCGTACCGCATCGCCCTGGTTGTCGAGCGCAAAAATAGTGATGCCCTGCATCTGCGGCAATTTGCCTATCTTTTCGACTTCGGCGATGACGCGATCGGTAACGTCGACAAGGTTGGCGCCTGTCGCCTTGTTGATCGCAACGCCAATCGCGTAATCCTGGTCCAGGTGTCGCCCGTAGTTTCGATCCGGCGTTCGCAACTCTACGTCGGCGACGTCGCTGAGACGCAGGCCAGCAGGATTGATGTTCAGATTGCGAATTTCATCAATCGATGAAAATTCGCCACTTGGTCTCACGCTGAAACGCTCACCACCCGCCGTAATCTTGCCGGCACTCACGGCGAAGTTGCTGTTCTCCAGCAAAATGCGAATGGTCGCAATATCGATAGCGTACGCAGCGAGCAGATCCGGCTTCAGGAGAATTCGAATTTCGCGTTGGTCGACCCCGTGCAGATCGACCCGCGATACACCCTCGAGCCGTTCGAGGCGACGCTTCAGAACCCTGTCGAGCAGGTCGTAGCTGTCGGACAGATCGCGTTCGCTCGAAATTCGTAGCTGCAGAACCGGCTGGTCTCCCAAAGAACCTGTGAATACGAACACGCGCCGAACATCGGCTGGAAGCAGGTGCCGAATACCGTCGACCTTGGCACGAGCCTCGATGCCCTTGGCGCCCATGCTCTGGTCCCAACCGAACTGCAGGAACACTTGCGATTGGCCCTCGTCGGACCTCGAGAACATCTGCTCAACACCGGACAACGTCGCAAGTGCTTCCTCAACGGGGCGCGTAATCAGGCGCTCAACTTCCTCAGGCGTCGACCCTTCGTAGGGGATCTGAATAAAGATTCCGGGAAACTCGATGTCGGGAAATTTTTCGAGCGGCAGCAGACGTGACGCAATGAGCCCCACCAGTGCCAGCGCGACAAACACCACGACCGTGGTTACGGGTCGGCGCAGAGCAACTTCGGTGTGTCTCATTGCGCTGCCGTCGCGGGTTCGTCAGCCGTCACAGGCCACCGCTTGCGATCCATCAGCGAGTACACGACCGGAATGACAAGCAGCGTCAACAGCGTGGACACAACGAGTCCCCCGATGACCGTGATCGCCATTGGCGTACGAACCTCGGAACCTTCACCGAAGCCCATGGCCATGGGCAGCAATCCGAGTGCCGTCGTCAACGAGGTCATGAGGATGGGCCGCAGGCGGGCACTGCCGGCTTCCATGATGGCCTCGATTCGTTCGACGCCTTGCGCGCGCAGTTGATTGATCAGGTCGACAAGCACAATGGCGTTATTGACGACAATTCCCGCGAGCATGATGACGCCGATCAACGCGACGATGTTGATAGTGGTGCCAGTAATAAACAATGCCAGCACAGCACCCACGAGTGCGAGCGGTATTGTGAACAGAATGACGAACGGGTGAATGAGCGACTCGAATTGCGAAGCCATTACAAGGTAGACGAGGAAGACGGCGAGTAACAGGGCGAACTGCATGGATTTGAACGAATCTTCCATTTCCTCGCTCTGTCCCGACACCAGCGCCGAAATGCCCTCGGGCATCGTTCTCTGGCTGACGATCTCGCCAGCTTCAGCGGCGGCTGCGCCAAGATCGCCGTACGCCAGGTTGGCGGTAATAATCGCGACACGTTCCTGGGCGACCCGGCGAATTTCTGCGGGGCCTTGCGATACTTTGACTTCCGCGACCGCATCCAGCGTGACGGGTCGATCCGATGTCGGATTGACAATCAGGCGCCGGATCTCCTCGATGCTTGAACGTCGTGTATCAACGCTGCGAACGAGGACATCGATTTTCTTGTCGCGCCAGGTATAACGCGTTGCGAGTTCCCCGCGCACATTTGCGACAACGCGATTCGCGATGTCACGCACAGCAAGTCCGAGTTTTGCCGCACGCTCCTGGTCGAACACGATCTGGATCTCCGGGTTACCGCGTTCGACCGTCGTCTTGATATCCGTAAATCGTCCTGACGCCGACATCTCAGCGACGATCGCGCTGCTGACACGGGCCAATGCATCGAGGTCGAAGCCCGATACTTCAACCTGAAGCGGGCTCGCGAACGACAACAGGGCGGGGCGGCTGAACTCGTACTGTACGCCGGGCAAGCGGGCCAGTTCGTCACGCATCGCCGTCATCGCGTCGTTCTCTGCATCTCGGCCAGCGCCACGTTCCAACTGCACGCTGAGTGTTCCTGTATTGTCGCCCGCGTCTACCGGGTTGGCGTCAAGCCGATTGCCGGTTCCCGCCACGGAGTAGTCTAGTTCGACAGCATCGATGGCAGCTGCTGCGCGCTGAGCGGACTGGATTGCTCGGTCCGTTTCCGCGAGCGGCGCGCCCGGCGATAATCTGAGGTCGACGTCGAACTCACCCTGCGAGAACTGCGGAATTAACTCGGTGCCAAGGCGCGGCACAAGTGACATCGTTCCGGCAAATATGAGTACGGCGGCGACGACAACAGTCAGGCGATGATTGAGTGACCACCGCAAAAGGCCCGGGTAGACAGCTGCCGCTGCACCATACAGTTTCTGCAGAATCCAGGTCGGCACCCATAGCAGTGCCCAAAACAGTTTGCCGATTGCGGCGAAGACAAAGCCAAACAGCCGCACGATAAATGCGACGATCCGGGTGAACCACCCGGCTGGTTCTCCGTCACCGCCGTCGTCGTAGCGGCTGCGCGCGCCCAGCGAGGCGAGCATTGGAATCAAGGTTAGCGCGACGATCAATGAGAAGATCAGGGCGAACGTAACTGTCAGAGCCTGATCGCGAAATAGCTGGCCGGCGACGCCGCTGATAAAGACCATCGGGAAGAACACCGCAATCGTTGTGAGCGTTGCTGCTACGACAGCCGACCCGACTTCAGCCGTGCCATTTTGGGCAGCCTCTACGATGCCTTCGCCTTGTTCTTTCTTGCGAACGATGTTTTCGAGGACAACGATCGAATTGTCGACCAACATGCCGACGGCGAGGGCGATTCCGCCGAGCGACATGATATTCAGCGAAATATCGTTGGTGTACATCAGCAGGAATGTGCCGATGACCGAGACAGGAATCGCGATGCCGACGATTGTCGTGGCGCGCGAATCACGCAGGAATCCGTACAGCACCAATATTGCGATCAGGCCACCGAGGATAGCGGCGAGACGAACATTGTTTACAGCCGATGAGATGAATGTCGATTGATCATAGATCGTCACGAGTTCAATGCCGTCAGGAAGCTCTTCGAGTAACGCGTCGACACGTTGCTCGATGCGCTTGGCCACCTGCACCGTATTTGCGTCGCCTTCCTTGTAAACGGCCAGCTCGACCGACTCCTGCCCGCGGACGCGCGTTATCGCCTCGCGTTCCTTGTAACCACGTTCGACTGTCGCAACATCACGAAGATAGACCGGCCGATCAGAAACATAAGCGACGATTGCGTCGCGAAACTCGTCGACGCTCTGGAATTCATTCAGCGTCCGGACGAGGAATCGCTGGTTGCCTTCCTCGAGTCGGCCACCTGACAGGTTGACGTTTTCGGCGCGGATGCGAGCGGCTATCTGGTCGATACTGATACCGAGTTGGGACAGCTTCTGCTGGTCTACCCGTATCTGGATCTCGTCCTCGAGACCGCCACTGACTTTCACGGCGGCGGTGCCTTCCTGCGCTTCCAGGTCGGTCTTGATGCGGTCCTCTGCCAGCCGTCGGAGGGCTTTGAGACGCGCCTCGCCTGATTCCCCGCCCTGGTCGGCCGATTCCTTGTACAACAGGCCAAGACGGACGATGGGTTCGGATGACGGGTCAAATCGCAGTAACAATGGTCGACTGGCTTCAAGTGGCAGGAACAGCACATCCAGCTTTTCCCGAACATCGACACCGGCAATGTCCATGTCCGTGCCCCACAGGAATTCGACGGTGACGTCCGATTGTCCTGAGCGCGAAACAGAACGCACGAGGCGCACATTCCGGACGACGCCGACGGCTTCTTCGATCGGCTTCGTCAAGAGATTCTCGACTTCTACCGGCGCGGCTCCGGTTAATTCCGTACGTACTGTGACTGTTGGATAAGAAATATCCGGCAGCAAATTCAACTTAAGGCGTGACAGTGACACCATTCCGAACAGGACAATTGCCACCATGAACATCACGATCGTGACGCGACGCTCTGTTGCAATCTCTATCAGGCGACGCATCAGTTGGCGTCCTCAGCCACCGCCTCTGGTGCTGGCGGTGCATTGATGACCGTGACTGTCGCGTCGGGCTTGATACCGATCTGGCCAACCGTGATCACATTGTCGGTTTCCTCGAGACCCTTGGTGATCTCGATCATGCCGTTTTCGCCGTAGCCGGTCTTTACGATGCGTCGGATGGCCTTGTTGTCTTCGACAACGAATACGCTTTCAACGCCCAGCTCTTCAACTACTGCGCTGCGTGGAACCTGGAGAACGTTTTCATGCCGATCGTAGACAATGCTCATTCGTCCGAACATCCCGGGCTTGATACGTCGCGATTCGTCGCGAATTTCGATTGTAATCTTGAAGGTGCCTGTCGCCGGGTCGACGATCGGGCTAACCCGCGTTACGGTCGCCAGGATTTCTGTGTCACTCAGGGCGTCAATATCGATGGCAACCGGCTGATCCGCCGCGATCTGTTGATACTCGCGTTCCGGAACGTGGAGATAGGCAACCAATGGATCGAAGCTGGTGACCCGGTACAGCGGATCGCCGACACGAATGGTGTTGCCGAGTTTGATATAGCGTTCCGAAACGATGCCGGTAATCGGAGCGCGAATTTGAGTGTAGTCGAGCTCGAGGCTCGCCAGGTTGTAAGACGCCTGCAGTGACTCGAGATCGTACTGGAGTTTTTCGTAGTCACCCTCGGAGAGCAGGCCCTGCTCGCGCAGGTCCTTGTTGCGTTCGAAGTCGCGTTGCATCTTCCGCAGGCGGGCGCTGGATTCATTGAGTTCGAGACGAAGACGGTCGCCATCGAGGCGGGCAAGTACCTGGCCCTCCTCTACCTCATCGCCTTCCTCGACGAGGACCTCGCGGATCTCGCCCTCCACCTTGGCGATCACGTCGGCTTCAGCGAATGCCTCGATCGGAGCCGTGCCGGAATAGACAGCCAGTACGTCCCCGCGCACAGGTGTTCCGGTCTCGACCGGAACAGGTGGAACCTCTTCCTTTTCTTCTTCTGCCGTTGAGTCGCCTTGTTGACAGGCGCTAAGTAATAGCACGCAGGCAAACGCCGTCGAGCTAATGCGATGTAGCTTCATGAATCCTCCCTTAGGCGATCGCGTCGTCTATGCGACGTGACAATCGCGAGCTGCGTCAGCCGGTGAAGCTGTGCAGAGTATCTGTGCTGGCGAGAACCTTGCTGCCATTCCTGAGGCCGGAGTGCCCGACAACCACTACGGTTTCGTCTTCGCTGAGTCCGCCGAGGATTTCGACGTTACCTTCGGCCAGGATCCCGACGTCCACCGTGCGGCGCACAACTTCGCCATTGCTCACGACGTAGACGGTGTTTACGTCGTCTTCATCGAGAATCGCGACTGCAGGAATAACCAATGCGTTTGTGTGCTGTTCGTACGCGATAGT
>Ga0316202_10002490_pt1 | contig 12068 bp, 10 predicted proteins | sample 3monrhotite_MG_FD_204934 | JGI IMG/M metagenome (GOLD analysis project Ga0316202, IMG submission 204934) | Microbial mat bacterial communities from mineral coupon in-situ incubated in ocean water Damariscotta River, Maine, United States -... | ecosystem: Environmental > Aquatic > Marine >... | reverse complement strand
AGCCGTCAATCTTCACCGCCAGTTCGTGCACCGCAGCATCGCCGCGCGCCTCGATATCCGCCAAAGTGGACGCCACAACATCCCGCACCTTCGCGTCATCTTCTGCTTTTTCTGTCTCGGGCTTGCTGCGCTTGAGAAATTCGATCGCCATTGCTCTTATCCTTGAAATCTATGTTGTTTTAGTCTTGCGCGATCCGCGCCCCTGTCTGCGCGTCGAACAGGTGGCAAATCTCGGTCGGAATGGCACCTGTCACAGTCTGGTCAATCTCGGCGCGGTAGTCCTTGTTGGTCTTGATCGATACCAACGCACCGCCCTGACGCCATGTGATCATCGTGGCATCGCCCAAAAGCTCCACTGAATAGACCGGTCCGGTGATCTGGCCGTCCGCCTCACAAACATCCGCATCTTCGGCACGGAAACCCAAGGTCACAGGACCGCTGTGCCGGGTTTTCAGACCTTTGATCGTCATGCCTTCGGCAGTGAAGGTGCCGCCATCAATCCGGCCGTCGATCAGGTTCATCGCAGGAGATCCGATAAAGCTGGCCACAAAAGTGTTGGCGGGTGTGTTGTAGATTTCGGTGGGCGTGCCAACCTGTTGGATCTCGCCTGCGTTCATCACCACAACACGGTCGGCCAATGTCATCGCCTCAATCTGGTCGTGGGTGACATAGACCGTTGTCACCTTCAGCTTGCTTTGCAAGTTCTTGATCTGCGCACGGGTCGAAACGCGCAGCTTGGCGTCCAGATTGGACAGCGGTTCATCCATCAAAAACACGGTCGGTTTGCGCACGATGGCACGGCCAAGCGCCACCCGTTGCCTTTGCCCGCCGGACAATTCGGCGGGGCGGCGGTGCATGAAATCTTCCAGCTCCACCATGCGCACGGCCCGCATCACCATCTCGTCGTGCTGGTCCTTGGGCACGCGGCGCACCCGCAGCGGAAAGCGGATATTTTCATAGACTGACAGGTTCGGATAAAGACCATAGGATTGGAACACCATAGAGATATCGCGGTCTTTCGGCGGCAGATGGTTCACCACCTGATCACCCAGCAGGATCTCGCCCTCGCTGACCCCTTCAAGGCCCGCAATCATCCGCATGGTAGTGGACTTGCCGCAACCCGAAGGGCCCAGTAGAACCAGAAATTCTTCATCCGCAATATCGAGGTTGAGGTCTTTCACGCCGACAAAGGCGCCCCATCGCTTGTTGATATTTTTGAGTTGAAGTCGGGCCATGACAGAGACCTATCCTTTGACTGCGCCAGCGGTCAGGCCGCTGACAATTTGGCGTTGGAAAAACATGATGAGCACAAAAAGCGGGATGATGGCCGAGACCACAGCGGCGACCGCATACATGACCTTGCCCTCTTCTTGCGTGGAGCCGAGGAAGCTGTTGATCTTGGGGATCATCGTGGCGTTCGTTTCGGTCAGCAGCATCGAGGTGGTGGTGAAATCGTTGTAGGCCAGCAGGAAACTGAACAATCCGGTGGTCACAACGCCGGGCCACATCACCGGGATGATCGCCAGCCGGAAGGCCTGAAAGCGGGTGCATCCATCGACCATCGCGGCCTCGTCCAGATCCTTGGGGATCGACAGGAAAAAGCTGTGCAGCATCCACAGGGTGAAAGGTTGGTTGATCGCCACCAGCACAATGATCGTGGTCGGCAGATAGCCCCAGATGTTCAACTGAAAGAACGGCAGCAGGTAACCAGAAACCAGCGTCACATGCGGCATGGCACGAAACACCAGTGCGGCGATCAGGATCCAGAAGGTGTAGCGAAAGCCGGACCGCGCCAACGCATAACCGCCCAAAGTGCCCAGCGTCAGCGAGATCATTGTAACGCAAAGCGTTACGATGCCGGTGTTCATCGCGGCACGCCAGAATTCCTTTTCGATCCAGGCGCCGCGATAGCCATCAAGGGTAAAGGCACCGCCGGTTTGCGCAGTGGTCGCGGGACCGGTGATTGCGTTCATCCAATCGGCGCGGGAAAAGAAATCGCCCTCTGCCTTGAACGACCCCCATGCTGTCCACAGGAATGGAAAGGCCGCGATGAACAACCAGACCAGAACGAATGCCACCGAAAGGACCGCAAGCGCGGTGGATTTCTGCGCCGCTGGATTGTCACTGGATGTTTGGAACAGGGCCATGGCTCAAGCCTTTCGGTTGAATTCGCGGGCGTTGCGGAACAGCACCGGCAGCAGCAGGATGATCACCCCGATAATCGTCAGCATCGACGTCGCGGCAGCGGACCCGAAGAGCGGGGTCTCAGCCTCGCGCAGGTCGGTGTAGATCAGATAGCTCAGCGAGGTGGCGCTGGCGGAGGCAGAGAAACCGATGATTGGCTCAAAAATCCGGAAGTTGTCCATCAGCTGCATCAGCGCCACAAAGGTCGCCAGCGGCAGCAGATAGGGCATCACCACAAAGCGGATCTGCTCCCACCGGTTGGCGCCATCGACCATGGAGGATTCCAGCGTATCGGAGGGTACGGTTTGCAGTCCGGCGTAGAAGACAACAAAGGCAAAGGGCGCAGAGTGCCAGACGCCGTAAACAAACAACGTGACCCAGGTCAGCGTCGGGGAGGCCTTGAGCGATAGCGATGGATCGGCAAAAAGGTATTGCAGGAAAGCCCCCACCACACCGCGGCTGTCGATCATCCAAAAGAGAACCAGCGAGCCCACCAGCGGTGTTACGATCATGGGCAGCAGGGAAAAGAAGATCACCGGCCCCTTGAGAAAACTCGGGATCGAATTGACCACCACGGCGATGATAAATCCAAAGACGATCACCAGCGGCGTGACGATAAATGTATATGACAGCGTAAAGATCAGCGCCTTGTAGAACGGCAGGTTCATGATCCGGTCGCGGATTTCGCCAAAGTTCTCAGAGGTCGCTACAATCTCGGTGATCTCATCGGTCGCGAGGTGGCTGGAGTTTGTGTAAGTGTCCAACCCGTTGAACCGTCCGGCGGGAGAGTCTTCGCGCACTTTGCGCATCGCATCCTGATCGACCGCCACTTCGGGTGTGCAACCAAACGGGCCGCAGGTTTCGGTTTCGATCATGATCTGCTCATGTTCGACAAACATCGACTGATAGGCGACCGAGACAATCGGAACGGCGATGAACAATGCCATTGCCAGCAGTGACGGCCAGATGAAGGCCATAAATTCCTTGTGGGTCATAGCGGCCCCTGCCCCCCATTAGCCGGATACGGATCGAAGATTAGTAAGGGGGCTTTTACGCCCCCTTACAATGTCTGGCACAAAGCTTAGTTCAGAAAACCCGCTTCTTTTGCCGCGGTGTTGTAGGCGGCAGTGATGTCATCCAATGCCTGCTCGGCGCTTTCGCTGCCTTGCAGATATTCAATCACATTGTCCCCCAGTGCCGTGTGCAGGAGGCCCATGTAAGGGACCATCGGATAGGGGCGTGCCTTGCCTTGGAGATTGGCAACAACACCGTCAGCAGCAGGGGTTGGCGCATAGCCATCCACCAGCCAGACAGCCAGCTCCTGGTTCTCCGCGATCACTTGGGGGGAGATTCCCTTCATCATTGCGCGGAAGGAAGCTTCGGCATCCTCGTCAGAGATATTCTTGGCGATGGTGAACCCATCCCACCACAGCGCCGCAGACGGAACGCCGCCATCCATAAGCGCCGGCATCGCGGCAAGCGCTGTTGCTTTGGCGATCTCCGGTGCAGGGCTGTCGTCGCCGATATAGGCGCTGGCCCGTGAGCCCCAGGATGTTGCAAAGGCCAGCTCGTTTGCCTCCCAGATCGGTTTGACGCCATTGGTGTCATAGGTCACGTAATCGGGGCTCATGTAGTTGGTCATCGCCTTGAGCGTTTCGAGCGTCTTCATGCCGTTGGCATTGTCGATATCCAACTCAGCAGATCCCGCCTTGAAGAAATCACCGCCGGTGCCGAGGTAGGTGTTCACAAACTCCGCCGCGAGGTTCCAACCGGGCTTGAAGTTCGCCGCCAGTGGATATTCCATCACGCCTTTGTCTTTCAGCATTTTGGAGGCTTCGATCAGTTCAGCATAGGTGCCGGGCACCGCGATGCCGTGCTCTTCCAAAATGTCCTTGCGATAGAACAGGTGCTGCGCGTTGGCCATAAAGGCAATCGCCATCACCTTGCCGTCCACCTTGATCAGCTGCTGCGGCAGCAATTGCTGGCCCCATTTTTCAACATAAGCATCCAGCGGGCGGATCAGATCTTCGTTCAGCAACGGCACGATAGAGTTTGTCGCAACAATCGGCACAGTATAGCTGGCCGGGTTGGTGGTCAGCGCAGGCACCTGAATGTTCTTGTGTTCGGTCGTGGCGTTGCTGGTGACCTCGACACTGTCATTGGCGCAGGTCTTGGCCGCGTCCGCGATCACATGCAGGGCTTCAAAGTCGTTGGACAAGATCCGGACCGAGCCACCCTCGATGCCGCAATCGGCCAAAGCTGCTGTGGTCGACATCGCCAGACCACAGGCAACAAGTGCTGTTGTGAGTTTGAATTTCATTGGAAACCTCCCATTGGTTTTTCTTTTCCCCTCCGGCGCCCGGAACTTGCCCAAACACCGCCCGAAACCCGCTTCCGAGTCTCGTTGTGGCCTCAGTTGTGCATATTTTGAATACGCATTCAAGCTTAGATTTTATGCTCCTCTTGGTAGCGATTTCGATCATTTCTCCCATTTAACTATGATTAATTCAACTTTTGACTTGGAATCACTGCTAAACGCGCAAGCTGATGGATCACCCATAAAGAAATATTTGCAAGCGTATTCATATCTGAGTAGCCTTTCATCCAAACCCCTGATTCTGAAGGTGACCCATGAATAAACAGCAGCCCCCCAAACAAGCGCCAGCCGCAAAAGCCCCCGAAGTTCTTCAGGCAGAGCGCCTTGATTTTGTTGATCTGGTCCCGGATGACCGGCCAAGGGCGCAACCCATGCGCGGGTTTGATCCGATCTACACAGACATTGTGGATTACATCATCCGCTGCACCCACAAGATTTGGGACGAACGTGATGTCGGGCTGATTTACACCCATTATACACACGATTGCGTGGTCTACGGCGCGACCGGTACGATCTACACCCGCGAGCAGGTTGTGCAGGACACCATTCAACGCATGTTCATGCTGCCCGAACGGCGCGGCATGGCCACTCAGGTGATCTGGCGCGGCAATGAAGATGACGGGTTCTACACGTCACATCTGGTCACCGGCTCTGGTCGCCACACACAGCCGGGGGTCTACGGCAAACCGACGGGCCGCAACTTTGTCGCCCGGACCATCGCGGACTGTATGGTTTTCGAGAACAAGATTTACCGCGAATGGCTGGTTGTGGACAGCATGGCGCAGATCAAACAGATCGGCCTTGATCCGCAGGACTATGCTGAAAACCTTGCGCAGGGGTATTTTGACAAAGGATTGCTGTCCATCGACATCGGTGAAAACGGCCGCCTGTCCGGGCAATATCCGCCCGAAGCCAAACCCGATCTTGAGATTGCGCATAACGACCTAGAAGAACAGGTTCTGATCTGGTTGAACGACATTCACAATCGGCGGATGTTCGGCAAGATCAACGAGGTCTACGCGCCAACCGTTCAATACCACGGCCCGCTGATGAAAGAACTTTATGGGCAAGCGGCGGTGATCCACCAGACGGTGGGCTTTTATGCGTCCATTCCTGATGGCCATTTCATGCCGCAGCATATCTGTTCCGTACCTTGCGACGAAGGCGGTCACAAAGTGGCGATCCGCTGGGTGGTTGAGGGGCACCACCTTGGTTGGGGTATTCTGGAAGATCTCGGCGCACCAACCGGAAAACGGGTTCAGGTCATGGGCATGACCCATTTGCATATTCGCGATGGCCGGATTGTCGATGAATGGGTGAACTATGACGAAATGTCGATCCTGATGCAGGTCAAATTGGCACAGATGGCAGACCGGCCCAGCGCGGTTTTGCCAGAGGCCTAAGGTCAAGAGACCGTCCCCCATGGTCTTTGCCATGGGGGACGGCCGCGCTTGCGGTGCGCCCTAGATGCTTTTGATAGATCCGCCGTCGATACGGATCTTGGAGCCAGTCACATATCCGGCCCGCGCAGAGGCAAGGAATGTGACAACATCGGCAAATTCTTCCGGCTTTCCATAGCGCCCCGCAGGAATGGTGGCGCGGGATTTTGCCGCGACGTCCGCCACATCGGTTTCGGTGCGTTTGGCAGCGGCCGCGTCCAGTTCATCGACCCGCTGTGTATGAATCCGGCCCGGCATCACGACATTGACGGTGATCCCGTCCCCTGCCACCTCATTGGCCAATGTCTTGGACCAGCCCACCACGGCAGAGCGGATACCGTTGGAGAGTGCAAGGTTCGGGATCGGCTGTTCAACACCGGATGAGGTGATCGAGACAATGCGCCCCCATCCGCGCCCCTTCATCGCAGGCAGCAACCGTGTGTTGAGGTGGAACAGATTGGCGGCCATCGCCTCAAAATGGGTCAACCACTGGCCGCGTTCTGCTGATTGTGCGGTACCGGGGGGTGGGCCGCCGCCGTTGTTCACGATGATATCGACGCCGCCATCTTTGAGCAGCTCGTCAACCACCCCGTCCACTTGCGAAAGATCCGCCAGATCCAGCGCCAGCGGTGTGACATCCGTCATGCCCTCTGCCCAATCCGCAATCTTGTCGCGGCTGCGTGCAGCGGCAATAACTGTTGCGCCTTCGGCAGCCAGCGATTTGGCGATGGCCATGCCAAGACCGCGGCTGGCACCCAACACAAGCGCCCGTTTTCCGTTCAGTTCGAGATCCATCAGCCCAGTTCCTTCAATCGTCGTTCTTGTCGTTCAATCAAACGGTCCACTTCCGCGCGACTGTTTGCCGACAAACCCGCGCCCGGTTTACGCAGGGCGTCATGGGCAATGATCCCGCGCCGGGCCAGTGTGTATTTTCGGATGGCAAGGCCCATGCCCGGCTGCTGTTCAAAACGGGCCAGCGGCAAATAGGCGTCAAAGATATCGCGCCCGCGTTCGGCCTCTCCCTTGGTGTAGTGTTCGACCACGCTGACCATCATCTCTGGGTAGGCAAAGCCGGTCATGGCACCATCGGCCCCGCGTGCCATTTCCTCGGGCAGGAACAACCCGCCATTGCCGCAGAGGATCGACAGCGGCCTGTCCAGCGCGCCCGCCTTGCGCAGCGCGGTGATTTTTTCCAACCCCGGCCAATCCTCATGCTTGAGGCAAACGCAGGTTGGCAGATCGTTGACTATTCTGGCGATCACCTTGGGCGCGATCTGCACCCCTGTGACCAGCGGGAAATCCTGCAAGACAAAAGGCACATCGCCGATCAGCTCAGCCACCTGGCTGTAGTAGGTCACGATCTGATCATCGGTGCGCAGATTTCCAGGCGGTGCCACCATCACACCGGCCGCGCCAAGATCCATCACCATCTGCGTCAAGGCCCCGATCTGGGCAAAGCCGGGGGCGGACACGCCCACAACCACCGGCACCCGGCCATCGACACGGGCCAATATTCGCGCCACCACATCACGCGATTCCTCAACTGTCAGCTTGGGCGCTTCGCCCATCATGCCCAAGACCGTCAGCCCTGTCGCACCTGCACCGAGGTAGAAATCCACCATCGAGTCGCAGCTGTCCATGTCGATGCGCCCGTCCGGGTGAAAGGGCGTCACGGCGATCACAAAGACGCCTGCAGCTTGGGGAGTAAGTAAAGTCATTGTTGGTCCTATCGTGTCTTTTGAAGTGCCACCCGCCCGATCGCCATTGCAGTGGCGGCCTGACAAGGTTCGACCACCGGAATACCGAGGTGGGTCTCAAGTTCGGTGCGAAAGGCGGTCATGCCCGCGCAGCCCAGAATAGCGACGTCCGCCCGCGCGGTGTCACGCAGATGCGCGCCCACGGACTTGAGCCGCTCAAACGTGCGGGTTTCATCGGCCAGTTCGGCCACCCCCAATTCCAGCGGGTGATCCCCCGCCAGCCGGTCCATCACGCCCATCGCGCCCAGGTATCGCATATGCCGCGGGATGCTGGTGGACAGGATGGAGATGATGCCGAACCGTTGGCCCAGGGTCATCGCCGTCAGGATAGAGGCCTCCGCAATGCCCAGTACCGGATGGTTTGACTGTTCGCGCAGCGCCGCCAGCCCCGGATCGGAATAACATGCCACGACAAAGGCGCTGGCGTTTTCTTCCAGTGCCGCGCAATGGGCCAACATCGGAGCCACGACCCCATCCACATGGGCTTGCGTTTCAATGCCCGGCGGCCCTTCGGCCAAGGTCCGCGCCTCAATCGGCACCGGCGCGGCAGAACGCATCGGATCCACGGCGCGGTCAATGCCATCCGTGACAAACTGGCTGCTGTTGGGATTGATCACATAGATGGTCATGTGGGTGTTGCCTCTCTTCCCCAAAAATCATCCGGCAGGGCCATATCGGCCTGGCCGCCACCGATACGTTGCAGCATCACGGCACATTGCCGCGCTGCATCGGCGAGGATCTCATCCTCATGCACCTGCGTTGCACGGCCATCCTCAAGCACCATGGCCCCGCCAACCATCACATTGCTAACATCATTGCCATTTGCAAAACAGACCAGCCGGTGCAGCGGCATGTTGGGCGGGAACAGATGCGGGCGGCGCAGATCAACGGTGATGATGTCCGCGCGTTTGCCAATCTCCAACGACCCGATATCGGCCTCCATGCCCAAGGCCCGCGCGCCGCCAATCGTGCACATTTCCAGTGTCTGGCCGATGGGCAGGACATCTGCATCCTGAAAATGCTTGCGGTGATAATGCATCGCCTGCTGCATGTGGCGGAACATATCCGCTGAGCGGTCTGGCGCGGTCGCGTCCGAGCCAAGCGCAACCGTCGCCCCTTGCGCCATCAGCTCAATCGCGGGGCAGCGCCCCGAAATGGAGGCATTGGCGGAGGGGTTATGGGCCACCTTGGTGCCTGTCTCGGCGATCAGTGCGATCTCGTCATCGTGCAGATCAATGCAATGGGACAGCAAGGATTGCGGCCCCAACAGACCCAGTTCATGTGCCCGCAGCACCGATCCGCGCCAGTGTCCGTCTTGGGTAAAGATCGCGCCTTTGTCTTTGGCAAATTGCCGGACCGCCTGGCTTTGTGCGCAGGCGGCGGCATAGTCTTCGGGCGCCATGTCGCGCTCATGTTCGTCGCGCAAGACAGGATAAAGCATGGCGATGCGGATCGTGTCATCTGCCTTGCCGTGCCATTCCTCAAAGATGTGTTTGCAGGTTTCGAACTGCTGCTCGAAACGCACCGGAAAGGTCGTGCGGGTGCCGCTATTCCAATGGGCATAGTCAATCGGATGCGGGGCGCGGGTCGGCCCCACGGCAACAACCGACCGGGCGCCGACGGACAGCACCCCGTCGCAATGCGCCTTGGCATAGGCCGGATCGTCTGTGCGCATGATCGTATCGCCGCCGCCCAGCAGGGATACCCCGGTGGTCACACCAAACCGCAGCCGCTCCAACGCGGCAAGGCGGGCCTCGGCAAACCAGAACGCCGCGTCCGAGGCTTGGGTGTAGATCTCGCCGCAGATCTCCTCCCAACGGTTCCCATTGTGCATACCGATGGATTTGATCAGCCCGTGGCCGGCGTGGGCATGCACATCCACAAGGCCCGGCAGAATGATCTGATCCGTGCAATCAATGACCTGCGCCGCGTGCACCTGATCGGCCAGCGCCGCAGCCGCGCCCAAGGCGACGATATGCCCTCCCGCAACCGCCACCGCGCCACAATCCACCACGTCACGCTGTTCGTTCATCGTGACCAAGCAGCCGCCGGTAAAAAGCGCATCTGCCTCAATCATGGCAGTGTCTCCAGTTTTGGCAATTGTCGCACGTCAATGACCCCGTCCGCTGGCATTTCGAAATCCGGGTTCGCGCCCCAAAGGCCAATCACCCGGACCGGATTGTAAAGTGTCAACCAAGCCGGATCATCCTGCAACAGCCTATAGGCCTCCTGCCAGATCTCGCCCCGCAGGTTGCGGTCGGTTGTCACCCGGCCCTCGTCGATCAAGGCTTCGATCTTGGGGTTCTTGTACCCCTGCCACCACGATCCTTTGACCCGCCCGTCGATCTTTTCATAAAGTACGCGGTAGGTGCTCATCGGACTGGAATCGAACACGCAAAGATCGGCGATCTCCTTGCGGCGCACCGTATGGGCGTAGTCTTCCCGCTCCGGATGCACGGTGACCGCCAATGTGATCCCGACCTCAGCCAATTGCGCGGCCAGGGCTGCAGTCAACCGTTCGGCCTCATCAGGAAGCCGCGTCGGGCAATCCACGCTCAACGTCAGACCAGAGCCATGCCCGGCTTCGGCCAACAGCCGCATGGCGGTTTCTCGATCCGTCGTGATCGTGGCGTCTTGGCAGGAGCCATAATGATTTGGACTAACGAACCCGTGCAGCGGCTGCGCCGCACCAAGCATCACAGTTTGCACAATCGCGTCCCGGTCTACCGCGAGGCTCAATGCCCGGCGCACGCGCGCATCGGCCAGCGGCCCCTGCGCGGCGTTCAGCAAATAGATGATGGCGACCGGCGACAAATAGGCGCAGCGCATAGCGCCCAACCGGCGGGAGGCCTCAAAATCCAGCCCATTGGCAATGGCTACTTCACCGCGTTCAAGCATCGCCAATCGCTCCGCCGGGTCATTGACAAGCCTCCAAGTAATCTCAGCATTGGCGGGCGTCCCGGCGAAGTGATCCGCAACGCGGGTAGCGGTGATCTGGGTTTCATCAACCGATTGCAGGCGGTACGGGCCACTGCCGATTTGCACGGAATAGTCCTTGGCATCAAGGGCGGCAAAAGCAGCGGGCGCGACGATGAAACCTTGCTCCAACACATCAAGCAAATCCGCCATCGGGGCGGCCAGCCGCACGGACAACCGATGCGGGCTCAGAACTTCCAGCGCTGCTCCGCCAAGAAATTGCCGCCATACAGCAGGCGCCCCAAGGGTATAGCCTTTGTCGGCCCGCGCCATACGCTCAAGGCTCGCAGCGACAGCCGTTGCGTCACAGGCGGAACCGTCATGAAATGTCACGCCCTCTTGCAAATCAAAAACCCAATGCCGCGCATCGTCGCTCACGGTCCAGCTTTGGGCCAGATGCGGCACAAAATCGGTGCCCGCACGGCGCACCAAGGTATCATAGATCGCATGCAGGATCGGCAGCTCGTCACTGGCATCCGTACAATCGTGGGGGTCGTGAATGCCTAAACGCGCCTGTGCGATTGTGGTCATGGGTGATCCCTTTCCGGTTCGTCCGTCAGGTGGCACGCCACGGTTTGCCCATCGCCCACGTCCTGTAGCGCGGGGCGTTCGCGGGCGCAGCGGTCCCATGCAAAGGGGCAGCGGGTCCGAAAACAGCACCCCTCCGGAAGATCAAGCGCCGATGGCACTTCGCCGCTGAGCACAATTTCCTCGCTGCTGCGTTTGGGTTTGATGCTGGGCGCCGCAGAAAGAAGCGCACGTGTATAGGGATGGCGCGGACGCGAGAACAAAACGTCACGCGGCGCGTTCTCAACCATGAAGCCCAGATACATCACGCCAACACGGTCCGCGATGTGATGCACCACTGACAGATCGTGACTGATGAACAGATAGGCCAGCCCAAATTCGTCACGCAGGTCTTTCATCAGGTTCAGGATCTGCGCCTGAATGGACACATCCAAGGCCGAGACCGGCTCGTCCGCCACAATCAATCCCGGCGTCACCGAAAGCGCGCGGGCAATGCCGATCCGTTGCCGCTGCCCGCCGGAAAACTGGTGCGGATAACGCCCGGCATGTTCTGCGTTCAGCCCCACCCGCGCCAACAGTTTTTCGATCTGATCAGGCACGGCCTTGCGGTCTGCGGCGGTCTTGGCTTGCTCCAGCAATGGCTCTGCCACGATGTCGCGGACTTTCTGGCGCGGGTTGAGCGAGGCGTAGGGATCTTGAAAGATCATCTGCATCTTGGCGCGCACTGGCAGCATCTCGGCGAACCCGTGACCGGCGATGTCTTCGCCATCGACGTGGATCTCGCCAACAGTGGGTTTGTAGATGCGG
>Ga0316202_10002487_pt1 | contig 12074 bp, 10 predicted proteins | sample 3monrhotite_MG_FD_204934 | JGI IMG/M metagenome (GOLD analysis project Ga0316202, IMG submission 204934) | Microbial mat bacterial communities from mineral coupon in-situ incubated in ocean water Damariscotta River, Maine, United States -... | ecosystem: Environmental > Aquatic > Marine >... | reverse complement strand
GCCTCCATGATGTCGGTGGCGACGAACTCAAACGGGACCAGCTCGTTGAGCTTGGTGCTCAGGATGAGGGAGGCCTCGGCGTCGCTGGTGTCGGTGAAGTCGCCCTCCAGGTCGCCGGTGACGTTGCCGAAGATGCCCTTGAGGGTGCCGCCCCAGGTGCAGGCCACCTCGCCCACGAGCTGCGGCGAGGCGCTGTCGTCGACGTCGATCTCGGCGGTGCCGGTGCAGGTGTCCGAGAGCGCCTTGAGGAAGGTGGCGGTGATGGTGAAGTCACCGGTGTAGGTGCCGCTCCAGTCGCAGCCGTCGTCCGGGTTGGCGCCGGCGTCGTCGTCGTCGCAGTCCTCACCGTCGGCGATGTACCCGGACGGGGGCGTGCAGGCGGCCTGCTCGCCGTTGACGTCCCCGAACCCGTCGCCGTCGAGGTCGGGGTACCACAGGTCGGCCTGGGGGATGTCGTGGTCGTCGTCGTCCGCGAAGCCGTCGCAGTCCTCGTCGGTGAGGTCGGGGTCGCAGACCTCGGTGCCGCCGGGGTTGACGCTGGCGTCGGTGTCGTCGCAGTCGTCGCCCTGGGCGATGTAGTCCGCGGACAGGGCGCAGGCGGTGCTCAGGCCGTTGATGTCCCCGTAGCCGTCGCCGTCGCTGTCGAGGTAGCCGACCTCCATGCTCGCCGGGTCTGTGCTGTCGTCGAGGTCGTCGACGAGACCGTCGCAGTCTTCGTCCTGGTCCGCGTCGTCGCAGACCTCCTGGCCGGCGGGGCTGATGGAGGCGTTGGTGTCGTTGCAGTCGCCGCCGTTGCTGGTGGTCGCGGTGGAGGGGCAGCCCTCGCGGCCGGCGCCGTCCTCGCCGTAGCCGTCGCCGTCGAGGTCCGGGTAGATGATCTCGGTGACGCCCTCGTCGACGGTGCCGTCGCAGTTGTTGTCGACCTCGTCGCAGACCTCCGGCGCGCCGGGGTAGGTGGCGGGGTCGTCGTCGTCGCAGTCGACGTCGCCTGCCGCCCCGTCGCCGTCGAGGTCGACCGCCTCGATGGGATCACCGGTGTCGAAGATCTCAGGATCGACCTTGATGTTGTCGCCGGTGCAGGCGAGCAGAAACAGGAACATCATCGGGGCCTCCGCGTGGCCCAGTGTAGCGTCTCAGCCCGGCCAGGTGCGGCCCACGGGGAAGGTCATCTGGAACCGCGGCACGCTGAGCGCCGCGATGACCCGCCGCTGGCCGAGGTCTGGGAACCGCTCCGGATCAAAGCGCGCGCGCACCATGCGCGCCGGACAGCACCACCCCCGCGCCGAGAGGGTGACCGACAGCCGCGCAGGCTCCCAGGGCTGCATGAGGGTGCGCACCCGCCCCGGCAGCAGCGCGGACGTGAACGGCACCGACAGCAGCGGCACCGAGCGGAACGCGAGCTCACCGATGTCCGCCCCGTCGGGCGCGCGCAGCCCGATCCGGGTGTCGCGGCCGTCGACTTCCCAGTCGAAGTCGGCGACCTCCTTGGGGATGCCCCAGTTTGCACGACCCGATACCACGCTCGCCATCGTCGAGACGTAGATCCGGGTGATGCTCCGGTACCGGCCCTCGGGGAAGGCAAAATTCCCCGGGATGTAGAGCAGCTCCCGGTAGGGACCGGCCTCGGAGTGCTCGTAGTCGACCGCCATCACCACGTTGATGTGATCGCGCTGCCGTGGATAGTGGCTGGGGATCGCGCCATCGCGCGCGTCGGCAGCCGGCGAGGACCGCAGCAGGAGGATGTGGCCGCGCCCGGTCAGTGTCCACGGCGCCGTGGTGATGGCATGCTCGCTCATGGCCCCCAGTGTAACGGCCAGGGCAGGGGCCGGCAGCGGCGGCTACACTGCCAGCATGCCAGTCTGGATCGGGACATGGGCGGTGGTGCTGCTCGCGGGCTGTGGGACCGTCGAGCGCGGCAAGCGCTGCGACCGCCACAGCGACTGCCAGGAGCGCGCCGCGTCCTGCGAGATCTGGAGCAACGCCTCTGGCGAGGCCCGCCGGACCTGTGAAATTCCCTGCGACCGTGACGTCGACTGCCCCGAGGGCGAGCTGTGCACCCTGGTCGGGTACCGCGGAGAGGTCTGCGCGGTCGAGGAGTAGGTGCTTGACCCGCTCTCGCCCACCGCCCTATCTTGCCCAGCATGACGACGCTGACTGCGGCCCTGCTCCTGCTGGCCGGGCCTCCTGCCGCCGCTGACGACGACCCCGACCCCCAAGACGAGCGGGGCCTCGCCCGTCGCTACATCGACCAGATCCTCGACGACGAGCCGTCGAACGGCGAGCCGCAGTTTCTCATCTACCCGGTCGTCGCGTACGCCCCCGAGACCCGTCTGGAGGTCGGCCTCTCCAGCTTGTACCTGTTCCACGCCCGCCGAGACCCGGACAACCGCCTCAGCGAGGTGCCGATCTACGCGTTCTACACGCAGAACAACCAGTATGGCCTCTGGGTCGAGCATGTCATCTTCTCGGACCAGAGCCGGCTGTCGTTCCTCGGAGAGAACCGGATCCAGGACTTCCCGCTGAAGTACTACGGCATCGGCGCCGACGCGGCATACGAAGACGCCGTGCTGGTCGAGGCGCGGCAGCTCCAGCTCCGGGAGCGGGTGCTGGTGCGGGTCAGCGGCAGCGACTTCTACGTCGGCCCAGAGGTCGGCTTCAGCTCGATGCGCGACGTGGCGTTCCGCGCCCTGGAGGGGGGGCCGGAGCCGGGCGCGCTGCCGCGGGGCGGGGAGGGGACCCGCAACCTGACGATGGGCGCGGGCGTCGTCCGCGACACCCGCCACAACCCCCTCAACGTGCGCGACGGCTTCTTCGGGGAGCTCGCCTGGCTCGGCAGCACCGACGGGTTCGTCAGCGACTACAGCTTCTCGAACGTCTACATCGACATCCGGGGCTTCGAGCGCATCAAGGACAACAACGTGCTCGCCGGACGCTTCGTCGGTCAGTTTGGCGCCGGCGACATCCCCTTCGGTGACCTCGGCCTGCTCGGCGGAGACAACCTGATGCGCGGCTACTACGTCGGCCGCTACAGGGATCGCAACCTCGCGGTCGCCCAGGCCGAGATGCGCTTCCTGCCCCTGCCGCTCGGCTTCACCAACCGCATCGGCGCGGCGGTCTTTGTGGCGACCGGCACGGTCTTCCCGTCCCTCGACGCCGTGTCGCTGCGCGACGTGCGCGTCACCGGCGGCGCCGGGCTGCGTGTGCTGACGTTCCCGAAGTCTGACATCTTCACCCGCGTCGACCTGGGCCTCAGCGAGGACGGCACGGGCCTGTATGTGTACGTCGGCGAGGCATTCTGAGCCGATTACGGCCGCCCTGTAATCAGACGTATTGGCCTGTAATGGGCTGACCGTCGGTGGTGTGGGTACATAGAAGGCGTGAGCGGGCTGGTGCTGCACCCCCCCACATTTCCCCCCACGCAGCGCCAGTCTTCCCCCACACCCCAGCCCGTCAGGCCCGGCAACACCTCTCTGGCTGCGGCCCGCAGGTCACAACTCCCCCACTGTGACCTGTGGGCCCTCGTGTTTGTTTGTTGACAGTCGCCGCTTCATCCCCGCAGCAGGACGTCTCCTCGACCCGCTGCGGGGTTTTGCGGTTCCCGTGTACCGTGAGGGGATGGACAACGTCCTCCACAGCGCCCGGCCACACCCACCGGTGTCTTCTTGATCGCCGCGGCCTGGGTCGCCATCGCGCTGGATGTTGCCGGTGCGGTGGTGCTCGGGTGGGCTGCGGTGGTCCTGGCGCGGATTCTCTGGAGCAGCATCGTGCAGCGCGATCGCCGGATCGGCTCGATCGTTCTGGCGGTCGGCCTGCTCCTGGCCCTGCACCCAGCGCTCGGGATCTGGTGGTGTCTGCACGACAGGCCGGTGCTGGCGCTGGTCTACAGCGTCGTCAGCGCGGGTGCCTGCGCCGGGCTGGCGTGGGTGATCGGGCAGAGCGCAGAGGCCGCGGCGCGGCCCTGAGCTACGGCAGGGGCTGGTTCTGGGTGTAGATCGACAGCCGCACGCTCTGCGAGGCGCCGAAGTCGGACCAGCCCAGGCTGACCTGTCCCCGTGGGGTCTCGTCGCGCTCGGCGTAGATGAGTTTTCGGCTCCGGTAGCCAGAGCCGCCCACGCTGTACTCCACCCACCCCTTGTCGATCACCGTGAAGCCTGCACGGCAGGGAGCCAACAGGTCGGCGGCCTGGTCGTAGCTCTGCTGCGCCACCTCGGTGCTTCCGGCGGGGAGGTCGATCCGCAGCTCGGTCGCGTGAAGCTCGGGCGCGCCGAGGCCGGGCAGCATCGCGGAGAGCTGCTGCGGGGACAGCGCGCGCATGTCGTCGAAGTCGATGTGGGCCTGCGCCGTCAGGTAGTCGAGCGCCTCACACAGCCCCGCGCCGGCGTCCGGGGGCGCCTCGGGGCCGAAGAACGACCAGTTGACGTTGAAGTTGCCGGTCTTCTTTCGGTTCGCGTGGATCGAGAGCGTCCAGGTGCCGGCCTCAGCGAGCGAGATGCGCGTGAAGCCGCCCTTTCCGAGCGTGGACGGGTCCATCACGATCTCGTTGCCGCCGGGACTGGTCAGGGTGTACGTCGAGCCGTCGATGCTGGAGTAGACCTGGACCGTTCCGCTCAGGCCGCCCATCAGCTCGATCGGGACGGCCTGGATCATGCTGCCGCGCTTGCCGCGGAGCTCGTCGCCATCGCCCAGGTCGCCCTCGACCCGGCCGCTCTCGCCGAACCAGCCGGGTCCGGGTGGCTTGGGTGGGTTGTAGGCTTCCTGCGCCGCGCTCAGGGGGATCAGTGCCAGCAGCATCACCATCGCTTCTGCTCCGGTCTCGGGGATGGTTTAGCCTGACACACTTTGCCCTTCGCGGTTCTCCCCAGGATCGGAAAAACAAGGGTGTACAAACGGAACGGTTTGATAACGCGATGCAACACCGGGCAACGAATCGAGCGGTTTTTCGCTGTTATGTTATCGTTCTATCTTGGTTTTGGTGAAATTTGTGCGCCCGTGTCGGTGTGGGTATCTTGAGTGTGCCTGCTGATGGTAGCGGGCCAAACGCGGCAGATGGTTGCCACCCCTGTGTCCGTCTTGTGGGCATGGGCAGGATTGTGGGAGTTAGAGATGGGTGCAAGTGCAAGCCTCGGGCTGAACCTGAACGCAAACGTGGATCTCAACGAGATGGCCGATCAGATCGTGTCGGCGATCAACAGCCTGGACTCGGACAAGTATCGCGACAAGAGCGACACCTGGCTGTTCTTCGAGGGCAACGGCGCCACGCAGGAGATCGTCGGATCGCTGCCGCGGTACGACGCAAAGTACGATGACTCGCGGTTCGACATCAACGCCAAGGATGTGAGCTGGTTTGACAACGACGAGGCGCGCTCGGTGCTCGTGCAGAATGCCAAGGCCGGCGACACGCTGCGCGTCTACGACAGCCCCAAGGCCTCGACCAGCGATGACTGGACCGAGATCTCGATCAAGCGGGACCTGTCGTACATGGTCATCGCGACCTTTGAGCAGAGCTACGAGAACGACCTCTACAAGATCTCGTTCCACCGGCACAACGGCCTGGACGGCAAGGTGTCGCGGGCCCGAAACTACTGATCAGAGGCTGCGGATGCGGAGGTCGGGCACGCCGAGGCGGATCTGGCGAGAGCCCCGGCGGCGCTCGATCAGCTCCGTGCCCTCGGCAGGCCCGGCCTGGGCAAGCTGCTGGCGGGCGCGGAAGATCAGCATGTTGAAGTGGCCCTCGCTGAGGTTCATCCGCTGGGACAGCTCGTCGTGGTACACCCAGCCCTGCTCGGCCTCGGGCAGGCCGGCGTCGTCGTGGCGGGCGCGGGCCAGGGTCAGCAGCAGGTAGCTGTGGGCGCGGTGCCCGAGCGGGATGGCCTTTCCGCCGACGTGGGCGGTCAGCTCGATGTGCTCCTCGTCGCGGCTGACGGCAAACTCCAGCGAGAGGGCGCCCGAGGCGAGCTCCTGGGTCGGGCGAAGATCCTCGGGAAGGCCCAACGTCCAGGTGCGCCCACCAGCCTCGACGGTGTCTCCGCCGCTGACGAGCCACGAGCGGGTGCCGGCGTCGGCCCGCCAGCCCGCGCGGCTGCGGTACACACAGACCTCCGGGGCCGCCTCGGAGGGCAGGGCGAGCAGCCCGTCGGTGGCCCGGCGCTGCTCCTCGCCGCTGGCAGCGGACGCGGCGGGCGGCGCGGTGTCGACAATCTCCCAGCTGTCCCCGACGTCGCCGAAGGCCACGGTGCCGGACGCCGACAGCGCGCCCCGCTGCCCGCTCGGGAGGCGGTGGCCGTCGAGGAAGGTCCCGTTGCGGCTGCCGAGGTCGCGGACCTCCCACTGCTGGCCGCTCCAGCTCAGGGTCGCGTGGGTGCCAGAGACGTGGCTGTCCGTCAGCCGCAGGTGGCAGGTCCGGGAGCGGCCGACGAGCGTGGGGTCGGTCAGCTCCACGCGCTGTTGGGTCTGTTGGTGTCGCAGGGTCGCCATTGCGGACATGATATCTCCATTGGTCATGGATCCCTCCGACGCAACCTTCGCGACCGGGGTGCCGCCCGAGGCGGCGGGCGCCCCTGCGGCGGGGCCGCCGGTCGATCCGGCCGGCCGCTACACGGATCGGTACCTGCTGGCCCGCGGCGGGATGGGAGAGGTCCGCGCGGTCACGGACGCGCGCCTCCGGCGGGGCGCGGTGATGAAGATCGTGCTGCCGCACCTCGCGCGCACCTCCGCGGCGGCGCGGCTGCGGCGGGAGGCGGAGCTGACAGGCCAGCTCCAGCACCCCGGCGTGGTCCCGATCTACGACAGCGGCACGCTCGCGGACGGGCGGCCGTTCTACGTGATGCGCGAGGTCCAGGGCCAGACGTTCCGCGAGGCGATCCGGGCGCTGGCAGCGGACTTCAGCCACCGGGGCTTCCGGCGGCTGGTCGGCGCGCTCCAGCGGGTCTGCGAGACGATCGCCTACGCCCACAGCCAGGGGATCATCCACCGAGACCTGAAGCCGGACAACCTCATGCTGGAGGCGTACGGATCGGTGCTGGTGCTCGACTGGGGCATCGCGCGGCGGGTCGACGAGCCGGACGCGCTCGGCGCCGGCACCCCGGGCTACATGGCCCCGGAGCAGTCGGCCGGCCCGCCCGAGGCGGTCGGCCCGCCCTGCGACGCCTACGCGCTGGGGGTCGTCTTGTCCGACCTGCTCGCCGCGCACCCGGAGCCGCCGCCGACCCTCCGGGACCTGATCGCCGCGACGGCCCGCTCGCCGCTGGAGCGGCCGGCGGCAGAGGCGATGGCCCTGGAGCTGTCGGCCTGGCTCGACGGCGCCCGCCGCCGAGAAGAGGCGCTGCGGGCGGTCTCTGAGGCGGACCGGCTCCAGCCGTCGGTCGCCGCGCGGCGGCAGCGCGCCGGCACCCTCGACGCTGCCGCCCGCGCGGCGCTCCAGGCGCTCCCGCCGCACGCGCCGGTCTCTGAGAAGGGGCCGCACTGGGCGCACCAGGACACCGCCGCGGCGCTGCGGCAGGAGGCGCTGCTCGCAGAGCACCGCTGGGAGCAGATGCTCAACCACGCCCTGCGGCTGTACCCCGACCTCCCCGAGGCTCACGCGCGCCTCGCGTCGCACTACCACCGGCTGCACCAGGCAGAGCTTGACCCGGCCGCTGCGCTGCGCCTGGAGGCGCTGCTGCGCCGCCACGGCGCGGCCAGCCACGCCGACTACCTCCGCGGCGAGGGCACCCTGGCGCTCGCCTCCGATCCGCCCGGCGCCGAGGTCGTGGCCCGCCGGTTCGTGCTCACCCAGCGCCGCCTGGTGCCCGGCGCGCCGGTCTCCCTGGGGCGAACACCGCTCACCGCGCAGCTGCCGCACGGCTCGTGGCTCATCGAGCTGCACGCCGCCGCGCGCCCGCGGGTCTGCTACCCGGTGCTGGTGCCGCGCGGCGGCGTGTGGTCGACCACGCCGCCGGGGGGCTCGCCCGCGCCCGTCGTCCTCCCCGAGGCGCTCGCGCCCTCGGAGCGCTACGTGCCCGCCGGCTGGTGCATCGTCGGCGGAGACCGCGCGGCGGTCGACCCAATCGCAGCGACGCGGGTGTGGGTTCCGGGCGTGGTGTTCCAGCGGGATCCGGTGACCGTCGCGGCGTACTGCCGCTTCCTCGACACGCTGCCGGCCGAAGAGGCCGCGCAGCGCCAGCCGAGGCGCCAGCGCGCGCCGAGCGACCCCGGCACGCCGCGGCTGGTGCGTGGCCCCGCGGGCTGGGCTCCTGCCGCGGGGCTCGACCCGGCGCTGCCGGTCACCGACGTCTGCTGGCGCGACGCGGCGGCGTACGCGGCGTGGTGGGCCGCGGAGACCGGCCAGCCCTGGCGGCTGCCGCACAGCATCGAGTGGGAGAAGGCCGCGCGTGGCGTCGACGGCCGCCGCTACCCCTGGGGAGACTTCTGCGACCCGACCTGGGCCAACCTGGTCCACTCCTCGCCCGCGCGGCCCGCGCTGGCGCGCACGGGCGACTGGCCGCTGGACGAGGGACTCTACGGCGTGCGCGGGCTGGTCGGCAACGCCCGCGACCTGTGCCTGGACGCCTACCGCCGCGAGCCGCCGCCGCCGCACCTGCACCCGGACGAGGGCGTCGGGGGCGAGGGGATGCGAATGGTCCGCGGCGGGAACTACGCGGTCGCTCCGGCGATGGCCCGCTGCGCGGGCCGGCTGGTGGTGGGGCCGGGCAACCGCTACCCCAACATCAGCTTCCGCCTCCTTCGGCCGCTCAGTTGAGCTTGTCGGTCGTCATCATCACGATGTTGGTCACCTCGTACTGGCCCGGATTCGGGTTTCCACCGCCGTCTCCGGGGTGGTTGTCGGTGCTGGCGTTGGGGCCGCCGGGGGCGTACCGGAACTGGAGGTAGTGGTTGCCGTACGGGATCCCGCCCGGCAGCGTCTCGCCCTCCTGGACAACGATCAGCCACGGCTGCGGCATGACGGTCGGCTGCCCGCCAGCGGTCTCCCAGGCGACGTCGCTGTACTCGTACCACTTGTTCTCGGTGGGCTTGACCTTCAGCCAGGCGATCGGGATCGCGGCGCTGTCGGTCGAGAAGCTGATCGAGAACCAGTCGTTGTTCTGGCTGATGTAGTAGTTCTTTGCGCCGGACAGCGGCGGGAACGGCTTGCTCTCGAACTGGGTGGCGTTGTTGGGCTGGAGAGGCGGGAGGCTGGCGGACGCGACGAGCGCCAGCCGGAAGCCGCCCTGGGGCCAGGGGGCGCCCTGCCAGAACCAGTACTCGCGCTGGGCAGGCCAGCTCTGGTTCTGGATGGTGACGCTCTGCTGCCCGGTCGCGATCAGGTGCCCGATCGGGGCGCCGCCGTAGAAGGGCGTGATCTCGTAGGCGGCGTAGCCCATCGGCTGGCCGCCCTCGGTCTCCTCGGGCAGCACCTCGCGCCCGCCGGTGAAGGGGCCGACCTCGGGCTGGGGCTGGGGGAGGGTCTTGGGGTGCAGCAGCGGCAGCGCGAGCAGCGCCGGTGGCCCCTCCAGCACGGGGGTCTGCGCGAAGCCGAGGGTGCGCAGCAGTCCCGCGACCTGCTCCAGCAGGTCCTGGTAGCTGACGTTAAAATAGGACAAGCCCGAGTCAGGGTCCTCGCTGCGGGAGGCCCGGCTGAGCGCGGCGGTCGCCGCCCAGGTGAAGGCGCCGTGGTACCCGTTCTGGAGGAACGCCTCCTGGCTGGTCTCGGCCGGCCGACACGCCGCGAACACGAGGTCCCCGGCCCGCAGCTCCCGCCGGAGCCCCGCGACGGAGACCCCGTGCGCCACCTGGGCTCGCCGCCCGATCGCGCCGAGCAGGCCCGTGACGTTGTGGGGCGGCGCGGCGTGGCAGGTGTCGAGGAAGATCGTCACGTTCGTCCGCGGCGCGCGTGCCGAGAGCAGGTTCGCGATCTGGCTGTAGGGCACTGCGTTCGAGAGGTCTGGCCGCACGTCGCTGGGGCACAGCACCAGCGTGCTCCCGTCGCTGGAGCCGTGGCCGGAGTACGCGAGCATGCCCTGTCCGGCATCTTGGCCGCCGATCGCCTCGGCCAGCCACGCGACCCCGTTGGTGATCTGGCTGGCGGTGGCCTCGCCGAAGGTCACCCCGGTCGCGTCGAAGGGCAGGTCCGCGGCGGTCAGCGGCGGGCTCGCGAGCACGCGGATCTGCTCGATGCCGAGCGCGCGCGCCGTGCTGGCCCAGGCGACCGCGTCGTGGCGGGCGCCCTTCAGGTCGGCGGCGCCGTCCGGCGAGAGGCTTCGGTACTGGTCTACGCCGATGACAAGCGCAGCGCGTGTGGGGGCCGTGTCCATGAAAAACTCCCGGAGAAACGAGGGGGGCCGGGACAGTGTACCCAAGCCAGCGCCTCGCTCTCTGCAACAGCGGACCACAGGCCATCACGCTCAGTCGGTGTCGGTCCCCGCAAAGACGGCGATGCTGCGGCCGTCCGGCCGCAGGCAGACGGCGACCTCGTCGATCGACACCCCATAGAACCAGTCCGACGGCGAGCGGAACGTCGCCCACTGGCACCGCTCTGCGGTCGCCGCAATCTCCGCGAAGCTGCCGCTGGCCCCCGACAGCGCCGCCAGAGAGCGCCACGCGTCCCGCCGGCCCCAGGCCGCCGACCACGCCAGGTTCGTGCAGCCGCCCAGCGCCGCCGCGGACAGCAGCAGCGCGTAGGCCTCGTCCGGGCGCATCGCCTGGGTCTTCAGCCCTGGCGGTGCCGTCACCGGCCTGAACGGACGATCCTCCCGCGCGCTCCGGTTGCTGAAGCACGACAGCCGCAAAGACGCGACCACCGGGCGGCTCAAGGCCCGGAGCGGCGCACCCAGCGAGAAGACGGCGACCTCGACCTTCCCGTTGTGGGCCACCGTCGAGGCGTACGCCGCCGCGAGCGCCTCCTGCTGCTCGACCCGGAGCGAGCGGCGCGTCACCTTCGGCGGGGCAGGGGTGCCGGGCAGCTCCACCTGGTTCAGGTTCCACAGCGGACCGCCGCCCCAACTGCCTGCGCTGGTGGCGGTGTAGCGGCCAGCGAATTGCTGGGCGTGGACCTCGATCGGCAGCGGGTGGAGGGGGAGCGAGGCGAGCGGGTGGTCGAGCGCCGACCAGAACGCGGACACGGCTGCGTCGTGGCGCAGGTCTGCGCCGCGCGCCACAGACTCCTGGATCCACATCGCCAGGATGGCCGTCCAGTGCGGGCTCGTGGAGAGGGGGAGCGCCGCGGTGAGCGCGCCCGGCGGCTGGCTGGCGCCGAGCCGGGCGGCCAGCGAGCGCTCTCCCTCGTCGGCGTGCCGTCCGCGGGGGACAAAGTAGGACGGTGGTAAGCACGCCGCGAGGTAGGGCACGCTGCCAGGGATCACAGCCAGGGCCTCGATCGCGAGGCGCTGGAGGCGCGGCGGCGCCCAGCCCGGCTCGCCGTCGAGGCGCACGATGAGGTCCACCAGCCAGCCCGGCTGCCGGTCCCGGACCGCGGCCATGAGGCTGTCGGTGGTGTCGGACCAGTCGTTGTTTTGAAGCCGCTCGGCGAGCACGTCGGGGGAAGGTAGCATCCCCTGGAGGGTATCCCTGCACGCAGCGGACAGCCTGGATAGATGCAGCCCGCCCCCGGAGCCTTGATGGACGAGCCCGCGCCCAGAGACCCCGACGACGTGCTCATCAGCCGCCGGGTCGACGCCCCCTTCGCCCACCTCGGCGAGATCAGCCGCTTCGTCGGCCGGTTCTTCTGGGAGGTCGTCCAGCCGCCGTACAACGTCACCGAGGTCGTGCGCCTGACCTACGAGCTGGGCGTCAAGACGCTGCCCCTCATCACCCTCACCGGGCTGATCACCGGGCTGGTCTTTACGCAGCAGTCTCGGCCGTCGCTCGCCAGCTTCGGCGCCGAGTCGTGGCTCCCGTCGCTCGTCGCGACCGGGATCGTGCGCTCGCTCGCGCCCCTGATCACCGCGCTGCTGTGCGCGGGCAAGATCGGCTCCAGCATCGGCGCAGAGCTGAGCTCGATGAAGGTCACCGAGCAGATCGAGGCCCTGGAGGTCTCGGCGGTCGACCCGTACCGGTACCTCGTGGTGACCCGCACCGTCGCCACCACGGTGAGCATCCCG
>Ga0316202_10002486_pt1 | contig 12074 bp, 3 predicted proteins | sample 3monrhotite_MG_FD_204934 | JGI IMG/M metagenome (GOLD analysis project Ga0316202, IMG submission 204934) | Microbial mat bacterial communities from mineral coupon in-situ incubated in ocean water Damariscotta River, Maine, United States -... | ecosystem: Environmental > Aquatic > Marine >... | reverse complement strand
AAAGTGAACTGCCACCGCGTCATACATCGGCAAACAATAAAGATATCCTGCGCGCGATCAACACACTAAAACAAGAGCAGGCTGATGTTCTGGCATCGCCTCGTCTGCTGAGCCGGTTTCTGTGCGGCATCAGCTCCCCTCGTATTAGTCGCAACAAACTCAGTACACATAGACTGTTTGGCAGTCTGGAAAGCATATCCTTCGCCGAAGTCATGGCACAAATAGAGCAGAATCGGTGAAACCATCAATAACTACCCCCTCTATAAACGCTTCGTAGTACGCCCGACCATGATAAATCTGTTGCCGCCCTCGGCCTCGATTCATTACATGATAATACGCATTTTCATATTCTATTCGTTCCCTTCGCGGCATTCTTTATCTCGCATTCGTTCAATATCCGCATTCCAGCCCTAAACATATGACATTTCAACACCCGACCCCTTTTACCGCGCGACCCCTTTTACCGCGATGTTTGCTATCCGGTGGTTGACCTACCTTGCCGGGGCGGGGTTCTCACCCGCTGGAATTATCGACCTTGCTCGGCCGCACACCCCTTTTATTTTCAGGAGCGGCTGAGATTATGATAAGGAACTGTACAAGGAACGTAATCTAGTGGAACGATTATTTCAAAAGATGAAACACTTTCGCCGAGTAGCAACACGCTATGAACGATTAGGAAGAAATTATCAAGCAATGTTAAGTTTGGTGGCTTCTGTCATTTGGTTGGCTTAATTGAAAACACCCTCTAGTTAACGGTTAAGAAATTAACCCTTAAAAAAACTAGTGTAAATATGAAAAGTATATATCCGATAACAACCTGCCAAAATTTAAACTTATCCTCAAGAAAAGAGTACATTTTACCAAATGCATAAATTCTCTTGTTTTTGAGGGCAAAGAGCAAAATAAGTATAAAAACCAAACAGGATATATCAAAAAAAATTCTTGTGAAAGAAATCAAATCCACGATTTAAGCCCCAATTAGTTTTTAATTTCTACATGCAGCAGAATTTGCGACCGCAACAGCACCATTGGACGCCAAAAGCCCAGTATACATAAGAACTATAGCAATCAGAGGGCTAGCTAAAACACCTAACACGGCAGCTATAACTCCTAATGCAATAAGCCCTTGAAGACCGTCACAACGATGAGATATTGCATTATAGGTTAATATTAGATTGACTATTAAAATAGTGGCTATTATCGCAGAAATGAAAAGCAATAAAGGTGCACTAAATGCAGCACCAGCTAAACCCACGCCAAATCCTACAACCCCTAATATATCTGCCAAATCACTATCCAAAAATCCTCCATTCGCACCTCCTGCAATCAAATATGCACCAGCACCAGTATCAGGATCAATCAGTAAATAGCCAGTATTAGTTCCTCCCGCAAAATTAATGGGCTGTTCATGTGCAGTCGCGACCTTACCCGCCAATACAGCATTTCTTATTTCACCTTCAATTTCATTACTCAGATTAATTGCTGCTAAAGCATCGCTAAGATTATCTTGAGTAATTGTCCATATCCTTTGCCCTTCAGTACCAGCTATTACCAAGGCTTTAACAGCACTAATTCCCTGGGCGGGGTTATTTGCTGTTGAAAAGGCTTGCTCAGGAATAAGGTGCTCCATAGAAGAAGCCCTGTAACCAGAGGATTGAACAAAATCAATTCTATTATTTTGGTCATTATTTTTGTCTACCCCTTGTACAGCAATCCTATCTACATCTATAAACATACCATTGAAACTTATATTTCTGGGGATATCAAAAAAGAAACTTGTTTGTAAGTTTGTGCTAAATACACCAAAACTAGGTAGTCTGTAATTAATAATATTAGAGCTTTGAGCTTGTATTAAATCCTGAATATGAGTTTGCGCTAAATAACTATAAATAGTTGAGTAAAGCAAATCACCGACCAGTTGATTTTTTGTCAATGTCGAAATTTGTGCTTGATCCCCCCCTTCTAAAATAGCTTGCGTTGCTTCAATATCCGCTTGTAATCGCGCGGCTTCTTCAGGATTAGCACCTTGAAGATCAAGGCCAATCGCACGATACTCCCCCGCCGTAGGATGATTCACCGCTTGATCCCAACCAAAGGCAGGCGACCAAAGGGCTAAGGTTTCATAGAGTTCACCACCCATTGTGCCTGCGGATACGCTATGGATGACTTCACCATCTTGCATAAATTCCGCAATCAGACCAATCAAATACCCAGGCAAGGTATTAGGTAGCTGGCTAGGGTCAATCTCGCCAGTGTCAGGATCGGGTTCAGGTAGGTAGCTGTTAATTAAATCTTCATCGGCCTGTGTCGCAGGGCGGAACGAAAGCGCATGTTTTTTTCCTGCCAACTCTGGTAAAGATTGCTCAAAGGTAATCAGGCGACTGCCTTCTGTACCATAAAATTCTGTTCCCAAAGTGTAGCGAAATTTATGACGTAAACTATCGGGCAAAGCAGAATAATTGTTGGTGCGAACGATCAACTCGTAAGGTAAACCCGCTGCTAATTGTTGGTACTCTTGCACAATAACGCGCTGAATACCCAACATTTCACCAACCGTCGCATCGGGGTTTTGGTTATTGATGTAGTCTTCAATTTGTTGCTGGTAATTGGTCAAAGCGGCTTCAATAGCTGCCTGATCAACCCCCTGCACATAACCCTCTTCTTCGTTAATGGTTGCCGTTGCGGTGATTTCATCCACTAAGCCCTGTGTATCAAAGGGGACATTGGTTTCCAGGTCTTGCCCTTCGGTAAAATCGTATTGCTTAAAGCTGGCGTCTAGCGGTATCCAGTTGTCACCCACTTGGTGTTTCGCGCCACGACTGGGGAAGTAGTCCACCCAAGCCTCAACCCAGATGTGCTCCATCTCAATATGGGTGATACGGCCACCATTGATTAAGGCCACATTGGGAATACCACCTTGGCCCAGTAGTTGTTGTGCGGCTTCGGGCACATCGACACCGCCAACCCAGTTCATTACTTTGTCTACGGGCACTTGTACTGTGCCGTAGGCATAACGCGCAGGAATGTTCGCTGCCCTAAGTAATACGATTAACAAGCTCGCTGTATCAAAGGCATTGCCTTTGCCGTGCTGCATGGTGTAATCGGCACCTTGAATGGAGCCATAGCTGGGAATAAATTCGATGTTATTGCGTACCCAGCTATATATTTCTACAGGGTCTTCATTTAACTCCAGCGCCTTGACTCGAATAGCGTCAGTGAATTTGATATCTGGAGTCTCAGTTAGGTCTTCTGCCACTGGACCACCCGGCTGGCCTAGCATTTCTGGGGTTATCACGTTCGCTGCCAGTAAAATCGGCTGCGGGTGATTAGGAATGCCCGTCAAACTGCTGAGCTGTTCCGGTGTCTCACCAAGCTTTCTAGTTTTACTAGCATCCGGTGTACCCCAAGGTAATTTATTAGGATCTGTTTTCTGATGTGTCTTTTTGAGCTTGTGTTTACCCATGGTATCGTCAAGAACATCAACCGCAGTTTTTTGCGCTTCTAAATCGGTCGCTTGCAATACGGCTTGTATCTTGGCTTGCATATCGTCGTAAGCCGCCTGATATTGCGTAACGGTATCTCGATGACGCTGCAAAATCACTTCTGGAAGCCCTTTGGCAACTAGGTCAGTCTCCACTTGTGCAAAGCTCGCCAAAGATTGTGTATGCTGTTCTGTCAGGAGATCCGACAACTGCTGTAATTCGCTAATATCTTCCGGCGTAAGTTGACCAATACCAAAGAAATCAGCCAAGCTGTCTACGACTTCTTCAAACAAGTTTCCCGACGCTTCAGCCTCGTCTTTGATACGTTGATCAATCTTGGCTTTCTTTTTAGCAGACATTTCCTTGAGCTTGAGCAAACCTTGATTCATCTTCTGCTCAGGTGTACCCGTCAACACAATCAGCTCAGGGGTATTTTCAATTTCTTGCGCCACCACCTGACCAAAGGGCGAAAGGTAAAACACAAAGGTAAAGAAAAACACCATCACCGCGGCAGAAATGCGGGCAGTGATGGGACGGCGCAATGCCTCCATGGTTGTGGTTCCTCTCATCGTGTTTCCCCTGAATACATAGTCATTACTTTTTATCGCAGAGCCTTTTGTCACCTGATTATGCCGCTTTAGATTGAACATTTATTGGCCCTCACTGATAAGCTGCTTTTGCAAAAAGAATAACCATTCACCGATAGCCAGTCGCGTTTGAATAGCCAGCTCAGAAGGCTCTTTCGCAATTTCATTCGCAGCTTGTAACAAGCTATGAATGGCATTGTCATGCATACCCTTACCCACATCGGATTGTGCTGCATTTAAACGATTTGCCACATAGTCGTAACGCGCGATATCCATACCGTTGATTTTCAACACTTCTACTAAAGCCAAGGCGCGTTGATAGGGAGATATTGCTGGTATACTTGCCAATCTCAATATTAACTCTTGATTGTCCGTCATTAGACTTCGATTAATACCTGCATCCACATCAACATTTAGGTTGATATCACCGTTGACACCTACGGGCAACTGGATATAAAGCACATTGCTCGCTTGGCCTGGCGATGCGAAATCCCGTTGCCACAACCAGGTTCCATCAACCAACTGGAGTGAGCTTTGACTTTCAAGAATAACGCCTCCTTGGGGTAAGCTTAAACGCACATCCACCGCCGCTTTACGGCTAAGATTTTCGACAGATAGGCTGACCGGGATAACACGGCCTGGGCCTGTTGGCCACATTTCCGGCTGGATATGGTTGAGCGCTTGCAGCAGCAGTTGCTCATGCAAGCCTTGATCGCTGGTCGCCAAGTCCAGTAGATCGTAAGCAAAATAGGCATTCTTACCATTGCCGTAGGCTGCTGCTGTCACGGCAGCGGGGCCAGCATGATAAGCACAATCGTCACTGGCATTCTTTCCACCAACAAAGGTTGCCCACACTTCAGCATCGCAATGCGCTAAGGCCAAGCCTTGAGGCACAAGCGCATCCACGGCAACTGGGTTAACCACTGCACCTTCGACTAAGTTGATTGCAACGGTGTCGGTATTGGTGCCGGTTAGGGTCACACCTAAGTCTCGCTCCACCTGGCTATTACGACGATTCCAACTGCCGCCAATCAACAAGCCAACACCGCTATGCTGGGCCTCAACAAGCAAACCTTCCACTTGTGGAGCGAGCGTAGAGGCTTCTGAAAAGATCGCAATCACACCGTAAACACCAGAGTAAAACTCCGAAATAAAGTCCGCTTGGTTATCGACCAGGGTGTAGTTCCAGCCATTCGCTGTCAGCAGTTGTTCCAAGTACAAACGCTGATCCAGAGGCAAGTTCACGTCGTGCGGTGCGGTAAATTCTTCATCATCCACCAAGATCAGTTGCTTGCCTTGCGTGGCAGGAGTCAGCAACACATTGAGATTAGGCGGTGTTGCTTCAAATCCAGCCGCCGCTAGTTGCGAAAGCTCACCGTCAATCTCAGCCATTAAAATACAGCCATAGCCACCATAGGCGGGCGGATCACCCAACAAGAGTTGGTATGGATGGCCTGTCGTATTGCTCACAGCAATATCGGGTTCTCTGACTTCATACACCAATTCACTGGTATCAAGGTTAACCAATTGGTAGATCAACGTGGCAGTGATGGGCGTTGTCGCACTACGATTGGTCGTTTCAAAGGAACAGCTTTGCGCTTCACCTGTGGGGTAATTATTAACACTGACTGAACCCAGTAAAGAAACCAATTCATTGCGTTCCACATCAAATGCCGCTGCACTGGTGGCCAGCGTTGTACCGTTTTGACTGACTGTCCATTGCATCTGATAGCTGCCCACTTCACGATCTACCAAGGGTAGAACATGCTGGCGATCACTGATGGCTTGAGGTGCCAAGCTATTTAAATCATAACTTTGTTGCGCCAACAGCTCCCCATTGGGCCGTAAGACGCGCAACTCTCCCTGACCACTGTTAAAGGAGGCGTTTTGACTCAGATTCAATGCTCTTAAGCTAATAATGACTTGATCCCATGCTTGGTAAAGGGGTTTGTCGGTATTCACCAACGCGCCCACATTCACAAATTCACCATTTTCCGTGACAATGGCAAAGGGTGCCATGGCTTGCTGTACTACATCCCCATCTTCAACTAATTTCGCCACCGCTTCATAGGCACCGACATAGATTCCTGTGGTATCAAATAAGGTGTCCGGCAATGAAATTTGCCCTTGGGGGCTTATGTCGGCTTCAGAGAATGTGCCCAGGCTGGTGACTAAATTCTGTTGGCTATCAACAATATCCAGTTCTACCGTCGCATTGGCAGGTATTGCACTTAAGTTTTCCAATAGAGATGTAACGGTAACTTCTTCACCCGGCAAGTACAGTTCTTTGTCAGTATCGACACTGACACGGGTTAAAGTTGGCGCTACTTTTACGCGCTGCTCATCTAACAACTCGTAAACAGGTTGGCCATCAATATCAGTGTAGAAGAGTTCCAGCTTTTCCGTAATAACACGCTGCTCGCCTGGTTGCAGATTAAAAAGCTGCAACTGTGTGTTGAGATTTTCGATTTGCCCAACGCTGAAGGTGGGGAATTCCCAAGTGACAAGGGTACGATTATCTTCGACTGTCACAAGCGAAGGTGGCAATGTATAGGAACTGGCATCGATTTGAATGTCAGCTGTGGAAATGGTGCTGACTACCCGCACATCAGAAATACCGGGTTTGATCACATCAATGGTAATGGCAACGGGTGTGGACGCACCACCGCGATTGTCGTTGGCAAGGAAGGTCACAATGTGTTGCCCCATATCATCCGATGTGGGTATCCATTGCAAACTGGCAACACCCGTTACGCCACCCGATACGGTTTGCTCAAAGGTGGCGCCCAAGGGCAAGCCAACGTGGTTTAAAAACACTTCGTCATTGGGATCGGGGTCTGTAGCTTGTACTGTAATATTCAGTGGCTGACCGACCACGGCTTGAATGATTGAGCCACTTTCTGGCGTGGGTGGAATATCAAATTCTGGCCAGGCATTTGCGCCCTGGTCTTGCAAGTTGATAATAAAATCAATGGCGGTATTGCTTTTGACGTTATCATCCGGATCGCGGTCTTCGATTACCACTTGCACACTGTACAGGCCATTGGTAAAGGATTCTGCCCCGGCCCAAGTGAGAATGCCTGTGTCTGTATCGACCTCGATCCCGGAAGGAATGGAGGGAATGGCCGATTCAGAGCGGGTAGCCATCCGCCAGGTTAAACGGTCGCCATCCGGGTCTACCGCCGGAATGCGGAAGCGACAGTCAAATTTGGAACAGGTAACGATAGGCGGTAGATTACTAAACGGCGAGGAGTTACCGTCTTCTAAATTCACCAAGGTAATCACTCGCCAGCTTGCATTGGCTGCGTTTCGTAATGAACCGATTTTACAACAACTGGCAAAAATCGCCTGCCAGGGGTTGCCGTTGTTATTAACAGAAGGATAGGTATGCCGAACGATACCACTTTCCTGGCCAGCCTCAATGGCACGGCCAACAATCCAGTCCTCTTGTAAATTGCGAGCAATCACTTCGAAGTTGTAATTCACTCTGCGGCCATCACCAAAATTGAATCGACCCGGACGAAAGGTTTGACCAATATTGGGGTGCCCAAAAAAACTGCTGCGAAATGCGACTGTCATTCTAAAGTCAGCCGTTTCTGGCGAAATATCGGGCCTAGCCTCCCAGGTGAAATGGCCAAAACGAAAGTGACTAGCTTCAACGGTTGCCGTTATTAAAAGCGCAGTAACAATTAATAAGCAACGGCTTAGAGCAGATTTCAAGGAATTTCCTTGCAAAGCATTCTTAGGCATCTTATTCACCATCCACTCCTTCTACTTGTATGTTGCTATTCACTGGCACACCTTCTAGTGGAACGACCTCATTGGGATCAAGCGATTGCGTGGCTCGTAAGCGGATCGACGGCGGTACAAACACCGCGCCTTGCGAAAGTTCTTGAATATCTGTGCCAGTGATATTGGAGATTTCAACCTGGTAATAACCGCTGGCAACAAAGTTGTAAGGGAAAACGGTCAACTCCAAGCTCTGGTTGGTTTGATCGGCGGTCAAATCGAATTGCGCAGTGCCTTGCGTCAACACCTGGTTGGATGGGTCAAGCAAACGGTAGTCAAAGCTAATGGAAGCTGTCGTGTTGGAACGGTTGAACACGTCTGCAAAGAGTTCGATATCCGCACTGTTATTCAGCAACACATAGCCCGGCGATGCTTTCACATCCAAGGTGATGCTGCGGGTTGGCTCGACAGTAACCAAGATGCTGCGTTCAGATACTAAGTTACTGGTGACACTATCCAATGCCTGTACGGTTACGGTATACGTATCTGGTTCTACCGAAAGCGTATTCCACCACTGTTCAAGCGCTATGGTGCGCTGCTCACCTGGCGTAAACTCTTCAATGGTTCCTTCCAAATGCTGTTGGTAATGCGCCAACTCCTCAAGGTCACTCATTGGGTCTAGAGGTGGTAAGAATGCGCCGGAGAAGCTAGCGACCTCAACACCCGACGAGTTTTTCACATTGACATAGAGACGCGCACCTTGGGGTAAGGCCGTGTTGTTTTCGACCGTCGCAGAAATAACCACGGCATCAAATGCGCTGTAGGTGGTTTGGTTGGTCGTGACACCGCTAATTTCAACGCCGCCTAAATTAGCCTGGCGAATATTAATATCCAAGCTCAATTCGGTATGCTCTGCCAACGCCACTTGCTTATTGGTAAACAAATAACCTGAAGCATTTACTGATACGGTAAATTCCAGCACGGGAATATCCGCGATACGATAAAAACCGTTGGTATCAGTTGTGCTGCTTAAGCCACCGATCACCACAGAAGCCGCTGGAACACCGTTACCCGACACCATATCGATAACGCGACCGGACACTGTGGTCGAAGGCAGCACCTGTTGCTCACGCAGGGTAATATTGCCGACATTGGCATTGGTTCTTTCTGGCACTACAACGCTGAAACCCACCGTCTCATAGCCGGTTTTGCTGATGACCACTTCAATTTCAGCGGGGCTGAGGTCGGTCAGCTCGAACTCACCACTGGCATTGCTGGTGGTTGCCGCACCCCCGGTAATAGTGACACTGGCATTGGCAATAAACTGACCCTGTTCATCAATAACGACACCAAACACTGTCGAAGCCGCGGGAGGCTCTTCAGAAGATAGTAAAAGTGAGGGTGAAAACTGTACTTGTGTACCCGCAACAAGATCAGCGGATACCATAACGGATCGGTATTCATTGGCAATCACTTCGATCACTGCCTGACCAGCTTCAGCCAGGAGCTGATAAGCGCCATCAGCATCGGTAGTGGTATTGCTCACCTGGCCATCCACAACAGCACTCACTGTTGCGCCAGCAATAGGGTTGCCGGTAGATGCGTCCGTAATCACGCCGTTTACCAGTGCGGCCGTTGGGGCAATGGAAAGCCTGATAGTGCCCACGTTCACAAACTGCCCTTTTTGCAAGGTAATGTTTTGAGACGCGCCCAGGTATCCGGAAGCGGAATACGCAAATACATAAGAATCTGGATCGAGATTAGAAACGATAAAGGTGCCGTCTGGCTGAATATCAACGGTTTCTGTGGAAATGCCCAAGGCATCAATCACGACACCGGCAATGGGCAGTCCATTGGCAGCATCCACAATGCGGCCCGTGACAACAGCTTTTTCTGGGTCAACAGGTACATCCACTGAGGTCAACATGTTTAACGCAGAGGCAGCTAAAGCGGTTGTATAAACCTGTTGATTCCAGTCACCATCAACCGATTGTCCGTCCCGCAAATAATCCAGCGCCTGTTGATAGCGGCTGACATCCGTTGTTACTGGGATTAACGCCTGCAAAACCAGTGCTGTTTCCCAATAGCTGCCCCAACCACCACCGGCATTTTCCGAGGCGTAAAGAAGCTCGATTGCTCGGCTGAGCATGTCTGAAATATTGTAGGTATACAGATAACTACGGATAGATCGGAGCACCATAGCCGTGACAATGACAGAACTTTGATCACCATACACAGCAAAAGCACCGTCACCCAATTGACTGGAAGACAAGAAAGCTAAGGCATTACCGGCAATTAACGTATCTGCTCCAACTTGCTGCAAGGCCAGCAACGCCAAGCTGGTATCCAAAGCCGTGCCACCATAACCCTCAAATTCACCAAAACCCCCATCACTATTTTGGCGCGACAGGAGATCCGTTTGCTGGGTGGTAAAGGGCTGTGTATTTTCACTGAGCGCAATCAGCAAGCGCGCCAAGCCTTCTGTGGTCATCGCTTGCGATGCATTTTGGATGGAGGATAGTGCAGCCGGTCTATTGGCGATAGAAGAATCGAGCAAAGCAAACACTGTCAGCGCTTCAGCAGTTGCTTGAAAATCCGTTGCAATATCCGAAGGGTTTACGACCACGCCTTCTGCGTCTTGCGATAACTCCAACCAATGTAAGGCGGCATTAAGGCTCGCATCTTCTCCTTCCACTTGATGGTCTTGGCCATTGTGCGCGTGCGCTTGAAAAGCTGCCATCCCTGCCAGAAAAACCAGCATACACCAATATAGTATTGTGCTATTGACGTTTCTCACCATCAAGACCCCGTTTTTTAATTTTCTGAATGTGGCCTAGATAAAACCAGGACACGATGAATCTGATTAACCCTGTATGTTCTTTCGGGGAGCACTCAGGGCAGCAACCAAAATTTTTATTCGACTAATCACAGAGGGATAATCATTTTTTAATGCGGCTAAATCAGCGCTTTTTGATATATCCTATGAGCTAAAGGGGGGGCAGCCTGTCCCTAGCTACGAATTTACGAATTACTGCTTATTGATTAGGGTTATTAGTTTCGCTCAATTTTATGGAAAAAGATGTGACAACACAATGACAAATCAGGGCAATCAGGCTTAATTTTAAGTAGTTTTGCTTATTTAACAATCAACTTCAGAGTAATAATAAAAAAAGTCACCCATTAGAAAGTTCCTGTCAAGCAGGCAAAGTAAATTTCCCCGGTGATTTTTCACCCAGTATTTTGAACTCAAAATATTATCCATTTGTTAGCTGTCATGAACCTAAAAATCTCTCGGTGTAGTGTCAACTCATATGCACCAGTCACCCATCTGAATGAAGGCATTTGCCAGTGGCTAAAAACAGATACTGGCAGCCCGTAGCCTTTCGGCCTCAGAAATCATTTAGTGCCCTACTTAATCCAGGTCGTGAGGCTGACTGAACAATAAAGGGGTCAAATAAAGGGGTCAGAGCCCTTTAAGTAGAAAAGTTGGTTGATGCAAGCCCACCGACAGTAAGCAACTGGGAAAACAGCAGCGACAAACTCAACTTTCGTCAACGTACGTTGGGCGCATTGACCCGAGCAGCTAATCTGACATCACAACAAGCCAAGCGAAAATTGAAATTTTTGCGTTCCATTCATGCTAGCCCCCATTCGGGGGCGTGATAGATTAGAAGCTCCGGTTCGATATCACACCAGCTGCATCGTAATTTTCCATCAGAACCCTCTATGGTTATGCTCATATGTTTATTCCCTTGAATTTTACTGGCTTGCTACTAAATAACTCCCCGCCTCTTTCATGTACGTCAAGTGTATTCCATCAAAACCTTCTGGGATTGAGTCAATAACACTTTGACGTGCCAATAAGTCCTCAGACCAGCCATGAAGATGATCGAAATTCTTTATAAGGTTAATGCTACAGTGATTTTTGATGAATTCTATGCGTGTAAAAAATGGTGCAATAGCTATGTCCACCATTGAATAATCTTTGCCATTAAACCACGGCCCTTCTGCTTTTACTTTTTCCAAATCGGCAAGGGGTTTATCAAGTTCTTTCAGTATCTTTTCATAACTTTCGTTGGTCTTCGCCATCATTAAATTAAACATCGTCATATACAAGGAAGAGGTATATTCTATCCATGCTCGGTTTTGTGCTTTTTCTAACGGGTTAACAGGGTGTAACGATGGAGGGAAGACCTCGTCAATATATTCATTGATCACCGCTGATTCAAACAATATTGTGTCGTCAATCTGCATGACCGGCACTTTTCCGGTGGGC
>Ga0316202_10002485_pt1 | contig 12076 bp, 6 predicted proteins | sample 3monrhotite_MG_FD_204934 | JGI IMG/M metagenome (GOLD analysis project Ga0316202, IMG submission 204934) | Microbial mat bacterial communities from mineral coupon in-situ incubated in ocean water Damariscotta River, Maine, United States -... | ecosystem: Environmental > Aquatic > Marine >... | reverse complement strand
AGGTTCGACTCCTTCCTGCGGCACTTTAAAATATGCGCTCATGGCTCAATTGGAAGAGCACCGGTCTACGAAGCCGGGGTGTGGAGGTTCGAGTCCTCCTGAGCGCGCTGTGCACCAATGGACGAGTGGCGATGTCGCCAGGCTCTCTACCTGGAGATCCGGGTTCGATTCCCGGTTGGTGTGCTCTGTACCCTGGTAGCTCAATGGCCAGAGCAAGCGCCTTTTAAGCGTGGAGATGTGGGTTCGAGTCCCACCCGGGGTACTCCTGCACCTGTAGCTCAACGGAAGAGCAGGAGGTTTCTACCCTCTTGGCTGTGGGTTCGAGTCCCGCCAGGTGTTTCCGCGACGGTCGTCCAATGGACAGGGCCTCGGTCTCCTACACCGAAGATGGCGGTTCGACTCCGCCCCGTCGCCTCCGCTCAGGCCTCTGAGGGCACCGACTTCTGCAGTGGCACGCGGTATCCGGCCTCGTAGCCATCCTGGGAGTATCCGTACGAGAAGGGGACCTCCTTCTTGAGGGTCACGCCGCGCTGGGCTAGCCACCCCCGCAGGGCCTCGCGGTCCGAGCGCACGAGCGCGGTCGAGTCGGGGTTGAGGGCCTCGCCTTCTCGCATGGCGCGCAGGCGGTTGTCGAGCGCGAGCACGGCGGAGTGCGCGAAGTCGTTCCCGGCGCGGGGGTCCTCGATGAGGTCGTTGGCGCCGAGCCACGCGGCCTGCTCCAGGGCGATGGTCCGGCTCATGATGCGGTACAGGTACTCGGCGACGAGCACGCCGGAGCGCCGTCCCGAGAGGCGCGCCTCGTTGCCCGCGAAGCTGCACAGGCACTCGCAGTGCCGCGCGGTGAGGCTGGCGACCTTCCGGCGCCAGAAGGCCTTGCCGCCGAGGTCGAGGGTCTGCCGTGCGAACGGGTCGGCGTCGTTGCGCGCGGAGAGGTCGAGTCCCTGGAGCTCTTCGCGGCGGGCCTCCATGATCTCGCGCGCGAGGCGCGCGGCGAGGTCTCCCTCGGGCGTGCCGGCCTGGTCTTCGGCCAGGGCGATGAGTCGTCGGAGCCGCTTGCGCCAGTCGGTCATGGGAGCCTCCAGGGGTATGATTGCACCCTGTGTCCCTCGGCCGCGGGAACAGTTCCGCTCTTGAAGAGAAGTTGACACCCTCTTCTCAAGCGTTCTCGATCTCCTCGATCTGATCCTGGAGGGCGTCGGCCCGCTCCTGGACGCGCGCGGCGACGGCGCGGCGCTTCTCGAGCTGCTCGTCGTAGTCCGAGAACCGCTCGTCGAGCCGGGTCGACAGCCGCTTGACCGCGCGGTCGACGGTTCCGGCGCGCTGGGCGACGCCCTGGAGGCGGCGGAGGCTGCGGTCGATGCGGCCCTCCTTCTCGTGGACCATCTCCTGGAAGATGACCAGCCGCTGAAGGAGGTCATCGATCGAGTCGGCCATGCGCAGGCTCTTCGCGGCGCGCTCTTCGAATTCGAGGCGCTCCTGGAGCTCGCGGACGTCCTTCTGGGCCTCCTCCAGCTCGGTCATGATCTCGGCATGCTGGCCCTGGAGCATGGGAATCTGTGACTTCCGCCGGAGGTTGTCGGCCTTCCGGCGCGCCACAGCCGCGCGCTCGCGCTGCTCGGCGGTCATCTCGCTGGCACGGCCAGCCTTCTGCTTCCGAGCCTTCCCGGCTCGCTTCCGCGCGAGCGCGGCACGGCGGCGCGCGGCGGTCGCTGCGCTGCGCCGCGCGCCGGCGCGTCCCTCGGCGATCTCCGCGGCCCCCTGCCCGGTCTCGCTGGCCGGTGCGTCCGCCGTGCGCTCTCGCGCCGCCTCAGCGGCCTTGCGCCGAGCTTCCTGCGCAGCCTTCCGCCGCGCCATCGCCCGCTCAAGCGGCGACAGCGGCGCCGGAGGCTCCTCGGCCTCAGTCTCAGCCTCGGCAGGCCCTTCAGGCTCGGCTCCCCCACTCTTCCGGGCCTCTGCCCGACCTCGTGCAGCCTCAGCGGCCTTGCGCCGGGCCTCCTGTGCGGCCTTGCGGCGCGCCATCGCCCGCTCAAGCGGCGTCATCGGCTTCTCGGACGCCGCCTCCGGCTCCGCTGCGGGGCTGGCAGGCGCAGCAGACGAAGCCTCGGCGGCCTTGCGCCGGGCCTCCTGTGCGGCCTTGCGGCGCGCCATCGCCCGCTCAAGCGGTGTCTGCGGCGTGTCCGACGACGCCTCAGGTTCTGCTGCGGGCGAAGTCTCGGCGGCTTTCCGCCGGGCCTCCTGAGCGGCCTTGCGGCGCGCCATCGCCCGCTCAAGCGGTGTCAGCGGCTTCTCAGGGGCAGCCTCGGGCTCGGGCTCGGAAGCCGGCGCAGGCTCCGCTGCTGGGGCAGCGACCGCCTCAGCTGCCTTCCGGCGGGCCTCCTGCGCCGCCTTGCGACGTGCCATCGCCCGCTCAAGCGGCGTCTGCGGCTTCGCGGGCACAGCCTCTGGCGCTTCAGCGCCTGCTGCGGCCTTCTGGCGGGCTTCCTGGGCGGCCTTCCGCCGCGCCATCGCCCGCTCAAGCGGTGTCTGTGGCTTCGCGGGCTCGGCAGCAGCGGGCGTGTCACGTGCAGCCGCGGCGGCCTTCTGGCGGGCCTCCAGCGCAGCCTTGCGGCGAGCGACCGCGCGCTCAAGCGGCGTGAGGGGCTTGTCCGCTGCGGGCTCGGGCTCAGGCTCCGCAGGAGGAGCGGTCGCCTCGGCTTCGATCTGCGCAGCTTCGGCCTCTGCCTCCCGCGCCCCCGCACGCGCACGGGCAGCCTCGGCAGCCTTCCGACGGGCTTCCTGCGCAGCCTTCCGACGCGCCATCGCCCGCTCAAGCGGCGTCATCGGCTTCTCGGGCACAGCCTCTGGCGAAGGCTCCGGCGAAGGCTCCGGTGAAGGCTTGAGCGCCGCTGCACGCTCTCGCGCTGCGTCGGCGGCCTTGCGGCGGGCTTCCTGGGCAGCCTTCCGACGCGCCATCGCCCGCTCAAGCGGTGTCTGCGGCTTGTCTGGTTCTGCGGCGGGCTCAGGCGGTGGTGCTGCCTCTGGGAGACGGGCCCGTGCAGCCTCGGCGGCCTTCCGGCGGGCCTCCTGCGCCGCCTTGCGACGCGCCATCGCGCGCTCAAGCGGTGTCTGCGGCTTGTCCAACGCCTCAGGTGCTGCGGGGCCGGCTTCAGCGGCCTTCTGGCGGGCCTCCTGCGCAGCCTTTCGCCGCGCCATCGCTCGCTCAAGCGGCGTCTGTGGTTTCTCGGGCTCAACAGCAGCAGCGGGCTCTGGGGATGCCGCAGCTTCCGCAGCTTTTCGGCGGGCTTCCTGTGCGGCCTTGCGGCGCGCCATCGCCCGCTCAAGCGGCGTCATCGGCTTCTCGGGCGCCGCCTCCGGCTCCGCTTCGGGGCTGGCAGGTGCAGCAGACGAAGCCTCGGCGGCCTTGCGGCGGGCTTCCTGCGCAGCCTTCCGACGCGCCATCGCCCGCTCAAGCGGTGTCTGCGGCGTGTCCAGCGCTGCAGGGGCAGCAGGAGGAGCTTCGACAGCGTCTCGACGGGCTTCCTGGGCGGCCTTGCGGCGGGCCTTGGCGCGCTCAAGCGGAGACAGCGGCGTGTCAGGCTCGGGAGCGGGGGCCTCGGCTGCCTGCGCCCGCGCAGCCTGTGCAGCGTTGCGGCGCGCCATCGCTCGCTCAAGCGGTGTCTGAGGCTTCTCGGGGGCTGCCGCGTTCTGGCGAGCGTCCTGGGCGGCCTTGCGGCGGGCCTTGGCGCGCTCGAGCGGAGACAGCTCTGGAGAAGGGGCCTCGGCCTGGGTTTCCTGGTGAGGGGTTCTGGCACGCTCGGGCGGGGGCGGTGTGGCCGGCGCTGCTGCCGCTCGCTGTGCCTGAGCACGCGCCATGAGCACCTGGGGATCGAGCTCGTCCTCTTCCTCGGCTGGGGCTGGTGGGGCTGGTGGGGCTGTCTCGATCGAGGAGAAGCGTGCGAAGCGGGCCTGGCGGCGGGCGGCGGCGCGCTCGAGGGGGGTGAGCGGCGTGGGCTTCTGGGCCTGGGCCTGGGCGATGGCGTCCTGGTCTGCGGCGCGGCGCTCGGCAGCGCTGCGGCGGGCGGCCTCGGAGGTGGCGCGGCGCTGGGCCTGGGCCTCCAGGCGTGCTGCCTGAGCGGCATCGGCGGGCTTCAGCTCGTCGAAGGAGACCACGCGCGGGGACGCGGTGCCGATCTTTGGGGTCGCGCACCGGAGCTGCCGGCCAGCCTCGCGCACGGCGCGCTGGAACCGGGCGCTGGGCAGCTTGCCGCGCTCGACGGTAAACAGGACCCGTCCCCCGCTCCGGCGGGCAGTGCCCGAGACGGCTCGGGCGGGCATCTTGGCGAGCAGGCGCGCGCGCCCGCGGTCGCCGAGCAGCAGCAGCGGCTCGCCGAGGGGGCCGCGCCGGGGGACGAAGCGGAACGGCACGCTGCCCTGGATGCGGCGCAGGTCGCGGATCGAGGCATCACCGGCGAGCCGGAGGCGGGCGTCTCGGGCGCGCAGGACGTGGATCCGGCGCGGCGGGATGACGCAGCCCGACCAGCGGCTGACCTGCGCGATGAGGCGCCGGAGCGCGCGCGGGTCTGCGGGACCGCGCGGCGCGAAGACCAGCGCCCGCCCCCGACGGAAGGCGTGCCCGAAGACCAGGCGGGAGCCCTCTTCCCGGAGGGCGGCGATCAGCTCCGCGCTGACCCGGCGGCCCGGCGACGCGAGCAGCAACACCGGCTGCTCGTCGCGCTTCGCGCAGCGCGCCTGGAAGACGAACCGGACCGGACGGTCTATCCGGAGCAGGCGGGCCAGCGCGGCGCGGGTGGCCTCGGGGTCGGTGAGGGCGTCGACCGTCTCCAGGTTCATCGGTCCTCTGTTCAGAGCGGGTGGTGCGAGCGGTCGGGGGTGAGAAGATAGGAGCAGGCAGGGCGCACCCTCTGATCCTGTATGGGACATACTACCTGCCCGCGCCGCTGCCACCCGGAGACCGGTCATGGATCCCCTCGACGTGTTGTACGACCAGATCGCAGCCGGGCAGGCCCAGCCGCCGCGCGCCTACGACGAATACAAGCGCATGCTGGCCCGAGCGCGGCGCGCGGCGCGGAGCGGCGACCTGGACGCGCGCCGGGCTGCGGTGACGGTGACGGCGGCCATCGGTGGCCACTGGGCGCTCGGGGTGCTGCGAGAGTTCAGCCAGGACGAAGACGCCGGCATCCGGCGGCAGGTCCTGGAGGCAGCGGTTGCCCAGGGCGCCGACGGCATCACCCTGCTCCGAGACCTGCTGACCGACGATGACACCGAGCTTGCCCTGGAGGCGCTGTCGTACCTCCAGCGGGTCGTCGATCCGGGGAGCGCCAGCCGCCTGCGGCGGCTGCTGGCTCACGCCGACCCGCGGATGCGCGGCGCTGCGGCGACCCTGTTGGGGCACACCGCCGGTCCGGGGCTGCTGGTGCCCCTCCAGCGCGTCCTCGACACCGAGGCCGACCCCGACACCCAGGGCGCCATCCAGGGTGCCATCGACCGCATCGACGGCAAGGCCCCCCGCGCCGAGTCGGATCCGTGGTGGCACACCGAGGCGCCGGCGCCCTGGGAGCCCCCCACCGAGGCCGCGCTCCCGGACACGCTCCCAGACGAGCCTGCCGCGCTGCTCGCGCTGCTCGGGCAGGTCGCGCCGGGAGACCGGGACGGGATCGCCACGGCGCTGGCCGCGCTCGACGCCGCCGCGCTGCGCACGCTGGTCCGCGCCGCCCGCGTCGGCGGGGATCCCGTGCACAACATCGGGCTGTGCGTGCTGGCGAAGGCGATGGGGCGGCGAGACTGGGCGGTCCCGGTGCGCCGCCTGCTCATCGACAACGACCCCGGCGTGCGGATCGCCGCCTGCGCGGCGCTCGCGGACATCGGCGCCCCCGCGGTCGCGATGAACCTCCGGGACCTGCTCAGCGACGACCTCGCCGCCGTCCGGCTCGCCGCGCTGGAGGCCCTGCGCGCGGTCGTGCCGCTCGACGAGGCCCTCCGCTACGTGTACCCCCTCAGCGAAGAGGCCGACCCGATCGTGCTCGCCGAGCTGGCAGACATGCGCGCGGCGCTGCGCGCGGGCTGACGCTCAGGGAGCTGGCGCTCCTTCCGGGGGCGCTGCCAGCAGCCGGTCGACAAACTGGAGCAGCGTGTCGCGGCGGAAGGGCTTCGAGAGCAGCGGGTGGGCATCGAGGTCGCCCGCGAAGCCAGAGATGTAGCCGACCCGCAGGCCCGGATGGACCCGGCACAGCGCCGCGGCCAGCTCCGGCCCCCGGATGTAGGGCATCATCACGTCCGTGAGGAGCAGCTCGGTGGGCAGGCCCGGCGCGCTCATCGCCGCGATGGCCTCGCCGACGCCCGCGGCGACCGCGACCTCGTGGCCCGCAGAGCGCAGCATCAGCGCCAGGATCTCGCGGACCGGCTCGTCGTCGTCGACCACCAGGATCCGGCGGCCCGGGCGCTCGACCGCTGGCGTCGGCGCGAGGACCACCGCCTCGGGCAGGACGCCCTGCGCGCGCGGCAGGCGCACCCGGAAGGTGCTGCCGGCACCGATCTCAGAGGTCACGCTCACCTCGCCGCCGAAGCCCTGGACGATCCGGCGGACCACCGACAGCCCCAGGCCCGTGCCCTCGTCGGGCGCCTTGGTCGAGAAGAACGGCTCGAAGATGCGGTCGATGTGCTCCGCCGAGATGCCCACCCCCGAGTCTTGCACCGACAGCTCCAGCCAGTCCGCCGAGGGCGCAGACAGGCCGATCACCACCTCGCCGCCGCCGGGCATCGCGTCGCGGGCGTTGACCGCGAGGTTCATCACGAGCTGGTCGAGCTGGAGCGGATCGAGCCGCGCGTGCAGCGGCTCGGCGGGAGACGCGACGATCAGGCGGACGTCCGCGCCCATCAGGCGCTGGAGCAGCTTGCGCAGCGACGACAGCGCCGCGCCGACGTCGATGTCCGCCAGCCGCGGCGCCTCGGGGCGGCTGAACAGCAGCAGCCGCCGGATCAGCGCCGCGCCGCGGTCGACCGCGTGCTGGAGGTCCGGCAGCAGCCGCTGCGTCGCCTCGGGTCGGAGCTGGATCATCTCTGAGATGCCGTAGATGATCGCCAGGAGGTTGTTGAAGTCGTGAGCGATGCCGCCCGCGAGGCGGCCGACCGACTCCATCTTCTGTGACTGGAGGAGCTGGCGCTCCAGGGTCTGCCGCTCCCGCTCCGAGCGGCGGCGGTAGACCGCCAGCTCGACTGCCACCTTCAGCGACGAGTCGTCGAACGGCTTGAGCAGGTACCCGTATGGCTCCGTCAGCTTCGCCTGCTCGATCGTCTCCGCGTCGGCGTAGGCGGTCGTGAAGACGACCGGGATGCCCAGGCTCTCCTGGATGCGCTGGGCCGCCTCGATGCCCGAGCGGCTGCCCCGGAGCTGGATGTCCATCAGCACGACGTCGGGCGGCAGGTCCACGGCAGACTGGAGCGCGCGCTCGTAGCTGGAGGCGGTGGCCGTGACCGTGTAGCCCAGGCCACGCAGCCGCACCGAGAGGGCGGCCGCAATGATCGCCTCATCCTCGACGATGAGAACCTGGACTGCGGGCGCGTTCATGGGCCGCATCGTAGCAACCAGCCCCACCCACGGCAAACATCGGCTAAAAACACCCACCACACCCGGAGGCGGCATGGGGGAGACCATCGAGGATCTGCGCGCCGCGCTCGCTGAGGCCCGGCAGGAGCGCGACGCGCTCCGCGCGCTGGTCGAGAACCTGCCCATTGCCGTGACCACCTTCAGCCCCGACGGCACCGTCATGGGCCACAACCGGGCCGCGGCTGACAACGCGGTGTTCCCGCCCGAGAAGCTCGCCGGCGCGACCCTGTCAGAGCTGGCCGCGCTGACCGGCCAGGACCCCGCCACGCTGGCCGTGCGCTGGAGCCGGACGCCCGAGGGGCTGTCCGAGCGGCAAGACTACGTCATCCCCCACCCCGACGGCCACAAGACCATCAGCCAGGTCCACACGCTGCGGCTCCCCGACCGCACCTTCGCCATCAGCCAGGATGTCACCGACGAGCGCGACATCGTCGCCCGGCTAAAAGAGAGCGAGGAGCGCCTGCGACAGTTCTTCGACGCCAGCGTCGAGGGCATCATCTTCCGCGAGGGCGCCTGGATCGTCGACGCCAACGAGGCCGCCGCCCGCATGATCGGCGTGAGCGTCGAGCAGCTCCGCAGCCAGCCCATCCTCGACATCGTCGCGCCCGTCGACCGGGCGAAGGGGATGCGGCTGATGGCGCGGCAGCCCCAGAGCTACAAGATCACCGCCATCCGCGCGGACGGCTCGACCTTCCCGGTCGAGGTCCACGCCAAGGAGCTCGACGACAGCGGCCACGGCCGGCGGGTGATCTGCTTCCTCGACGTCAGCCGCCAGGAAGAGGCCGAGGCACGCCTGCGCGAGAGCAAGGCCCTGTTCGAGGCCCTCAGCCGCGCCGCGCCCGTCGGCCTGATCCAGCTGTCGGCCGACGAGGAGTGCCGCTACGCCAACGAGGCCTGGCAGACCCTCACCGGGCAGACCCCCGCAGAGGCCGCCGGAGACGGCTGGCTCGACGCGATCCCCGACAGCGACCGTCCCGTCTGCCGCGGCCTGCTCGCCGCATCCCGCGCCCTGCGCGCGCCCACCGCGCGAGAGTACCGCGTCCAGCGACCCGGCGGCAAGATCCGCTGGGTCTTCGGGCAGTTTGCCCCCCTGCTCGACAGCAAGAAGGACATCGCTGGCTTCGTCGGCACGCTCACCGACATCACCGCCCGAAAGAGCGCCGAAGAGGAGCGCGCGCGCACGCTCAAGCAGAAAGAGCTGCTCCTCCAGGAGATCCACCACCGGGTCAAAAATAACCTCCTGCTCGTCAGCAGCCTGCTGCTCCTCCAGGCACAGGAGTTCTCGGATCCAGTCCTCCGCGAAGCGTTCTCGGCGAGCCAGGACCGCATCAAGGCGATGGCACTCCTCCACAGCAACCTCTACGCGACGACGTCGGTCGACCGGGTCTCCTTCGGGACCTACACCACGCGCCTCGTCCGCAGCCTCATCGCCTCCATCGGACGGCCGGACGTGCAGGTCCACATCGACGTCAACCTCCAGGGCGCCGACGACCTCAACGTGCAGCAGGCCATCCCCTGCGGCCTCATCATCAACGAGCTGCTCACCAACAGCTTCAAGCATGCCTTCCCCGGACGCGGTGGCAACATCTGGCTGCGCGCCTGGCACGACGGCCAGAAGCGGCGCATGCGCGTCTGTGACGACGGCGTCGGAAAGTCTCGCGAGGCACCCGCCTCGCTGGGGACCCGCCTCGTCGAGATGCTCACCCAGCAGCTCGACGGCACCCTGTCCGTGACCGCCACCGACACCGGCGGCTCACAGACCGACCTGGCCTTCTGAGCGGCATGGGCCCGATGCTCTGGCTGCTCCTGGCCGCCTGCTTCCCGCAGGCACCCACCGCACCACCACCAACAACACCACCGGCCGAAGCGCCAGCCACGCCGCCAGCCGCAGCGCCCAGCGGCCCGGTGACAGCGCTGGTCCCGCGGCCCGACCAGCTCCCGGCGCGGACTGGTGCGGTGCCCTACGCCGACGACCTGAGCTACCTCGAAGACGAGCTGCGCTGGATCGAGGCCCGCGTCCGGCGCCTCGCGCTGGCCACGAAGCTGCGCAAGGCCACCGACCCGTCGGCGCGCTGGATCGCGAAGCTCGCGGAGCGCCGCGCGGCCGAAGGCTACCTCCGAGCGCACATCGACGCGCGCCGGGCCGCCGGCCCGCCGCTGGCGCTCGACCGGCTCTGCGCGGTGCTCGGGCTGGGAGACTTCGAGCGCCTCGTGCTGCTGCTCGCCACCGCGCCCTGCTGCTCGCGGACCTTCGAGGACATCTTCGGGATGCTCGACAAAGACGGCGCCCCGAACACCCTGACCGTCGAGGTCGTCTTCAACTTCGCGGAGCTGCCGTTTGCCGAGCGTGTCCGGCGGCGCGCGGTGTTCTCGCCTGAGGCGCCCCTGGTCCGAGAAGACCTCGTCGTCGTCGACCTCCGGCAGCGGGCCGTCGCGCCGCGAGACCTGCTGATGGCCGACCTGGAGCTCACCGGGCGGGCCTTCTCGTTCCTCTCCGGAGACGACAGCATGGCCGACGAGCTGGCCGCGTTCAGCTCCGTCGCCCCTCCCCTGGCCCGCCTCGAAGACGTCGTGCTCCCCGCAGCCGACCGCGACCGCATCCAGGCGGTCGTCGACAACCACGACGCCTACCTCGGCCTGCGCGCGGCCTGGGGCATCGACGAGGTCGTCCGCTACGGCCGCGGCGCCCTGCTGCTGTTCTACGGCCCGCCGGGCACCGGCAAGACCATGACCGCCCACGGCGTCGCCGACCGGATGGGCCGGAAGCTCCTCAACGTCGACGTGCCGACCTTCCTCGCCCACGAGCAGGCGGGCCGCTTCCTGCCCGGCCTGTTCCGCGAGGCCCGGTTGCAAGACGCGGTGCTGTTCTTCGACGAGTGCGAGACCCTCCTGCGCACCCGGTCGACCGGCAACGCTCTGCTCACCGTCCTCCTCACCGAGCTGGAGCGGTTCGACGGGGTGGCGGTGCTCGCCACCAACCTGCCCGGCCAGCTCGACGCCGCCATCGCGCGCCGCATCCTCGTGCGGGTCCGCTTCCAGCCGCCCGACGCGACCGCGCGCGCCGCAATCTGGCGCCGCCACCTCCCGCCGACCGTGCCCCTCGACAACAATGTGGACATCGATGCCCTCGCCGCGCGATACCCCCTCAGCGGCGGAGACATCAAGAACGCAGTCCTCTCAGCCGTCGCCGAGGCCCTCTACGACGGCAGCCCCGAGCGGCTCCAGGCCCGCCACCTCGACCTCGCCGCCCGCACACAGCTCTCGCGGCCGACAGACGCGCCCCTCCAGCAGCCCCGCCACACCCTCGCGGACCTCATCGTGCCCGACGCCCAGCGGGCCGCCCTCTCCGCTGTCGCAGACAGCGTAACATCCGACCACAGCGCAATCATTGCCATCAGCGGCCCGGCCGGCGTGGGCCGGACCACCGCGACACAGGCCCTCGCAGCCGCGCTGGCACGGCCCCTGCTACCAGCCTCCCCGCAGACCCTCGCCGCGCGCCTCGATGAAGCCACCCGGCAGCGCGCCGTCCTCCACGTCGAGGGGCTCGAACACACGCCCCTCGACCCCGAGCTGCTCCGCACGCTCACGGAGGTCCAGGGCCTCGTCGTCATCGAGTGTGACAGCCTCTCGTCGCTCGCGCCGGGGCTCCAGCAGCGGCTCTCGCTGCACATCCCCCTCCCCCGCCCAGACGCCGCCGCGCGGCTGGCCCTCTGGCAGCGACTCCTGCCAGGGTGCCCAGCCCAGGAGCTCTCCGCCCTCCCCCTCACAGGCGGCCAGATCGCACAGGTCGCCCGCGCGCTGGACATCACAGGGCAGCCGCCGACCGCTGAGGCCGTGCGCGCTGTGGTGAGCAGCCGGTTCACCGGGGTCGGCTTCCGAAGCTGACGGCCATCAGCCCTCGTCGTTGTCCTCTGCCGGTGCCCCGATCCGCACCGGACCGTCCACCGACGGGACGATGCGCGTGGGACCATCCAGCACCTCACCGACCACCTCCTCCAGGACCGGCACCGGTGCGTGGATCTCCTCGGCAGGCTCCTCAGTGGCGGGTTCGTCGGCAGCAGGCTCCTCGATCACCTCAGGCTCATCGACAGCAGGAGCCTCGTCCGCAGGTTCCTCGGAGGAGAGGAGCTCACCACCGACAGCCTCCTCAGCGGCGGGCACCTCAGCGGTGGGGGCTTCGACCAGAGGCTCCTCGACGATCACCTCCTCTTCGGGGACGAGCGCCGCAGCGGTGGTCTCCTCGATAGGAGCGGGCTCTGCGGCGATCACTGGCTCTGGAGCAGCCTCCACAATCGGCTCGGGCTCGGGCTCGGGCTCGGGCTCGGGCTCGGGCTCGGGCTCGGGCTTTGGTGCTGCGCGGCGTGGTGGGGTGTAGCGCACGGGCTGGATGGCGGCAGCGGGCTGGACGGAGGCGAGGATGGGCTTCTCGACCTCGGCCGGCGGCTCGATGGCAGCGGGGGCTTCCTCGATGGT
>Ga0316202_10002484_pt1 | contig 12082 bp, 7 predicted proteins | sample 3monrhotite_MG_FD_204934 | JGI IMG/M metagenome (GOLD analysis project Ga0316202, IMG submission 204934) | Microbial mat bacterial communities from mineral coupon in-situ incubated in ocean water Damariscotta River, Maine, United States -... | ecosystem: Environmental > Aquatic > Marine >... | reverse complement strand
CTTTAAATGCTGTCATGGTTTAGGTACAAACAATATTATTAAAATCTTAGGTGATAAAATAATTAATCAAGTGTCATTACGCTTAGCCGATCAAAAAGATTGTGAACTAACGTTTCAATGGCAATCAGATGCAAATTTAAGAAAATATTCTCGAAACCCAAAAGCGGTTAAGAAAGAAGAACACATACAATGGTTTCATAAAACGCTTAAAAACAAAAAAAGAACTTTATTTATTATTACTGTTGATAATATTCCTTGTGGTGTATTACGATTAGACGAACTAACTGAAAAACAACAAGAAATTTCTATTTTATTAGATGCTAACTACCAGGGTAAAAATATAGCTTTTCAAGCGATTAATATAATCCCTCTTAGATATAGAGCTAAAAATATTTTAGCCACCGTTCATAAAGATAATAAAGCATCACAGCGATTGTTCATAAGGTTAGGCTTTCAACAAATATCACCAGAGCAATATATACTAAAACGTACTCTACAATTGAAGAAAAATTATGAATAAAAAAGAAATTTTTATTGACACACGAGCCATCGGTTGTAATCACCCTCCTTATATAATTGCAGAGATGTCAGCAAACCATAACGGTTCATTAGAACGCGCTTTAGAAACCATTGAGATGGCAAAGGCTATGGGAGCTGATGCGATTAAAATTCAAACCTATAATGCCGATACGATGACTATTGATTGTGATAAGGAGTATTTCAAAATTAAAAGCGGCTTATGGGATGGTTATAATTTATATAAGCTATATCAATGGGCACAAACCCCCTACGAGTGGCACCAAGCGATGTTTGAGCATGCAAAAAAAGTAGGCATCACTCTTTTTAGTACACCATTTGATGAAACAGCCGTTGATTTACTCGAATCGCTAAATTGCCCTGCATACAAAATCGCATCTTTTGAGGCAACCGATCTGCCTTTAATTGAAAAAGTAGCTAAAACAGGAAAACCCTTAATTATTTCAACAGGTATGGCAGATGAAGAAGAAATAGACGACCTAGTCAATACAGCTAAAAATGCAGGTTGCCAAGATCTAGTTTTACTACATTGTATTAGCGCATACCCGGCTCCTATTGAACAAAGTAATTTAAAAACAATCCCCAATATGGCAAAACGCTGGCAAGTAATGACAGGTTTGTCTGATCATACATTAGGTACATCTGTTGCAATAACCTCTGTTTCCTTAGGCGCTTGCGTTATTGAAAAACACGTTACTTTGGATAGAGAAGATAAAGGACCTGATAGTGCTTTTTCATTAGAGCCAAACGAGTTAAAGCATCTTGTAAAGCAAACACACTTAGCGTGGAAATCGCTTGGAAATGCTGGTTATGATAGAAAACCAGCCGAGATTGAAAATCTAAAATTTAGACGTTCATTATTTTTTGTCGAAGATATTGCTGCTGGTTCCATTATTTCGGAACAGCATGTTAAAAGAATTCGTCCTGGGTTTGGTTTAGCTCCCAAATTTTTAGATGATATTATTGGCAAAAGGGCCGTTTGTGATATTTCTAGAGGCACTCCGGTAAATTGGGATTTAATAACATAAATTATTAATAATTAGGTAGTGAAGGATAAGCGGTTTCTGTATTTTTTTGGAGCAATGTTAAACTAATACGTTCATCAACTATTTCTCTGTTAGCTGATTTATCATGCGCCAAAATATTACTTGAAAAGATTGTATAGGTCGGATTCCAAGTGAACAAACAACTATAATCCATTTTATAACTATAAATGTTATCACAATGACTATACTTGTTTTTATAGGGGAATGGAGGGTGAAAATCTTTGATAATAATCATACCTTTATTTTTTAAAACACGGTCAGCTTCTGATGCTATTTTAAATAAGTCATTACGGTCACAAAGATATAAACAAAAACCAAAAATAACTAAATCAAAGGTTTTATCCTCAAAAGCTAAATTATCTGCGGAGCCTACTTTAAGATGTATATTATCATACTGATTTGAACCATCTAATATTGCTTCGTTAGAAACATCTAAACCGTAACAGTCACTACCAAATGCACTATTAATAATATTTAATCTGCGTCCATCAGCACAACCAATCTCTAAAACAGATTTAGGTGTTATTTTTTGCTGAATCATAAAATCAAAAATAACATCATCATTCTCATTTAATGACTGAAAATAAGCTTTATTTCGTCGATACCAAGCATCTCCCTCACCCGATAAAAAAACATCTTTTTGCATAACTATTTCCCGTAAAATTAAAAATCAGACAATGTTTTATAATTATTCTGTAAATGCTTATAAAGCCAAAGTAAATGCTCATGAAATAATTTTACTGCAAAATCAATATATTCAAGTTGTTGCTGTTTATCTTTATACAAATACACGTTAGTCATAATATTTGACTGAAAATAATTAAGCGAACCTTGTACAAAACGATAAAACACCTCGGTATCTCTATGATTTGAAAAACTTTTAATATACTTATATTGTTCTGAAAACAATTGTGCCAAATGTACACGGCTTTTAATGTGACCCGATGTTATTTTTATAGCTTTATCAATAATAACTTTTAAATTAGGTAATTGTTTCTCAAAAGTTTTTATGTAATTTCTATTACCTAATTCTTGATTATGAAAAGCATCGTTTAGTAATAGTTCCATTTGTTCTTTTTTGTTTTCAATTGCCGTAAAAGTATTTATATCTTCGATTTTTAAAGGCTTAGAAAGCTCAATTAAAGCACCATCACTACAATTATAACAAGTCACATCAGGGTTAGATTCTAATAAAATCTCTAAAACACCCTTTGAACTATCAAACACTTGTGTCGTGTAAACGTCTTCACCAAAATTTCCTTTTACTTTAAAGTCTCCTGCCATTTTTTCAGTATAACCATCAAAGTCTTCTTTAAAATATAAACTTCCCTTTGCATGGTGTTGAGCTTCATCTTTATAACCATAATCCACACCAAATAAATATAGTGTAGTAAATCCCATATACACAGCAGCAGCCGTTGCGCCATTAGTTACTGTAGGATTACAACACATGACTGGCGTAAATTGCTTTTCATCAAGAAATTGATACAAAAAATCCATACCAACATCTTTTGGTTTAGGCATTAAATAAGCATTTTTAAAAAGCTTTAACGCATCAGTATGCACGGTATTAAGAGCAATTATATTAATCTCTTTTAACTTGTCTTCCATCTCTATTGGTAACAACCAGTCGTACACCATTTTAGTTCTTTCGACTTCGATATGAAAATCAGGTGTTATGCCCGCATGAAGCAAGGAACATAATGCAGTACCACAAGAAAATATCATTGCTTTTTCTTGATTATTTTGTAAATACTTAATCGCATCATCCAATGATGGGCCATTACCAACAATAAATACTGGTTTATCTTTTAAATTATTCTCATACAAATCTTTGTTTAATAATATTGGATATTGTTGGTCAACATTTGAAAGGGTATGCGCAATACTAATTATTTCATCTTCAAAAAAACCCCAACCGCCACTTAATCGATAAGCCAACTCGTGAATTCTTTGAAAAGTTTCATCCGTTGATTCACTGTAATAATGTCGATACATATATAAACGAGTACAATTAAATGCCCCTTGAGTAGATAAAACAGAAGCAATTTCATTGGCAAATTGGTTTGAGTTACCACCAACTTTAATTGTGAAAGCCCCGCCGAGTGAAAAACATTTATCAATCATTGGGCCTAAATCAATGGTGTGCATTGCACAATAAAAAACGTCTGGATCAGGTTCGTGAACAAAAAGAAATCTAATATCTATCAAGCCAAATAGACGTTCTAAGTGATACCCTAGCCCCATCCCAATAACTGAAAGTAAATCAACTTGTTCGCCTTCTTCGAGTAAGTTGAAATGGATATCTGAAACCTCACTTTCACGTTTTTCATAAAGCGCCATTAAACTTCTTTCATGTTGGAATAACATCTTATCTGCTTTTGATAATTGATATGAAAAAATTTTAGGATGTTTAAAAAAAAGTTCTGCTTGTTTATAACTATTATCCTTGGCATGTTCAGGATAAACCAATGAACCATTAGAAACCATATTCACTTCACCGTTATGGTCAAAGGTTAGTTTTACTCTGGTTGGCATATAATTTTGATAAAAATTATATATTTCTGGCATGTATTTCTTCATCACCGCCATATTAGTTAAAAAGGTCGCTCGAAGTAACTTTGTTTGAATATCGATGTTCATATCGGAAAGCTGTGTCATGGATTATCCTGATAGCAAAAATTTGACGCTGAATAACGTGCTAAGCACATTTTATTTATATAAAAATACAGCAAAAATTAAGCCACAACAAGAACTTGTTGTGGCTTAATTAACTTACATGGCTCTGTAGATTACTTTGATGTTTATATAAAATCTGTCATCCTGAATTTATTTCAGGCTCTAGTCACTTAAGATATTGAAATGAATTCAGAATGGCGATGAAAACTATAATATTTCACTTTTCTTGGATAAATGCCATAGCTACGTTAATTTAAAACTTAAGGTCCGTATTGATAAAATCCCAAACTTCGACAGGATAACCGCACATTCAAACACTAATAATAAATTACTTCTTATTAGTGTAACCCGGCAATTGATCAAACATCGACGTTAAACTACCTAGTGTAGCATTTAGTGCAGCTACAGCACTATCCATCGCATTAAACTGTTTAAACAAACGTTCTTCATATTTATCCATGCGTAACTTTAAATCTGCATCTTGGCGATCTAACTGTTCAAGCTTTTTATAAAGAGAATCTGTTTTGGAATCAATTAATGTCGATGGTGGAGCATTAGCAACACTTGAAGAATTAACATCGCCGCTAGAGTTCGATATTTGATTATCAATCATGCTCAGCAATAAATTATTCATTACCACGGTACTACCTTCGGAAAAGTTGACCGTACCACGAGCACCTAAAGCTCCCCCAAGTACTTCCACTTTTATACCTGCCGAGTTACCTGTTTCTGATAGTAAAAATTGACCATCTCCAAGCGCACTAACCCCATCTATTGTACCAATGGTATCTACTCCAGTAATACCTTGTTGCACACCAAGCCCTATATCGGCTAAAAAGGTAGTACCCACTTGGGTAAATGCAACCGATGACGTTGAACCATATTTACTCGATTCCACCTTGATTTTACCAAGGTCTTCAGTCAAGACAACGCTAACACCTTTATTTAGAAGAGTAGTATCCGAATTTATTTTAGACTGCATTTCAGCAAGTAAATCATTAAGGGTGGCATAGGTTTTATTAGCAAGCACAATGTTGTTAGATAAAATACCATCAACACGCATTTGAAAGGTGTCATTGGTTGCGCCTATAGTCAAATTATTTACGTTTAATCCTGTTAATGTGCCTCGAGTGGCTAATTGACTAACATCTACATTATAAGCACCGGGTACTGTTGCAGAGTTTGAGCTAATAAAATTGATTTGTGTATCGCTAGCAGTCCCTGTTGCAGTAAAGAAGTCAGCTACATCGGCGATGTTAGTTTTTAGAACTTCTGAAAACTTAGGTAGTGCTGAATTAGTTTCATTAATTTCTAGGGTGCCATCACGATTAGTATAGATACCTAAGTTGGCAAAACTCTTAATAGAGCCGGTTAAATGGGATAACCGATTATTTAGCACACCACGTAATTGATTTTCGATACTTCTTATCGTAGCATCACCAGCTAACACACCTTTATCACCACTAGTAGAATCAACTTTACTAAACTCATTAAGTTGCCCTCTTAAGGTATTATAACTAGTTACAAAGCCCTTAATTTGAGACTCTACTGTTGACGTATCACTATTAATATTTAAGCGAATATTCGTACCCGGTTTAGCATCTAAAATATTCAATGAAACCCCCGTAATAACACTATCAATATTATTCGAGTCGCGATTAATCGTTATGCCATTCATCACTATTTGTGCATCTTTAGCGGCAACGGTTTCAGTTACATTTTTTGTTGTGTCATTATAAACTAACCGTGAAATACCGGTGAGATTATCGGTGTTGTTACCATCATTATCACTGGCAGTAACTTCCATTGCATAATTTTCACCTGTTTTGTCACTAGTAAGTACTAAACGATAACCAATACCATCATTAATAATTGACGCTGACAGTCCATTCGTCGTGTCTTTATTTAAACTATCTCTTAATGTAGACAAAGTATTATTGGTCGCGTCTACGGTAATATTTTGAATTGTTGCATTGGCATTAACAGCAAAAGTTCCCGTTTTAAATGACCCATAGCGAATGGTAAGTATTCCAGTACCTATGGTATCGTTAGGGCTGGTAAATGCTGCAGTGGCTAAACTTTGCGCTTGAGCTTTACTTTTAACATCTATATCAAAAACCCCCGTTTGAGCACCAATACCAGCCGTTGCCGTCAGTATAGTTGGATCCGAAGAGCTAATACTTACCGCAGAAAATGTGGATGTTTTAGAGAGGTCTTTATACGAATCTTTAAAGGTAGATAGTGCGCTATTAATACTGCCATACGCGGATATTTGTGCTGTAGCTAGCTGTGAATCCCTATCGATTTTCCCTTTTACAGGTACTTTTTCAGCGTCAACAATTGCATTAACAATATCATTAACTTTTAAACCCGAACCTAGTCCGGTTGAAGTAATTGCTGGCATAAATAGTACTCCTGAAAATAATGGTTTTCGTTAGTATAACTAACATCATAGCTGCTATACGTTTTTATCCTGAGATACTGACCTTCGTCAGTATGACGATACTTAATCAGTGAACCAATCAACATGACGATTATATCTTATCAACATCCCTGAATTCTCTAGCTGTCATCCTGAGCTTGTTTCAGGATCTTAGTCAAACAAACTTTATTCTACGTTTAAAATACAAAGCAAATTTAACGCCATAAAAGACTAACTTACACTCTCTCGCTAAAGAGTAGCCCTACGGCAGCATCCATTCGTTTTAATAGCTTCAAAGCTTCTTCACTAGGGATTTGACGAATAAGTTCTTTAGTATCGGCATCAAACACGGAAATAACATCACGACCACTGTCTTTATCAATATCAAAGGCAACATTACGTTTCATTATTTGTACAAAAGCATTCAAGTTTTCGACTACTTGTGTTAACTCTTCTGGTGCTATAGCATTACGCTCAGCAGTTTGTGCTTCTTGCGTTTGGGCTATTATTTGTTCCGCTTTAACATTATCAGTTTTAGCAACCGCCGTTGCATTGACCTTATTTGCCGTTTTATCTACATTAACAGGTAATTGCGATACCGGTGCTGCTGACTCTATTGAGGATGCATTATCAATCATTTTACCACCTCTTTTTCTCTTTAATTTACTCTACCATTAAAACGACTAAAAGCTTCCTTGAATTTACCAAGGAAGCTTTGCTTCGTCTACTTAACGGTCAACGGTTATCCTAGTAGCGACAACACGTTTTGTGTTGAAGCGTTTGCTTGCGATAACATTGCTGTACCCGCTTGTTGTAAAATTTGTGACTTACTTAATGCTGACGTTTCCATCGCGAAATCTGCATCTCTAATTCGAGAGTTCGCCGCAGATATGTTTTGCGATACATTTTGTAAGTTAGAAATGGTTGAACCTAAACGGTTTTGAATCGCACCTAAGTTAGCTCTACCATCACTAATTTTACCTAAGGCGTCGTCAATACGGTTAATGGTATTGTTTGCACCGGTAACACTAGTAACACTTAAACCAACACCAACCGCAGTAGCACTACCACCAATTTCAGTAACACCTATTTTTTGTAATGCCGCATCTTGCGATGATTGTCTACCTGCTGTACTGGTAATTAATACATCAGCGCCATCTTTACCTGTTAAAGTAATTTCACCCGTTGTTCTGGTTGACGACGCAGCAGCCAAGGTACCTAAAGCATTTGCGGTAGTTTTTGAATTTACGATAATATCAGAACCGGCTGCTGAAGTAAGTACCAACGAACCTGTAACATTATCTGCCGTTGCTACAACCCCTTGAATACCTGCGCTGTTAATTGTATTAACTACATCATCTAATGATGTTGCCGCAGTCATGGTCATCACTACACCATTAATGGTTAAATCTGAACTTACCGCTGATAAATTGGTAATATTAGCTTTGTAGCTTACAGTGGTTGTCGCTGAAGCGCTCACACCTGATTCAACGCTTATCGCATTAATCGCAAACGCTTTATCTGCTGCGGTTGTGCCTGTTACCGCACCTAAATCGACACCATTAATTCTAATGCCGTCAGTGGCTGAAACAATACCTGTACTTACTGCCGTACCAGTTACCACATCAGAGCCGGTTGAAGCTAAGAAGCCTGCAGAGGCTAATTGAGAAGCGGTAGAAGTTGACTCTGTACCAATTGAAATAGTACTGCCATCAGCGCTAGATAAAGAAACAAAACCTTGATACGTATCAGCTGTTAAGCCTGAACCTGCTACCGTTCCACCTACAATAATACCATTACCAGTATCATTACTTAACACTAAGCCACCTTTAGTATCTAATGATGCAGTAATACCAGAAACATCACGGTTAATGGTATCAACTAAATCAGTCATACTACCAGTACCACCACTAACACCGTTAGAGTTAAGGGCTTGGCCGTTAATAGTTAAGCCCGAAGTAACACCCGTTTGACCCGCAGTACCTGACACTGTGTTATAAGCAGAAGCTGTTACACCCGTTAAACCTGTTTTAGCATTTACCATGGTTTTAACACTTGAAGCCATGTTAGCTCCAACTGCAGCGCCGGTTAAGTTAACACCATTAATCGAAATACCACTGTCTGCAATAGCAGTCGATGTATTTGTACGACCACCATTTAATTCACCCAAACCAGAAACTGCATTAAGGTTTAAATCTTTAGTGGTTACCGCATTAATTGAAAAAGATAACGATTGGTTTGCTTCTGAGCCAATTTGTAGCGTAGTCGACTTATTAGAACCATCAAGTAAGTTGATGCCGTTAAAAGAAGTGGTAGAAGCGATACGGTCTAGCTCGCTATATAGTTGGTCAACCTCAATTTGAATTGACGCTCTGTTAGAAGCAGAGTTAGTGTCATTCGCTGATTGAACTCCTAGCTCACGCATACGTTGAAGGATATTGGTCATTTCGTCCATTGACCCTTCAGCGGTTTGTGCCATAGACACACCGTCGTTTGCGTTACGAACCGCTTGGTTCAAACCACGAATTTGAGAAGACATGCCTGTGGAAATTGATAAACCAGCAGCATCATCTTTTGCGCTGTTGATTCGTAAACCAGAAGACAAACGTTCCATCGCTGTATTTTGCATTAATTGCGATTTGTTTAGTTGACGTTGCGCATTTAGCGACATCACATTGGTATTAACTACTTGAGGCATGATAAGCTCCTACGATTTTTGCATAATTTCAACAGAAAAGTCTGAAGAATTCGTTATGTCAATTAGTTGACTTACAAAGGTTATCGGAAGCTTTAAAATTTACTTTAGGATTATTTACAAATTTATTTAATTATTTTGCTTTTTAATTTTCATCCATAAAAAAAGACGACAAATTGCCGTCTTAATATTTCTTTAGTTTTTAAGAGATACAGACCTTCGTCTGTATCTCTTAATTCAATTTCGCTTTTAACCTTGTAGAAGCGACAAGACATTTTGTGTACTAGCATTTGCTTGCGAAAGCATTGCTGTACCAGCCTGTTGCAGTATTTGCGCTTTACTTAGTTTTGATGTTTCTGCAGCAAAATCGGCATCGACAATACGAGATTTAGATGCAGATAAGTTTTGTGACACATTCGCTAAGTTAGAAATAGTAGAGCCTAACCTGTTTTGTACCGCACCAAGCTGCGCCCGCGATTCAGACACTTGTTTTAATGCAGAATCAATACGTTTAATAGTGTTTTCTGAGTTTTTCACGGTTAGTACACTTAACCCTGTACCAATAGCAGAAGCACTTCCACCAAAATCAATTAAGCCTAACTTCGATAATGCAGAATCTTTTGCAGCTTCCGAATTAGCATTACTGGTAACACTAACATCTTTACCCGCCTCACCCGTTAAAGTAATACTACCTTGACTAAACTGAGTGGCACCATTGGTATTAACAATAACACCCGCAGTATCATTAAAAACATCACCTACCGTGGTAAAAATGCTAATATCACCACCCGATTGCGACGTTAAAATTAATCGGCCCGTGGTATTATCTGCTGTCGCAACAATACCTTGAATACCAGAACTATTAATTGTAGATACTACATCATCTAATGATGCTGGCGGTGTTGTAGCAGTTGCCGCAGTAAAATCGATGGATAAACCATTGATATTAAAATTAGTTTCTACCGCTATTTGAGAAATTAACGCCTCATATTGAATCGTAGTGGTTGCTGCTGCGGTAACACCCGTTTGTGAAGAAATAGCATTAATAGCAAACGCTTTATCCGCTGCTGAAGTGCCAGTTACCGCGCCTAAATCTACGCCATTAATTTGAATACCATCAGCACCATTAACCGCAGTATTCGACACTGAACCACCGGTTATTTTGGCTGAGCCTTCAGCTAAATTAAATCCAAACTGCTGCAACTGTGTTACAGTAGCTGTCGTTGCTGTACCTAAGCCTAATTTGATTTCTGCTTGATCGGCGCTACTTAGTGCCAAGAAACCTTGATAATTGCCATTAACAATACCAACTTCACTACCACCAGCAGAAATATCAACACTTGCGCCGGTATCATTTGATAAGACCAGACCACCTTTGTTTGAAATAGAAGCAATAACCCCTGCCACATCACGATTTATGGTATCAACCAATTCTGTCATTGAGCCTGTTGCACCAATTGCCGTTCCATTTATCACTAAGTTAGAGGAAACTCCAGACTGACTACCAACGCCTTCTACAGCATTATAAGCAGAAGCCGTAACTCCTGTGATACCTGCACTAGCATTCACAGCTGCTGCCATTGACGTTGCTCTACTAGTACTATTAGCAACAGCACTTAAGGCAACACCATTTATTGTCACTTCGTCAGCGGCGGTTGCTGCAGCACTATTAACTCGACCGCCATTCAACTCACCTAAACCTGAAACTGCGTTTAGATTTAAATCTCTGGTGGTTACTGAATCAATAGAAAAAGTTAAATTTTCACCAGCATTGGCGCCAATTTGTAACGTTGTAGAACCGACACTACCATCTAATACATTAACACCGTTAAATTGGGTTACGTTAGCAATACGGTCAAGCTCGTCATATAACTGATCAACTTCTGCTTGAATAGAAGAACGGTTAGAAGCTGAATTCGTGTCATTGGCTGATTGAATAGCTAGCTCTCGCACACGCTGGAGAATGTTAGTCATTTCATCCATCGCGCCTTCTGCAGTTTGCGACATTGAAATACCATCATTTGCATTTCGTATTGCTTGATTAATACCGCGAATTTGCGATTCCATTCCGGTTGCAATGGCAAGGCCGGCGGCATCATCTTTTGCGCTATTAACACGTAGCCCAGATGACAAGCGTGACATGGCCTCATTCTGCATCAATTGAGATTTATTCAACTGACGTTGTGAATTTAGCGACATTATATTAGTATTAATAATCTGTGGCATGGGTAACTCCTATTATCTTCTATATTTTGCCGTTTTTTGGCCTTCGGCAATTAGTTGCCGCTTAGTGTCAAAAAACCGTGCTGTACGTTAGTTAATCAACGCTTTTATTATCTCTTACTTGGTTTATGCGAATTGTGTGCCAATTAACCAATTTATTTTAATTAATGTTTCAAAACACCGACTAACGCAGTAAGTCGAATAAATTCAAGCGTTGCAGCTGTACAAAAGTTTGCTGCGCCACTTCTAAAGCTGTTTGCTCTATTTTTAAATCGCTCACTGCCTGTGCCATGTCTAAATCTTCTAATTGCGACATGGCTTTTTGTGAAACTAATTTAAAGTCTTGCCCTATTTCTTTTTGGTTATCGAGTGTTTGCATACGTGCCCCCACTCTTGAACGAGTATTCACAACATTATTGAGTGAACTATCTAGCTCTAACTTCATCATATTTAATTGGGTTAAACGCACCGCTTCTTGGG
>Ga0316202_10002483_pt1 | contig 12083 bp, 13 predicted proteins | sample 3monrhotite_MG_FD_204934 | JGI IMG/M metagenome (GOLD analysis project Ga0316202, IMG submission 204934) | Microbial mat bacterial communities from mineral coupon in-situ incubated in ocean water Damariscotta River, Maine, United States -... | ecosystem: Environmental > Aquatic > Marine >... | reverse complement strand
GACTATTTAGCGTTAGCTAGATATGGGATTAGTGTTGAAGAGGTAATGAATATTGTACGTTATGGAATTGGTGAGGAAAGTGTCACTCAAAAAATAGAAGGTATTAAACGTTTCGGTATTGTCCCTAAAATTAAAGATGCAAAGAATGACATTGAATCTATTAAAAACATTACTCTTCGTTCCGCAGGTGGGGCAATTGTCACACTTGATCAAATTTGTCATATATCTGTAATTCAAGGAGCATCTTTTATAAAAAGAGAAAACCTAAATAGATATATGGTGCTTTCAATGGATGTTGAAGATAGAGATATAGCATCATTTGTCAATGAAGCAAATGGAATCATTGAAAAAAGTGTAAATATTCCAGATGGGTACTTTATATCTTGGGCTGGTGATTTTAAGAACATGCAAGAAGCTACTAGTAAGCTAATGATAATTATTCCCGTAACACTAATTGCAATTATTTTATTACTGTATACAGCATTCAATTCTATTTCAAAAGCTATATTAATTATTATGAATGTTCCATTTGGACTTATTGGAGCAATTTTAGCACTTGTAATTGCTGATGTCTATCTATCCGTTTCTGCAATTGTTGGTTTTATAGCAATCTTTGCAATTGCTGTTTTAAACGGAATTGTTTTAGTAAGCTTTATAGATGAACTAAGAGAAAGGTTTCCAGATGTAGAGTTAAAAATTTTATTAAAAGATGCTACATTATTAAGACTTCGTCCTGTTTTAATGACAGCATTTACTACGCTTTTTGGAATTTTACCACTACTGTTTGCCTCAGGAGTAGGAAGTGAGATACAGTATCCACTTGCAGTCGTAGTTATTGGTGGAGTAATTAGTTCTACATTATTGACACTACTAATTCTACCATCGACATATTATCTTTTTTATAACACAAAGAAAGTAGAATTATCCTAGCAAGGTACTACTTTTTATAAAAAAATAATTATTTAATCAGTCTTCTTAATAAAGGCTGGTTAGAATAGTTTAATGAGAAGTAACCTTATGTTAACCCAAAGTTGAATTAATCAAACAACTGAGCATGTGTACCTATTCTGATTAATTCAACTTGAGCATTAAAAACTCGATAAATAAGTAGTAAGTCTCCACTAATATGACACTCTCTAAAACCAATCCATTCGCCATTTAATTTGTGGTCTAATGCTTCAGGTGGTAAATCCTTTTCATTTGATAAAAAGTACAAGTATTGAATAAGTTTTGTGTAATGCTTATCACTCATGGTAAATTTAGAACTATCTTTTTTAAAACTTTTTGTTTGAGCAATTATCATTTAGTAAGTTGTTCTTGTAAAGTATCTAAACTAACAATTTCAAGATTACTGTTTTTTGCATCTTTTATTGCTTCTATGGTCTCTTTGTTTGGAATTTTTACATCAAATGGCAAACCATGATTAAATTGTATCTGTTTATAAAACATTGTAATTGCTTGAGTAGCAGTTAGCCCTAGCTCTTTTAAAATACCTTCAGCATTAGCTTTTAAGTCAACTTCAATTCTTGCGTTAATAATTGCATTTTTCATAATACACCTCTTTTGTATTACAAGTGTAACACATTATTGTTTAATCTAACTATTATTTATCATTAAACAATTTATAGAATCAAGATGCAAAACGTAGTTAATTTTAAGATATTTGCGCAAAGGCGCTAATGTCTTAAAATTCTTTGCGTTTGCCCTTGTGTCTATATTAACAAGTTAAGTCCGTAAATTTAAAATATATAGAAATAAGCCCTAAATTAAAATTAAAAAACGAGGAAAAAGTTGATTTATCAAAGAGAGCTAATACGTAATCTTATGGAGGCAGAGCCTCAGAAAGATTCCTTAAATAGCTCATAATATTATTTGTGTAATTTTCTAGTAATATCTAAATATCAAAGTAAATAGTTATAAAAAATAAGATTAATGTTTAAAGGTGGAATAAAAGGACAAAATTCTAAAATATAGTCTGTATCGCTTAAAATGAAGTTTTAGATTGTATCATGTCCACTTAGACCCCCCTTGTTAATCCAGCATGGGGTAAAAATCAAAGAGACATTTTTCTTTGAAGAAAAGCAGTATATCATACTTCAAAATAAAAACAAAATTCATAATATAGACGTACTAACGCCCTATCGGTTGTTTGCTCTACGCTTTGCTACGCGCTCAAAATTAATTTACTATATAACAAATTCAATAATTATTTTTAGATTTAATCAATTCTAATCTTAACTCTTCTTTTTCAATTTCTAATTGTTCAATCTGTTCTTTAAGTATTTCTATCTCAATATCTTTTATAGTACTTTTTAAAGAATGCTTCATATGCAGAGCTTCATCAATTGATTGTTCTGTATCTTTACCTATAAATTTAATCTTTTCTTTCATAAGGAGCCTTAAATGCTTAATGAGTACCGACTTTTATTGCCTCGTTCTGTTCAATAGCCAAATACAAGAGCAAGAGGATGAATTGAACAGAACTACCCTATATCAGGATAGTAGTTCGCCAATTATATACAATCACAATCGGAAGTTATCTTACAGTTAGAGAAATACTGAAACTTAATCTCTAAAACGATTACTAGCACGGAAGCCTTGATGCTAGATTATCTCTTTCGAAACACATCGTTATCTACTTATGTTCCCCGCCCAACATAAACTTCGGGTATACCTTACGAGAATCCTCAAATCCATCCACTCGTATTCAGATAGTCTATTTTTCACTCATGTATCATATTCGTATTGAACTTAGATAGTTTTGTGCGTACTCCCTAAAAGGGTAGCAGATGATTCTTTTGGCTTGTGTCGAAGTAGTTTAACAATTAGATGTGTATTGCAAGAGCATATTCTTTATGCTATAATTTTTACAATTGTTGAAAGATGAGCGCTCTGGCGGGTTGGTCATCTTTCGGCTACTACTTCTACGCCTCTTATAAGTATCATCAAAGAAAGCTTTTTAATATTGAAACTTTAGCATATTTAATTCCAAATAGTATTATAATGTGAATATCACTATAATTGCACATGAATATAAATGATAAGCTTTTATATTCAAACGATATACTATGAAACTCACTTATAGGAACAAGAATGAAACTGGTTACAGTAAAAGAGTTTGCCGAAATTAAGGGTTTAAAACCTTCATATGTATATAACTTAGTATCACAAAAGAGAATTAAAATAGTAAAAGAAGGTAGAAAAACTCTAATTAGAGAAGATGAAGAAATACTCGAAAATCCATTGACTATAAATGATACTCACGTTAATATAAATGATAATAATGATGTGTATATTACTAATCTACAAGAACAAATTGAAAATCTTACACAGATAAACGAGAGGCTTCATGAAAAAAATGAAAAGCTTCATATTAAAGTTGAGAATATACATCGTGAACAAAAAGATGAGATTAAACAAGTCCATCAAACTTCTAATGCTCAACTAAAAATGTATATGGAACTGTTAAAGTCTCAAACAGAAAATCTCTTGAGTGATAAAAAACATCAAGAGCCTACCAATGACGAGGATACAGAAGAAGCAATTATTATTGAAGAAAAGAAGCGCATGAAGCCATCTAAATTCCTTGATATCATGAAAGCCAAGGGTTATTCAAAAAAAGATGTAAAGAAAATCATCAAGAAAGCTCTTAAAAACAATGATTCTCGTTTTGATGTTATAGATGGAAAAACTATTATTTATAAAGATAATTTTTTAGATTTATAGATTCTCTGTTGAGCTTATGCAAAATTTATACAGTGTGTTTGGCTCAATATCAATCATTCCATCATTAAATTCTAAACATCCCCAGTCCTTATCTATATGAGCTGTTTTCAACTCATTTTCCTTGACTTTATCAGAAATAAGGTTTTTTAAGTCCGCGTCTTTCATTTCACCATTTTCAAATTGTAAAATGAAATGATAATGTCCAAGATTTTTAAATTCTTTTAATTTCATTGTTTACTCCAATGGTTCTATTTTATGAAAATCTTGCGTATCCCACATTTTAGATAATTCTTCTTGATGGATTTCTGCCCATTCCATAACAAGTTGTTTTGCTTTTTTAGGTAACTTTCCTTCAACAATTACGAGATTTTTTATTTCTATTACAGCCATATATTCATTATACTTGACATGTATATGTTTTGGAGGGTGTTCACTATCAATGCTAAACATTCTTACTATTATTCCGTAGAATCTACTTATTTCTGGCATATTTCCTCTATTCTAATTAAAATAGCATTTACAAGTATTGTATCAAAAAATAAAACTGTTTAAGATTTAAACTAATTAAAGCAATACTTAAACAAAAAACATCAACACAAGAGCCACAACACACCTTTAAGAATGCCAAATTAACAAAGTTTCCTTAAATTTAAGGTGAAGCCCTGAATTAAGGGAAACTACCACAACGAGAAGAGATATTATGTTAACCTAAATTTATACTCTAAGAGTGTGAATTCTATAAACGCGAAAATTACTATTTAAGATTACAAGATACAGTAACAGGAAGGCTTTTTTTAAATTTTTCAAGGCCATTAAGCCAAGGTTGTAAAAACTCTGAAGGATGTTCAGCCACTCTATAATGTACCCACTTTCCAATTTTTTTTGAAGATAATATATTACTTTTTACAAGTTGTTTTAAATGACGAGATACTAAAGGTTGAGATAATTCTAAGGTATCACATATCTCACAAACACATATATCTACATCACGTTGCACTAATATAATAATTTTTAGACGATTAATGTCACTAAATGCTTTTGCTAGTTGAGTAAGTTCTTCCATATTTAAGCCTTATTAAAGAGTAATCATATAACAATACTGTTATATGATTATATCATAAAGGATACTAAATGAGATATATATTGATTTTTTTAATCACTTTAACTACCCTATTTGCAGAATACAAAGGTATGAGTAATCTACAACTACATATGTCTAATCAGTTTGATAAAAAACTAGGCATGATAGATACAAAAAATGGCAATAAGGCTACTTACACATTTGAACATTTTGGTAAATTTGATTTTGGAGACCATTTTTTCTTTATTGACCATTTTGATGGAGTTTTTTTAGATGGCTCAAGTAATAGAGATTATATAGAATATTGGCCTCGTTTAAAAATTAGTGAGTATCTATCATCGTTTATTCAAAATTCACTTGTAAAAGATATTTATATTGCTTCTCAATATAATCGTTATGTAAAAAAGAATGTAGATTTGGAAGCATATCTATACGGTATTGGTGTAGATTTAAATATTCCATATTTTAAACATGTTGAGATGAATCTATATAAGAGAAATTCTAATTTACAAGACAATATGGCACAGCTTACACTAAGGTATGCATCTTTTTTACCTTCAGGATGGAGTTTTACTGGTTATCTAGATGCAACGGAGGATAATTTTCTAACGCTTAATCAGTTAACTTACGATATTGGTAGATTTGTGGAAATAAAAAAATTATATAGTGGAGTTGAGCTTTTAACCTATGATGATAACAATATAGATATTCGTAATGTAGTTCAATTTGTGATAAAGAAGATTTGGTAATTTGTAATTATATATATTTTTACAATTGTGAGCAACTTAATAATTGACTTTTAAATTAAATAGTTAAGTTTTGAACATTAATATTTTTAGGATGGAACAATGGAAATACTTATAGAGTTTTTAGTTACATTTTGGAATCTTAGCACTTCTATAGGCTTTTATGTTTTTTTAGGTTTGGTTTTTGTTGGAATAGTACATCTATATGTATCTGAAGAGTGGATAAAAAAGCACTTAGGAAAGGGTAGTCAGTATGACGCTCTAAAAGGAGCACTCTATGGTATCCCATTACCTTTGTGCTCTTGTGGGGTTATACCACTAGCAACATCTCTAAGAAAGAAGGGAGCATCTAAAAAGGCAGTTACAAGTTTTTTTATTACAACTCCAATGACTGGGGTGGATTCTATTATCGCTACATATGGCGTTTTTGGGTTACCTATGGCTTTTATAAGAGTATTATCAAGTCTAATAAGTGGTGTTTTGGCTGGTCTTTTGGTGAAAAATGAAGAAGCCGTACCACAAGAAGAGCCTGAGAGCTGTTGTAGTAGTTGTGGTTGTCATGGTGATTCTGAGGCAAAACCATCAGCATTTAAAAGAGCCTATGATTACGCAGTTTATGAGGTGTTTGCTGATATTGCTAAGCCTATGTTCTATGGTCTTATATTGGCAACAATTTTTATGGTGTTTGTTCCACAATCTTTCCTTTACTACTTTAATGACAGTCTGCTACTAACTTATATTGTAGTGTTTTTGCTTTCACTACCTATATATGTTTGTTCTATTTCAGCTATTCCTATAGCGATTAGTCTTCTAGCTTTTGGACTTTCGCCAGGTGCGGCATTTATATTTTTAGCAGCAGCACCAGCTACCAATATTATCACAGCTGGTATTATAAAAAATATTATGGGTACAAAGACTATGCTGATATACCTTATATCAATAGTTACGACTACAACACTCTTTGCTGTAGGAATTGATTTCCTTTTGCCAATATCTTGGTTTGAGTTTACTGATAAAATGATTCATGAAGATACGGATATAACTTTTCAAGTTGCAGGTGCTCTTTTTGTTATTATGACTCTTTACTTTAGTCTTAAAGGGATATTCCAAAAACAGAGCAGTTTGGGTTAATATTAATGTACAATAATGAAATGAAACATACTAGCATTGTAACACTCCTATTGTTATTTGTAATAAGCTTTCAGATAGTACATGAATTTACATTCTCAGAACTAGAAGAAACTCATTGTAGTATAGAAGAGTATGTTGAAGAAATTAATGAACCTACAAATCACGGTGATATATGCGATATACATTTTGAGTATCACATAAGTTATTTACTTCCAATTAGTATACATGCAATGAGTGAAGTAGATTTGAAAAGCAAAATATTAATTAAAAGCGAAAATTTTACCAAAAATAGAACTTTTTCCATTTTCAGACCTCCAATTATTTCATAGCGCTACCCAATTAAACAAACATATATACAAAAAACACAACAGGATAATACTATGAAAATTTTATTAATAACAATAGCTACTGCCCTATTTTTAAATGCAGAAATGGGTCTAATGACACCAAATGAACATTCTTCAGTTCATGAAATAAGTAAGAGACCTGCATTAAAAATAAAAAGCAAACAGAATATGCACAGAATTCACAAAGTTGAAGAATCTGAGGCTAAAAAAATAATAAAAGAGGCTACTGGTGAAGATATAACATCACTAAAGCTTACACACTTAGGAAGGGAACTGTTTTACAGTTCCAGTACAAAAAGCTATAGTCTTAAAGTAAATGCACTTACAGGTGAGATAATGGAGAAGAAGAAAAATGATTAAAGTAATCACACTATTAATGATTTTTTTTACCTTTGCATTTAGTGTTGATTTTAACACTTTTTTAAATAGAGCACTTACTCAAAGCCCCTATTTACAATCATCATTACTTTTAAAAGAGCAGGCTAAAGAAGAAAAAAGTCAAATATTAAGACTTACAAATCCAAATCTAGGTATTGAAGGTTCAAAATTTAATCCATCAAATGGGAAAAGTGAAAATGGCTATGCAGTATCAATTAATCAGCCAGTACGTTTATGGGGTATTGAAAATGATAAAAGAGCTTTCGCTGATGCAAAAATTAATAATACGATTGCTAGAACTTCTGTAGTTAAAGCTAATTTTATAAAAGAGTTATCACTTCTTTTTACCCAATATGCTAAATATAAAGCTTTAGTAAATCTCAGTAAAGAAGAGGAACATATTGCTAAAAAAATATTAGATATTTCAAGTGAGAAATTAAAAAATGGAACAATCTCTAAGGGGAAAATGTTACAAGCGAAGATTGCTTACACAATGTCGACAAATGATCGTATTACACTTAGTTTAGAAGAGCAAAAGAGTTACTTTAAACTATTAGAGCTATCAGGAGTAGATAACACTATTGAGATAGACACAGATTATACTTTTAATTTAATGGAGAAAAAAAATAGACAAAATCCAGATATTTTAAAATTGAAATCTGAAGAAAATATTGCTCTTGCTTCAGCACAGTTGTCATCAAATGTAATTGAAACAATCACAGTAACTGGAGCATTTGAAAATGAACCAAGTGAAGATATTTATAAAATAGGAGTTTCCATACCACTACCTATTTTTAATACTAAAAAAGAGGAAAAGAGTATTGCCGTGCTAGAGGCTAAGAAAAAATCATTGTTAGTAAACAGTAAGTTAAAAAAACTAACCTTGTATGAGAAATATCTTAAAGAAGAGAGAAGCTTATTGACCAAGTTATACGATAGACATAAATCAATGATTTTAGATAAAGAACAGCTTCTGTCTATGTTTGAAGAAGCACATGAAATAGCAAATATAGATTTACTAGAACTGCAAAATATTAAAAATCTTGTTTTAAATGCAAGGAAGAACTTCATTGATACAAAAATGAAACTGAATAAAAATGCAATTGAACAAAATTACCTACAGGGAGCATACAATGACAAATAGTTTGAGAATTTTATTTATAACTCTTTTAATGCAAATAACTTCACTATATGCGCTTGACATTCCAATTGATAAAGTGGAAAAAAGAGCATTTGGAGAAAAAGTAACAGTAAATGCAAAAATAGTTCAGCTTAGTAATGCACAACAATTAGTTACATCATTGGTGAACGGTCATGTTGAAAGATATTTCGTTCAAGATGGAGAAAGTGTTCACAAGGGAGATAAAATAGCTGTAATTAACTCTATAGAACTCTCAAAGATGACAGCAGATTACATCTCTTTAAATAACCAATACAGGGGACTTAGAAAGAATTATGATGCTGTAAAAAACTTGTATGATAAAGGAATGACTTCATTACATAATTTAAATATTAAAAACATTGAAAAAAATGAAATGTATGCAAAAATACAGACACTTGATTCACAATTGGGTACTTTAGGTATCAATGCTGATAATTTGAAGAAAGTTACATCTAGATATACGCTATTTGCTCACAGTGATGGAAAAGTTGCATCAATCTTGCAACCACTTCACTCTATTGTTGATAATGAGACACCGCTAGTTAGTATTGTAAAAAATAGGGCATTTTATGCTAAGTCGTATCTACCTATACAATATGCATCTTTTGTAAAAATAGGACAAAAGGTAGTAATAGAAAGAAAGCATAATAAACATATTACTAGCAAAATAGCTCAGATACTACCTGAGCTTGATGAGACAACACAAAGACTTGTTGTATTGTCTTCAATTGAAAATGAAAATGCTAATTTATTCATAAATGAATATGTTGGAAGTACTATTTATTTTGATAATAGTAAAGAATATTTATCTGTTAAAAAAACAGCTCTGTCGTTTTTCAATAATGAATGGGTTGTCTTTGTTCCTATTGAAGAGCACGAAGAAAAAGGTGAACATGGACATAGTAATGAACATTTAGATCACGATAATCATGATATGCACGAAGATGAAGAGGAACATAGTGATGAAGAATTAAAACATGATTACCATGATGAGTATTCAGAATCTAACAAACATGATGAACATGGACACAATGATGAAAACTTAGTGCATGATGAACATGATGTGCATGAAGATGAAGAGGAATCAGAATATGAAGCTAAGGTTGTTAAAAAAATTACTGAAGATGACACATATGTGGCTGTAGTAGGCTTAAATGAACAAGAGGAGTATGTAAGCAATAACAGTTATTATGTTAAGTCTATGCTTTTAAAATCTTCTCTTGGCGAACATGGTCATTAAGGTGCTGATATGTTAGATAAACTGATTGACTTATCGCTCAAATTTAAACTTTTAGTAATTATTACTTTTTTTACCATTGGTGCCTTTGGATATAAGGCTTATCTAGAGATACCTATAGATGCTTTTCCAGATATTACACCCAAACAGGTTGTTATTTACACAGAAAGCCCCGGTAACTCTGCTGAAGATATTGAAAAATTAATTACATATCCAATAGAATCAGCAGTCTCTGGCATGGCTGGTGTAAAAATGATAATGTCAAATTCTCTTTTTGGACTATCCTATGTATCTATATTTTTTGAAGATGATTTAGATATTTATTTTTTACGACAGCTTGTAAGTGAAAGATTATCAGGTGTTGATATACCTAGTGGTTGGGGAAAACCAACAATAGGTCCAAATACAACGGGATTAGGTCAAGTCTTTTGGTATAAACTTCATGATAATACAGGTAAGTACTCTTTAAGAGAAATCCGTCAAATGCAAGATTATGTAGTGACACCACTGTTTAAAAGTGTAGCGGGAGTAGAAGAAGTCATAGGCTGGGGTGGCTATGAAAAGCAATATAGTGTCTTAATAGATACCAAAAAACTCCAAAACCTTTCTGTAACATTTGAAGACATCGTTAATGCATTACAAAAAAACAATGCTGTCTCAGGTGGTCAATACCTTGAGTTTAATAAAGAACAGTACTTAATTAGAGGTGTTGGTCTATACAAAAGTTTGGATGATATATCTAATGCAGTCATAAAAACTCACAAGGGACAATCTGTAACAATTTCAGATATAGCAACCATTGGTGAAGATTCTTCTCCTAGATTTGGAGCTGTAACTGTTGATGGTTCCGAAGCTGTTATGGGTATGGTTTTGCAAAGAACACAAACTAATGCTGCAAAGGTGGTTGATCTATTAAAAGAGAAAATAAAAACTGTAAATTCAGCACTTCCTGATGGAGTGGGTATTGATATTATTTACGATAGAAGTGAAATTACTCATAAAGCAATTTCAACTATGAGTACAGCACTAATTAGTGGTATAACTCTAGTGGCTATTATTCTATTTTTGTTCCTTTTTGAAATTCGTTCTGCATTTATTGTAATTCTCTCACTACCAGTATCATTATTGATAGCCTTCTTACTGATGGATTATTATGGACTAAGTGCAAACCTTATGAGTCTAAGTGGATTAGCGATTGCTGTTGGTATGATTGTTGATGGTACGATTGTAGTTGTAGAAAATAGCTTTAGAAAGATACATGATCATCCTGAACTTTCTAGATTGGAAGTTGTATCAAGTGCTGCAAAAGATGTTGCAAAGCCTGTGACATTTGCAATACTGATTATTTCAGCAGTATTTATTCCTCTGTTAAGTCTTGACGGATTAGCTGGAAAGCTTTATACGCCTATGGCTTTAAATATTGTATTTGTAATGCTTGGATCCTTAGCAGTTGCAATTATTTTAGTTCCTGTACTTGTTATGTTTTTATTAAAGCCTGCAAAACATAGTGAAAACCATGTGATAAAGGCAATTAAAAAAATTTACACTCCATTACTTGTTTATGCACTAAAACATGCAAAACTCTTAGTTACAACAGTAGCTTCAATATTCGTAGCTTCCATCGTACTACTTTCGTATCAAGGTCGAGAATTTATGCCTGAGCTTAATGAGGAATCGATAATGTATCGAGTGATTTCAATACCAGGAACAGCTCTTTCTCAATCTGTTGAAACTGCAAAAGAGATTGAAAAATACATTTTAAAGAATTATAGCGATGATGTAATCTCTGTTTTATCTATGATAGGTAGAAGTGAAAAAGGTGAAACTGCTCAGGCAAACTATATGGAGGTTCTTCTTACTTTAAATGATAATATTGAAGATTTAGAGGAACTTACTGAACATATGAATGAAGATTTAGAGAATAATTTTAAATATGTTCAATTTGTACCTACACAGCCAATCTCTATGAGGATTGAAGAACTTTTAGAAGGTGTTAAAGCTGAATTAGCTGTTAAAATATTTGGAGATAATCAAAAGGTATTAGATTCAATATCAAAAGATATCCAAGAGGCTTTAAATGGAGTTGATGGATTAGAGAGAATGGAAGTAGAAACACAATTGGGTCAAGCTCAAATTAAAATTGAACCAGACTATTTAGCGTTAGCTAGATATGGGATTAGTGTTGAAGAGGTAATGAATATTGTACGTTATGGAATTGGTGAGGAAAGTGTCACTCAAAAAATAGAAGGTATTAAACGTTTCGGTATTGTCCCTA
>Ga0316202_10002482_pt1 | contig 12084 bp, 12 predicted proteins | sample 3monrhotite_MG_FD_204934 | JGI IMG/M metagenome (GOLD analysis project Ga0316202, IMG submission 204934) | Microbial mat bacterial communities from mineral coupon in-situ incubated in ocean water Damariscotta River, Maine, United States -... | ecosystem: Environmental > Aquatic > Marine >... | reverse complement strand
CATTTGAACTATAAGATATTGGGACAACCGTATAGTCAGTAATTGTAGCCTGTAGAACGGCCTCCGCCAGTTCATCAGATTCAACCAGCTCAATATGTTGCTGGCGGGCGAGAACTGCAGACAACGGAGCGGACAGAACATTTTCCAATAAGGGTTCTGCTGTCTTATTTATGGCGATTGGCAGTGATAAATACTGCACGTCTCCCGGCAATTTACCCCCAGCGAATTGATAGCCACAGCCAGCAACAAATAACAACAGTAGAACAGTTAGTTTCATCCGCTCACCACAATATTAATCAGTCGTCCCGGAACACAAATCACCTTGCGTACCTGTTTCCCTTCAATAAAACGTGCAACGTTCTGTTCGGCCAAAGCCGCTTCTTCCATAATTGCGTTGTCAGCATCAACGGCAACCATTATCTTGCTACGTAGTTTCCCATTCACCTGCACAACAATTTCAATTTCAGAAGTCAGCAACGCGGCCTCATCCCAAACAGGCCAGCCATGTATCTCAAGACCACCCCCATGCCCCAGACGTTGCCAGAGCTCTTCACAAATATGCGGAACAAAGGGAGAGAGAAGGTGCACGACGGACTCAATCGCTTCTCGCAAGACAAGAGGGTCCTCCTTCTCTTTATCACACCCATAGATGGCATTGACTAATTCCATCACTGAGGCAATCGCCGTATTGAAGTGGAAGCGGCCATCTACATCTTCAGTGACTTTCTTGATCGTTTGATGTGTCTTGCGCCGCAACTCTGAAGTTGTCCCTTTCAAGCTGGTTAGGTCACTAGAAAGTTCTATTTTATTGAGATTATCGTGAACGGCACGCCAAACTCGTCCCAGAAAACGATAGCAGCCTTCAACCCCTTGTTCGTTCCATTCAAGGTCTTTCTCTGGGGGCGCTGCAAAGAGCGAGAAGAGTCGAGCGGTATCGACACCGTAACGTTCTATCAGCTCATTAGGATCGACAACATTTTTCTTTGACTTGCTCATCTTCTCAGTGCGACCAAACTCTACGGGCTTGCCACATTCAGAGCAATGACCATCCTTAACCTGCTCGGGATAGAGCCAGCCGTGGTCAACACAGCGCTGCGACTCCATGCAAACCATCCCCTGAGTCAACAGATTGGTAAAGGGCTCACTCGCTTCAACCATTCCCAAGTCACGCAGCACTTTAGTGAAAAAACGCGCATAAAGCAGATGCATCACCGCATGTTCAATGCCACCGATATACTGATCAACAGGTAGCCAATAATTTGCAGCCTTACTGTCAAGCGGAGCTAAATCATATTTCGGGCTCGTAAATCGTGCAAAATACCAGGAACTTTCAACAAAAGTATCGAAGGTATCGCACTCGCGGCGAGCCGCAGCACCGCAGATGGGACAATCTACCCTAAGAAAATCTTGATGCCGAGCTAAAGGACTTCCACCTTCGCCCGTAATTTCAACATCCATCGGCAACTTAACCGGCAGATCTTCTTCAGGGACAGGGACAGTGCCACAGATATCACAGTAGATAATCGGAATCGGGTTACCCCAGTAACGTTGGCGAGAGACCCCCCAATCTCGCAGCCGGTAATTTACCGATTTACACCCCTGATTATTGTCATCAAGAAAACTGGCAATCTTTTCCTTGGCGTCTTCATTCGGGAGACCGTTAAAATTTCCGGAGTTGATCAGCGTTCCAGCACCAGTCATCGCCTCTTCCATTTTATCTGGGTCGAGTGATTGCCCTTCCGGTTGAATAACAACTTGAACGGACAGTTGGTATTTGCGTGCAAATTCAAAGTCTCGTTGATCATGTGCCGGAACCGCCATAACGGCACCGGTGCCATAATCCATCAAAACAAAGTTTGCCAAGAAGACCGGGATTTCAATTCCCGTCAACGGATTGATGCAATAGCTACCAGTAAAAACACCTTTTTTCTCAAGCTCACCGCTTGTTCTGTCAAGTTTGTCCTGACGGGACACTTCAGCGACAAACGACTCAACCTCTGCGCGCTGGTCATTTGAGACCAGGGAGTTCACAAGTGGATGCTCAGGCGCAAGACTCATGAATGTCGCACCATACAGAGTGTCGGGCCGGGTGGTAAAGACCTTGACCTTCTCTGCAGAATTCTTCACAGCGAAATCTATCTCACAACCGTAACTTTTGCCAATCCAGTTACGTTGCATGGCCAGAACCTTCTCCGGCCATCCGCTCAGATTATCGGTCTCATCGAGTAATTCATCAGCATATTCAGTAATACGAAAAAACCATTGGTCCAGCTCTTTTTGAACAACAAGGTTATTGCAACGCCAACAGCAACCATCTTCGACTTGCTCATTCGCTAAAACAGTTTGACAATCGTTGCACCAGTTCACACTTGAGGTTTTTTTGTAAGCCAAACCCTTCTCAAGCATGCGCAGAAAAATAAGTTGCTCCCAACGAGAATAATCGACATCACAGGTCGCAAACTCACGAGACCAGTCATAACTCAACCCGATACGCTTCAGTTGAACCCGCATGCTGTCAATATTTTCATAGGTCCATTTTCCAGGGTGCGTCCCATGCTCAATCGCTGCGTTTTCAGCTGGCATACCAAAAGCATCCCAGCCCATCGGGTGAAGAACATTAAAACCCTGAAGCCGTTTGAAGCGGGCGACAACGTCACCTATGGCATAATTGCGCACATGCCCCATATGAATTCGACCAGAGGGGTAGGGAAACATTTCCAGTAAATAGTATTTCTGCCGTTCATCACGCTCATCGATTTTGAAAGAATCGTTCTTGTCCCAAAACGCTTGCCATTTTTCTTCAATTTCACTCGAGATGTACTGATTTTCCATGAATTCCTCCGTGACGAAAACGTCCGGGTCAAAATATCATTCGCGCAGATACACGAAAACCGGCACAAGCCGGCATCATGTCAAAGCGTCTAAAGGATTACTTACGCCAAAATTAACGAACAAAAAAACTCGTAAACTACTTCGCGCGGTAGGTAATCCGGCCACGAGTCAGATCGTAAGGTGATAGCTCGACGGTTACTCGGTCACCAGGCAGAATACGGATGTAGTACTTACGCATTTTACCTGAGATATGAGCCAAAACGACGTGATCATTGTCAAGTTTGACGCGAAACATCGCGTTCGGCAGTGGCTCTACGACCACACCTTCGACTTCAATTGCTTCTTCTTTAGCCAAGAGTTCCTCCTGAAATACAGATAGCTTCTACAGAGCTATCATAACTGCGGTTTTGAGCGTCTTATGTCATGAACCAATAAAGCCTGTCAAGTTCACGGCTGATCAGATACCGAGCATTTGCTTGGCAACTTCTAAAATTCTCGCGGTTTGAATGGGTTTGGTTATGTACTCGTTCGCACCAAGGGCCAATGCTCTATCGCGATCCTCAGTCGCTCCTTCAGTCGTGATAACGACGACAGGAACGTCCTTATACTGCGGATCATTACGAATCAGACTCACCAATTTGAGACCGTCCATAATCGGCATATTTATGTCGGTCACAACAAGATCAAATTTTTGGGCCGATAACTTTTTCAGCCCACCGACACCGTCGCCAGCCTCTTCGATATGCAGATTGCGAATTCTCTTGAGAGCAAAAACTATCAATTGCCGCATGGTAGGTGAATCTTCAACAACCAGTACTCTGTACTCTGACATGCCGGCGTTCCTCCTGCTGAACCTATATTAAATGCAACATCAAACTATGGGTCACCAAATCCAAGAATCTAAAGTGCCAAATTACGACCGAGAGAGAAATCCTTGCCGAAAATTTATGTTACCAACGCTCTCACGACGCAAGACTGCAGTACAAATCGCCATCGCAGCATGCCCTCCGAGCAAGTTAAAAATCTCTTCGTCAATTTCTGAGAAACTCCCCTTCTGAGCCAGCAACTGGTAGATAGCTAAAACACCAATCACCTCACCATCAACCATCAGTGGGATGACAGCCTTCACCTCAGTGGGGCTTAAACTCTTCAATTCACCTGGGCTGGCAATCCAGTTTTGCCCTTCATTAAGGGCTGTCATGATCCGAACGTCGCTAACTTCAACCTCAGTCATCTGCGGATCACCAGACTCGTTGATCCTCGGTTGAAGAAACTGTCCATTTTCGTCGCTTAACAACAGTGAAAATTGTTCAGCACCTACCAGATTCAGTAAAATCTCCTCAATGATGCGAATGATTTCATTAACTTCGAAAGTTGAATGTAGTTGGTAAGTCGTAATGTAGAGATTCGCCAGTAGATTATTTTCTGCTTCGATTTCAGCATAGCGATTAGAAAAATCAAGATTTTCCTGTTCGACAGAGCCTATCCGATTGAGGATTTCCTGTTTTTCAGACTCGACCCTCGCCAAACGATCCCTGAGCAACTGCAACTCAACTGCGGGCAACTCATCGCGGGTTTGCTGCTCAAGCTCAAGAACCCGAAAACGGAGTCTTTCATTCTCTTTGAGAAGTCCTTGGGTAAATTCTGCACCTTTTTTAAAAACTTGCAGAAACTCTTCAGCGCGGGAGTGTATACCACCAGAATCATTATTGTCCGTCAAAATACTCTCCAGGAACAGGCCCGACAAAAGAGATTAACAACCAGGTTGGGATCAACTACAAACAAAAACAAGCAATCCTAGCAGAAATGTCCAAAAAAAACTATATGAAGCTGTTATTACTGACAACAGCGTAAAACTTCATCACGCAGTCCAGCTAGGGGAATAATTTGGCTGACACAACCCGTAGCGACAGCCTCCTTTGGCATGCCGTAGACGACGCATGACTCTTCAGCTTCTGCGATGACCCGTCCACCAGAATCTCTGACAGCACGCACTCCCGCAGCTCCATCATTCCCCATGCCTGTCAGTATCAGACAGAGGAGTTCAGGCCCATAGGCAACAGCAGCAGATTCAAACAACACGTCAACAGATGGGGTATATATCTGTGACACTGGCGGCGTGACAATCTGAATCTTCACTTCGCCGGAAACCCTTCTCAAAGCCAAATTTCTCCCCCCCGGACAGACATAGACATGTCCCGGCAACATAATATCGCCACTAACCGCTTCGGTCACATTAAACACCGAATGATCATTGAGGCGGGCGGCGAAGCTTCGGGTAAAACCGGGAGGCATATGCTGAGCGACCGCGAAACTTAACTCTGGCGGACTAATGAACCTTGAAAAGAACTCGTGCAGAGCCGGTGGACCACCCGTAGAAGCTCCAATCACAATAGCCTGCGGACACCGTGATTTTGGAGCGGTCGAAAGAGGGTCAGACGAAACGCTTACGACCTCATCCCGGCGCATGGTTTGATGAAAACGAAACTGTTCGGGCCCACAGTTGGAAAAATCAAGAACTTTACGCTGCAAATCGGCTTGAATTGAGTAAAATTGGGAACTGATTGGTCGTGAAGGCTTGGCAACAAAATCGATAGCACCGAGCTCAAGGGCTTTAAAAACATCCCCTTCACTACTACGCGAGGAGATAACTAACACCGGAGTGGGACAACTCTGCATAACAAACCGCAACATTGTAAAACCACCCATTTTAGGCATTTCCAGATCGAGTGTGATCAAATCAGGCTTCAGCTCAATGACCTTCCGCAAGCCAATCTCACCATCAGAAGCATAACCGACAATATCTACACCGGGAATCTGTTCAAGCATCTTACCGAGCGACACTCTATTAAAGGCCGAATCGTCGACAACAAGCACCCTGATCTGACGAGCCATCAACCTCTCCTCTCTGCAGAACAAGCGCTGTCCGGCTTCTGATAAAGCATATCGTCGGTAAAGTGACGTAGCTTGAAATCTGAACTAATATTCATGAGCGATTCAGAATGACCGAGCAGCAAGTAGCCGCCGGGGGACAAACGATCATGCAATGTGCGAATGACCCGTTTCTTAGCATCGAGGTCAAAATAGATAATGACATTGCGACAGAAAATCGCATCCATCTGACCCAGCAAAGCAACACGATTCGTGTCAAAAAAATTAAGATGACTGATCGAAACTAAATTTTTTACTTGAGTTGAGATTTGCCACTTATGATCAAGCGGGGTGAAGTAGCGATACAAATACTTATCATCGGTGGCTCTGAAAGAATTCTGACCATACAACCCGTCCCGAGCAATTTTCAACACCCTCTGACTTATATCCGTACCTATAATCTCAATCGACCAGCCAGCCAACAAGGGATTTTCGAGTAACAACATTGCAAGAGTATAGGGCTCTTCACCACTAGAGCAACCGGCGCTCCAGATACGCAAGGAGTTATCGCCCGTCTTCTTCTTAGCCTCGACCAGCTCAGGGATAACGTCCTGAGTAAAGGCACGCAACTGGAAGTCCTCGCGAAAAAAATAGGTTTCATTGGTCGTCAAAAGATCTATAGCTGCGGCCAACTCCTGGTCTCGATTCTGCCCATAGCACAATTGATAATAATAATCACGAAAGCAATTCAACCGAAGTTCAGTGAGGCGCTTATTGAGGCGCTTCTCCAGTAGATACTTCGACTCTTCGGCAAAGAAGAGGCCACAGTACTGATAGATAAAATCTCGCAACAGACGAAAATCCTCCATTTCCAGAGGAATATCAGTACTAAAAATATACATCTACCGCCCCTGGCTATCTGGATGTGGCTGGCCAGTTATTGCAGTTTCAATAGCCTGCTGCACAAGGACATCAGTTTCAAAGGCCAATCTTTCTTCAAGCAAAAGAGCAATCTCAGGTTCACAAATTTGCCCAATAGACCTCACTGCATGCAGACGTACATCCCAATGGGGATGATTAAGCAAAGTCGCACCAAAAGGAATAATCCATCCCTTGCCAACAAATCGCGACAACTGGTTCATCGCAGCCTTGACAACTTCAACATCAGAATGTTCCAAGGCTTTTTCCAAAAATTTCTGGCATTTCTCTGCAGCGACGGCAACTAAACTCTCAAGAGCAGCGATTGCCACTAGACCAACAGGATCAGCGACCCCCTGTAACAACAAATCAAGAACAGTCTCCCCTGAAAAAAGCCCTAACGCGCGCATCACAGATGTGCGCACCCAAATGTCACTATCGACTGAAGCAAGTGCCAGAGCAGATAGGACATTATCTTGGGGACACTGACTGAGAGCACTGACCGCCAACCGTCTTACCTCCGCAGACTCATCGGTTAAAGCAAGGGTTAATCCGGAGATGACTGCTCCACTAAAATGACCATTCAGGGCACGAATCGCTTCGCAACGGACGCTAATAACCGAATCCTTAAATGCATTCAATAACTGCCCTTCGACCTCGGCTCCTTTAACCAGGCCTAATATGCGCACGACACGCATCCGTTTTTCGGGATCGGAATCCGAAAGTAAGGGTGGAATATTTACAAGGACAATATTTTTATGACGTTTGGCAAAATTAGCGATCGCCAGTGCTGCAGAGTCCTGCACATCAGGCTCTTCATCATCGAGCATTTGTTGTAAAAGCTCGACCTCTGTGTCCCCTCCCAGCACACCAAGCCCTCTTGCCGCAACATTCCTCAGCTGGGCGTCGCCAGAGTTGCTAGCCTCAATCGCTAAAGGAAGAGCCTGGGAATATCCCAATTCTCCACCAACAAAGACCAAGTGAAGAAGCTGCGATGGATCAGGAGCATCTAACGAGTTGATCAATCGGGCAAAAGGCTCTTCCCCCAGTTCAGAGAAGGTACTTATTGCCGTGGAGCGCAGTCCCTCTTCGGCAATACAGCTAAGAAGCAGGGAAAGATCGCGTGTTGCACCCACCACACCATAAAGTGCTAGGGCTGCTTCTTTGAGCTGAGATTTGTCGTCACTGAGGGTCTGTTCAAGGTAAGTTGCTATCTGATCAATATCGGTCGCAGCCAAGGCCTCTTTGATCGCGCAAATTTCTTTCGTTCGCAGTGCGTCAACGGCACAAAGTGCCGCTTCTCGCGCTTGACGCATTGGATCACTCAAGCCCTGGACAAGGGGAGGAATAACTTCAGGCCCTCCCACTTTTGCAAAGCAATCGAAAAGTGCCTTACGTAGAAAACGGTCTTCCAGAAACATGAAAAGACGTTTCGTTGGAATCGCCCCCCCTATCTGTGACAGGGATTGTAGGATTGTGAACTTAAGACCCGGATCAGGGTCTGACATCATCTCAAGAAGAGGATCGACCGCGGCAGAAATCTTTAGTTTCCCCAGGGTCTCCACGACCGCATACCGAACATTAATATCAGCATCGGTTAAAAAGTTAATAAGCTCTGTAGCACAGCGGGGATCCCCAATCTCACCTAAAATATCGATCACAAATTTGCGAACCTCAACATCAGGCTTTGACATTTCACCTTGCAATCCAGCTACGGCCTGAGCTCCTAGTCCGATCAATATTTCAATCGCAGAATTTCGCAACCCTGCATTTTCAGGATGATACAAACATCCGATCAAATCAGAAATATAAGTCACGGGTAAATCAAGTTGGCTGAATGTTTCAACCGCTGCCTTCCTGACTCGCCAATCAGGATCACCAAGGCTAATCACAAACAACTCCATGGAAGGGTCAGACAGGGTACTCAGCTGATTAGTCGCAGCGATCCGTACTTCACAATCGGCAGACTCAAGCTGACACCGAAGCCATTGCGCCTTTTTATTCATGCGCATCCTCATCTCCAGCATGCATTTCTTTTTTGCGTGCTTCAGCAAATTGCATAAGCGCTGAAAGTAGAAAGTCCTGCTTATCAAGCTCAGCCTGAGGAATCCGGCAAGACAGCATTCGGCGGCCCTCGTTTAGCTGTTCAATCAGGCGAACAGACAGGTCTGAATGTTCTATCCCCAAGTCAATCTGTTCCTGATGATAAAGGGCAATATCCGCAATCAACAAGCGAGCAAGTTCTTCCGCCTGCTGGTTGATTCCAGCTTTAGTTGAAAGAGGGCGTTCATCGCCCTGATCCTTCATTGAGGGCAAAGGACTACTCTTCAATGCCAAGTCAGGCACCAACTCATGCAATAACGGGATCAAACGGTCTGGAAGATGATGAAGCTCGAGATAGCCATTTGCACCATAGAGTGAGGATGGTTTACGTTTGTATGCCGTACGATTATAGACCGAGGGGAGCAAAATGATCTTAATCAGCTGACCGCTCTGCTGAATTTCATCGATTAACTGAAAAGGGAAAGCCCCAGGAAGGGCAACATCAAGAAGCAAGGCAGAGAACGACTGGCGGGCGAGCAGTTGCCTGGCCATGCCCGCATCAGTGCAAGTCATGATTTCATCCACATCTTTTCGGCAAATATCCAGAATAGATTGACATACTCCAGATTCGCCATGCGCAACCAGGATTTTTGTTGCGAGTGGCACAGCGCAAGGGAAGGCCTTGCCGCAGTTACGGCAGGACAGTGACAGGGATTTTCCAGCATATTTTGCCGTTTCAATACGCAGTTTTTTTTGGCACTGGGGGCAAGTTACAATCATTGATACTCAATCTTTCGTAGCACCTTCAAGCGCCTGCTGCTGAATATGTCGGGCGTCGATAGGTTGATCACTGGAGAGGATTTTTCTTAAGTTTAACAATAACAATATATTCCCCTTATACCTGCATACTCCGGGGAAAAACTCACTATCTGAACCTGCCATATAATAAGGCGCGGGCTGTATGTCGCTACGGGAAAATGTCGCTATTTCGGTAACTTCATCAACGACCAAACCAATAATTCGGCCATCAACGGCACATATTGCAATACGCTCACGTGGTTCAGGCTGTACGGGGGCACCGAAACGACGGCGTAAATCGACTACCGGAATGACCGATTTACGTAAGGTAACAACCCCATCGACATAGGCTGGTGCACGCGGGACCTGAACAATTGGTAACGGACGGATAATTTCACGAATACCCATGATATCAAGAGCGTAAAAAGCTGACCCTACACGTAGACAGGCCAGCTTAATCTCATCAACAGATGCCCCCTCATGTCCCGGTGGCAATGAAACCATGGTCAACGATTCTTACCAACAAGTTGCTCAATAATGTCGATGACCATAGCGGATTTAAAGGGCTTGGTAATATAATGATCAGCTCCAACCTCTTCACCGCGCGCCAGGTCTTCGGGAGTTTTCTTGGCGGTCAAAAGCACAACTGGTATATTCTTGGTCGCCGGGTCACTCCTTAAACGTTCGCAGACTTCAAAACCATCCATTTTAGGCAACATGACATCAAGAAGAATGAGATCCGGAATTTCTTCATTCACTGCCTCTAAAGCAGCCAATCCCGTAGTCACACCCTGGACAAGATACCCTTTGGTTGTCAGAAGAATACTCTCTAGTTTCAGCAAACTCTCTTCATCTTCGACAATCAATATTTTTTTTTGCATTTTGTAACGCCCTCCATGCTCTATCGTCAACAACATCGTTGTCGATACTTTTTATAGAATCAACATCTTAAGAAAGATCAGGTCGTAACTCTCTCTTCAATTTCTATGAGCTTATCCGGTCGCAACTGAACGAGCATTCGTCCCTGGACACGTCCAATGCCCTGGATAAATGCGATTGTCGGGCTATCGCCTGCCAGATAAGGCTTCTCTATTTCATCCACCGGCAGACGCACAACCTGTGAAATCCTGTCGACTAACAACCCAACACGTTGATCGTTCCCATCACAAACAACAATACGCTGCAAATCAACATCACAACGGTCCTCATGCTCAAGCCCGAGTCGGAGCTTCAGATCAACGACCGGGATCACCTCACCACGCAATGAAATTATGCCACAAACATAAGCAGGAACTTGCGGTAGCTCGGTCAAAGCTCGAGGCTTTATCAGTTCTGAAACGACCTCTATATCGAGCGCATATTCTTCCTGCCCAAGATAAAAACTTATCCACTGGACGATTTCAGCTTCATCATCTACACCAGAGTCCGTTAGCCCCTGCGAATATTCTTCTTCTGTTACAAACTGTTCAGTACCAATTTCACTCCAAAATAGATCTTCATCAGGCAGAGGTCTGGTGAAAGTCGGGGACACTTCAGCGACAACCAAGATGTCAGAGAAGGATGTAGGCCCAGCTACGTCGGCATGTTGCGTACGGGCTTTCTTCCTGATATCTGCCAGATCCATCATATCAACCTGAAGTACGACTCATTAGGGTAAGAAGCTTGCCAACCTTGGAACTATAGCAGAAGAACTTACTAATAAAATAAAAAAACGCTCAAATCCCTGTCAATTCAGCAACCACTTCAGCAACTATAGTCGAATCAACATATCGCTGCTCTCGGCCAAAGGCCTCAAGTAACGCCAACGAGGCGGCCTGATTGATCCGACGAGGTACGCCATTGGAAAATTTGTGTAGCTCGGCTATCGCATCATCCCGGAATATATCCTCGTGTCCTCCAGCACAGTGAATTCTGTGCCTTAGATAAGCGACAGTCTCAACCAGGTTTAGTGGGCCAACATCAAACTGCAGTCCAATCCGTTGCCGCAATGGCTCATAAACAGGATGAGCCAAGCGGTGTCTGAGTTCAGGCTGACCAAGAAAAATAACCGACAACAGATTGCCGTCATCAAGTTGAAAATTGGTCAAAAGTCGAATCTCTTCGAAGGTATCGCGATGCGGGATAAGGTGCGCTTCATCGATTATCAAAACCGGAACACACCCCTTCCGATAAAGGTCATAGAGAATTTGTTCAACCTGCTCAAGCAAACCAAGGCGATCTGAAGCTGGCGAAATGACGCCAAACTTTGACGCCACACTGTACAGGAATTCGAGTGGAGATAGACGAGGATTTGTCAGAAGTGCAACCTTCGCGGTCTCTCCCAGTTCATCGATCAAAGCCCTGGACAGAGTTGTCTTTCCGCAACCAATATCGCCCGTGAGCAAAATCATTTCTCGCTCTTCAACGGCGTGTAACAGCCGAGCGAGAGCTTCTCGGTGGCTCGCTGACTGATAGAGATAGAACGGGTCAGGTGTCTTGCTGAATGGACGCGCCTTGAATTTGAAAAATTCTTTATACATGCAGGTTGGTGTCCCCCCGCAGTGAGTCGGCTATCAGACTACTAACATCAAGGACCAAAACCGTTTTCTGGTTTCCAAGATCCGCTGCCCCAGCTACCCCCTT
>Ga0316202_10002479_pt1 | contig 12092 bp, 11 predicted proteins | sample 3monrhotite_MG_FD_204934 | JGI IMG/M metagenome (GOLD analysis project Ga0316202, IMG submission 204934) | Microbial mat bacterial communities from mineral coupon in-situ incubated in ocean water Damariscotta River, Maine, United States -... | ecosystem: Environmental > Aquatic > Marine >... | reverse complement strand
GATTAAGTGATGACACCCAAGAATTATTTAAACGCTGTGGACTAAAGCTCAACTTAACTGATCGCCGTCTACTCGCGCATGTAAGTAATATGCCAATTGATATTATGCGTGTTCGTAGTAGTGATATTCCGGGTCTTGTAATGGACGGTGTATGTGACTTAGGTATTGTAGGTGACAATACTTTAGAAGAAACAGCGCTTGAGCGTGAACTTATTGGTAGTAAATCAGCATATGTGCGTACTACATCACTTAATTTTGGCGGTTGTAGGCTTTCACTTGCAATGCCAGAAGAATTTAACTATCACGGTGTAAAAAGTATCGATGGCTTACGCTTTGCCACCACATATCCCCAATTATTAAATCGATACGCTAAAGCCAATAACATTAAGGTTGATTTTTGCCTTTTAAAAGGCTCGGTTGAAGTAGCCCCTCGTGTTGGTTTAGCTGACGGTATTTGCGATTTGGTATCAACAGGTTCAACACTTGAAGCAAATGGCTTAAAAGAAGTCGAAGTGATATTTAAATCAAAAGCTTCGTTAATTCAAACAGCCACACCATTATCAAACGAAAAACAAACAATTTTAGAAACATTATTACCGCGAATTCAAGGAGTGATGAAAGCAAAAGAAAGCAAGTACATAATGCTACACGCACCAAAAGATAAAATTGCACAAGTAAGTGCGTTAATGCCTGGTAAAGAAACACCTACAATTTTGCCGCTGGCAGGTCGTGAGGATTTAGTCGCGGTGCATGTAGTTGCAACCGAAACATTTTTTTGGGAAACCATGGAAAACTTAAAAGCGCTTGGTTGTAATTCGATATTGGTGATGCCAATTGAAAAAATGATGGGCTAAATTTTTAATCTCTTTGTTAATTGGCTCAATTGCAGCATCGAAAGTACTCATTGATAGGCATCAATTCCGTGCTTTCTCTTTGCTCTAGAGCCAATTAACTTCGAGCTTAACAAATTAATACTTTTATGATTAGAGTCTCAATTATTTAGCAACGCTGAGACTAAAGAATTTGAAATTCACGTCATCCTGACGAAGGTCCGGATCTTTACTTACAAACTGACGAGAAATTAGAGAACAACATGAACGAGCAAACGATCAACTGGTCATCTATTTCAGCACAAGAACAAAAAAATGCTCTGGCCCGTCCTGCTATTGCTGATAATGCATTATTATCAACGCAAGTTAGTAATATTTTAGCGCAGGTAAAATCTAGAGGTGATCAAGCTTTACTTGAGTTTACCGAAAAATTTGACGGCGTAGCCCTTTCAACATTTAAAGTAACTGCAGAGCAAATACAAATCGCAAAGAAGGCATTATCAAGCAAGCGCTTAAAAGCCATTGAAACCGCTTATCACCAAATCAAACGTTTTCATCAAGCACAAACGCCACAAGACATTGAAGTTGAAACTACACCCGGCGTACGCTGTATTTTAAAAACAGAGGCAATCGAAAGTGTTGGTTTATATATTCCAGCAGGCAGTGCCCCTTTACCATCCACAGTGTTAATGTTAGGTGTTCCCGCGCAAATAGTAAATTGTCCACGAACCGTTTTAGTCTGTCCTCCTGATAAAAATGGTCAGTTGGCTAATGAAATTTTAGTCGCTGCCGATCTTTGCAATATAACTGAAATTTATACTGTCGGTGGTGCGCAAGCCATTGCTGCGCTTGCTTTTGGCACTCGCTCAATAAAAGCAGTGAATAAAGTTTTTGGCCCTGGAAATCGCTACGTTACTGAAGCAAAAAAACAATTATCTCAACACGTTGCAGGCTTTGCTATTGACATGCCTGCTGGCCCTTCAGAACTATTAGTGATTGGTGACAATACCAGTAACTCCGCTTTTATTGCTGCTGATTTATTATCACAAGCAGAGCATGGAGCTGATAGCCAAGTTATTTTATTAACCGATAACAAAGACTTACTTGCAGAGGTTGCCACTAAATTAACTCAGCAAGTTACTCTACTTTCACGACAAAAAATTGCCAAGCAAGCTTTAGCTCATTGCCGACTAATTCTAGTAAAAAATATAACTCAAGCAATTGAAATATCGAATGAATATGCACCTGAACATTTAATTATTCAAACTAGTAACCCACACGAACTATTACCTAAGCTACGAAATGCAGGTTCTATTTTTGTTGGTAAATACACGCCTGAATCCGCAGGTGATTACGCCAGTGGTACCAACCATGTTTTACCCACTTATGGTTATTCAAAAGTAATTAGTAGCTTGTCGTTAGCCGATTTTTCTCGCCGCTATACCGTGCAAGAGTTAACACGCGACGGCTTAAAAAGCTTATCTGAATGTATTATTGAATTAACCGATGCAGAAGGGCTTGATGCGCACCAACGGGCTGTAACTATTCGTTTAGAAAAGGAAGTAACGTTATGACAGTTGCTAAAAAGCTTGTTCGTAAAGAAGTGCTTGAAATGATCCCTTATCAATCAGCACGTCGATTATTCTCAAAAGCTAACAATGAATTAGACAACGCACAGCAAAAAATTTGGTTAAATGCCAATGAAGCTTCTGGTCCTGGTATATATCAATTAACCAGTGACTCTATTAATCGCTACCCTGACTTTCAACCAGATAACTTATTAACCGCTTACAGTAATTATTGTGATTTACCCAAAGAAAATATTTTGGCTACTCGTGGTGCTGATGAAGGCATTGAACTAATTATTCGCACTTTTTGCCGAGCCTATCAAGACAATATACTTATTTGTCCTCCAACGTATGGCATGTACGCAATTAGCGCTGAAAATCATGGTGCAGGCGTTATTGAGGTTCCATTAATTAGCGATAACAATAGTAATAAAATATTAGATATTAACGGCTTAAAAGCAGAAACAGGTAAAACCAGCGTAGTATTTTTATGCACGCCAGGTAATCCTGTTGGCAATATTTTACCTCATCAACAACTAATTGAAGCACTCACTTTATTTAAAGACAGCGCGATGGTCGTTATTGATGAAGCTTACGTTGAATTTTGCCCTGACACCTCAATGGCAAACTTAATCAATGAGTATCCAAATTTAATCGTCTTAAGAACACTTTCAAAAGCCTTTGCTTTAGCTGGTTTACGTTGCGGTTTCACCTTAGCCAATAGCGAAATAATCACCTTGTTAAGTAAAGTTATTGCGCCCTATCCTATTTCAGCACCTGTTGCCGAAATTGCTAGCCAAGCCTTGCAAAGTGATGGTCTTGAACAAATGAGCATTCGCGTACAAGAAACATTAATACTGCGTAAAACATTAAGCCAGTGGCTTTTCGAACAAAGTTGGTGTGAGCAAGTTTTTAATTCTGACGCTAATTTTGTTTTATTTAAAAGTCCGTTCAAGAATGAAGTATTTAATTGTTTAAAAGCACAAGGTATTTTAATTCGCGATCAATCAAAGCAACTACAGTTAAAAAACTGTTTACGAATAAGCATTGGTAGTAAACGCGAGCTTGAATTATTTAAACACGTGCTTAATGAACAAAAATCAACCTTTATAGAGAACAGCTAATGTCAGCACAAAATATATTATTTATTGACCGCGATGGTACGTTAATTGAAGAACCTATTAGCGATAAACAAGTGGATAGTTTAGAAAAATTAGTATTTGAGCCTATGGTAATCCCTGCCCTGTTAAAGCTCCAATCCAAAGGATTTCGTTTAGTGATGGTGTCAAACCAAGACGGTTTAGGTACCAGCAGCTATCCGCAAGCTGATTTTGATTTACCTCATAATAAAATGATGGAACTATTTAGTTCACAAGGGGTAGTATTTGATGACGTATTGCTTTGCCCCCACTTTAGCGAGCAAAACTGTAGTTGTCGTAAACCCAAATTAGGCTTAGTAAAAAACTACTTGCAACAAGGTAAAATCAACTTTGCTAACTCATACGTTATTGGTGATCGCGAAACAGACATACAACTTGCTGAAAATATGGCAATTACAGGAATAAAGTACAATCGTGACAACCTAAACTGGCAACAAGTAAGTGAAATTATTTTAGCTAAACTAGCACAACCTCGTGTTGCCTCCATTACTCGTACGACAAAAGAAACCGATATTACCGTTAGCGTAAATTTAGACAAAACAGGTAATAACAACATAAACACAGGCTTAGGGTTTTTTGATCACATGCTAGATCAAATTGCGACTCATGGCGGCTTTAGCTTGCAATGTCGTGTTGATGGAGACTATCACATTGATGAACATCACAGTGTTGAAGATACCGCTCTTGCTTTAGGCCAAGCGCTCAAACAAGCGTTGGGAGATAAACGCGGCATTGGTCGATTTGGTTTTGTGCTGCCAATGGACGAATGTAAGGCTGAATGTGCGATAGACTTGTCTGGTCGTCCTTGGCTTGAGTTCGATGCAAAATTTACCAGTGATAATGTGGGCAGCATGTCTACGCAAATGATCTCGCATTTCTTCCGCTCATTAGCTGATGCTATGTTAATTACCTTACATTTATCAACTAGCAAGGGTAATTGTCATCACCAAGTAGAAAGCTTGTTTAAAGTTTTTGGTCGTGCGTTAGGGCAAGCAATTAAAGTTGACGGTGATGAATTACCTAGCTCGAAAGGCACTTTGTGATGACTAAAACCAACAGCAATGTAATTGTAAATACGGGATGCGCTAACATTTCATCAGTTAAATTTGCGATTGAACGCTTAGATTTTGAAGTAACAATTACCGATGATATTGAGTTAATAAAAGCGGCTGATAAAATTATTTTACCCGGTGTAGGTAGTGCTAAGCACGCAATGAAAAATATCATAAGCAAAGGGTTAGTTTCAACCTTACAAAACCTAACTCAACCCGTATTAGGATTTTGTTTAGGTATGCAATTGATGACACGCAGTTCAACCGAAACTAATGAAAACGATACCATCGATTGTTTAGGTTTAATTCCAACGCTTGTTGAACCATTAAAAGCAGAAGGTTTACGTTTACCGCACATGGGCTGGAACACCTTAACTACGGTAAGCGAACATCCAGTATTTAAAGGTATTAACATTGGCGATTATTTTTATTTTGTCCATAGCTTTGCCGCTCCTGTGAGTGAATACACCATTGCTAGCTGTGAATATGGTAATGCCTTTTCAGCAGCCGTAGCCAAAGACAATTTTATCGGCTGCCAATTCCATCCTGAACGTTCAGGAAAATTGGGCAGTAAAATTATCGAAAACTTTTTAAATTTATAGATTTCATTTCCCACTTCAAATGGAAGATATTTGAAGCGAGTACAATGAAAAAGAACGGAGTTTATGACCATAAATGAGTACCTTTGAAGCAGCTTATTCTTATAAGAAAAGCACAAAAAATAGCGACATTAGGAGTGAGAAAGCATGATGATCCCCGCAATAGACTTAATTGGTGGTGAAGTGGTTCGATTATTTCAAGGTGACTACCAGCAAAAAACCAATTATCAAACCACACCTAAAGATCGCCAATACGCCTATGCAGAAGCTGGTGCAAAGGTAATGCACTTTGTTGATTTAGACGGCGCAAAAGACAGTAATAAACGCCAATTATCTGCTTTAAAAACTTTGATGCCTCATCCAACGATGACCATTCAAGTTGGCGGCGGCATTCGCAGTGAAGACGATGTAAAACAACTACTAACACTCGGTGCTGATCGCGTTGTTATTGGTTCACTTGCCATTAAACAACCTGCGCTAGTGCTTGAGTGGTTAAAAATTTATGGCGGTGACAAAATTGTTCTCGCACTTGATATAAAAATAGATCACCAAGGTAATAAAACGCTACCTACACACGGTTGGATAAACGATAGTGGTGTTAACCTCGAAGACTTATTAGACGCTTACATAGAAGCAGGCATAAAACATATTTTATGTACCGACATATCTAAAGACGGTACCTTAAGCGGTTCAAACGTTGATTTATATCGTGAACTTTGTGAAAAATATCCCAGCATTGATTGGCAAGCCTCAGGTGGTATTGGCAGCTTAGAGGATATTAAAGCGCTTATACCTACAGGGGTTAGTGGCGTTATTTTAGGCCGTTCTTTACTTGAAGGAAAATTCACCTTAGAGGAGGCTATTGCATGCTGGCCAAACGTATAATTCCTTGTTTAGATGTTCGCAACGGTAAAGTAGTTAAAGGTGTTCAATTTCGTAACCATGAAATTATTGGCGATATCGTACCACTTGCCCAAAAATATGCCGAGGCAGGCGCCGATGAATTAGTTTTTTATGATATCACTGCAAGTTCAGATGAACGCGTCGTAGATAAAAGTTGGGTTAGTCGTATATCTGAAGTCATTGATATTCCATTTTGTGTCGCTGGCGGCATTAAAAGCGAAAACGATGCCAAAGAAATATTAATGATGGGCGCAGATAAAATTAGTATTAACTCGCCTGCTTTACGTGATCCTAGTTTGATCTCTCATTTAGCCGATGTTTTTGGCCAACAATGTATCGTAGTGGGCATAGACAGTTTTTATAATAAGGAAACCAACACTTATCAAGTATATCAATTTACCGGTGATGAAACCCGTACACAAAAAACTACTTGGACAACCTTTGATTGGATCACTGAAGTACAACAACGAGGCGCAGGCGAAATTGTTTTAAATTGCATGAACCAAGACGGCGTGCGCCAAGGTTATGACATTGAACAGTTAGTACAGGCGCGTAATGCGTGCAAAGTGCCATTAATTGCATCAGGTGGTGCAGGTACTATTGAGCATTTTAGTAAGGTATTTAAACAAGCCGATGTTGATGGTGCACTGGCGGCATCCGTTTTTCATAAAAGCATTATTGATATATGCGAGTTAAAACAAGAACTAAAGCAAAATAACATTGAGGTAAGACCATGTTAGTAACACAAGAAAATATCGCACAACTGGCTTGGGATAAAATGAACAATTTGATCCCTGCGATTATTCAACACCACAAAACAGGTGCGGTATTAATGCAAGGTTATATGAACCAAGCTTCACTTGAGCAAACCTTGAACACGGGCAAAGCAACTTTTTTTAGCCGGTCCAAACAAGCTTTATGGGTAAAGGGCGAAACCTCGGGTAATTTTTTAAACGTAAAGCAAATAGTAACCGATTGCGATCAAGACAGCCTACTGATTGCCTGTAATCCAATTGGACCTAGCTGTCATTTAGGCACAGAATCATGTTTTGTTGAACAAAATTTAACCCAACAGAATTTTTTGAGCCAACTTGAAGAAGTGATCATCAGCCGCAAAAATGAATCACCCGAAAACAGCTACACCGCGCATTTGTTTTCACGTGGTACAACAAAAATGGCACAAAAAGTCGGTGAAGAAGGCGTTGAAGTCGCACTTGCTGCGGTTGCCGAAACAAAAGAAGACTTACTCGGTGAATGTGCTGATTTGTTTTATCACACCCTTGTTCTACTTCGCGATCAAAATATTGATTTAAATGAAGTAATGGCTGTATTACAACAACGCCATAATAAGTGATATTACTAACATAATTCATATATACATCCGTTTCTCTAAATTCTGAATTTTCAGATGGGAGCGGATATATAAAAAGTTTCCTGTTCGTATTAAAAACAAATTTCTCATTGCATATTTAATTAGAAAGGCTAAAATATGCGCCCTAAGTAATAAGATTAATTAATCGCTAAGGAATAGCAATGTTTAAATATTGGGCAATCAAAAAATATGGATATAACCTCCACTGTAAACTAATTAAACGCTACGGGGTTCAACATTACTTCACAATTCACCAAGTACGCGCGACTGTTTATCAATGTAATTTCAATCCTAAATATTTACCTTTAGCCTATTTGATTTACTTGTCACCCGAAAACTTATCTACCATAATGGCAATTGAATTTCCTGAAATTTCAATTTCGTCATACCGACAGGAAATGTTAGCCTATTTTGGTGATAATAAATCATCAAATTTAGTCCATATACTTAATCAGGTCTAAAAATGTCTCAAAAAAAAGGTTGTTGGTACAACAAGTCTTTTAACACACTAACCACTAATGAATTATATGATATTTTAAAACTCAGAGTTGATATCTTTGTGGTTGAACAAACGTGTTATTATCCTGAATTAGATGATCATGATCGCCATAGTGATACTCGCCATGTCTATTGTTACCACGCGGGTATAATTCAAGGTTATTTACGCATTTTACCTAAAGGCTTAACCTATAATGATTATATTAGTATTGGTCGAGTTGCTATTGCTCAAGACGCCAGGGGCGTCGGTTTAGGTCATCAATTAATTGAGCAAGGAATTCGTATTTGCCAACAACTTTATGCTGGGCAACCGATTAAAATATCAGCGCAACAGCATTTAGAGAATTTTTATCAACAGCATGATTTTGAAACCGTATCAGCCATGTATTTGGAAGATAATATTCCGCACATTTCCATGTTGCGTCCAGTAAAAGACGGCTAAGACTATATATGGTATAATTACCTAACGAATAAAAGCCAAAATATTTAACACAGCCAAAATACATAAAACAGCAAAGGTAGATAACATACCGATCTGACGAGGTAATGAAGATCCCATCGTTTTGCTTAATCCCATTGCATGTAAAACTCGCCCCGTAACTAAAAGAATACCCGCGATATGTAAATACAGGTCATCACCACCATTTAATTCATAGCTTGCTAATAAAATTAATGCTAATGGCATATACTCAGTTAAATTACCATGAATACGAATAGCTTTAATTAAAGGTTTTTCACCGCCATCACCAAGGCCAACCTTAAATTTAAAACGTAATTTAATAATGTGAAAAGCTAATGCCACTAAAAATAAAGCTAAAATGCTGGCATATAAGCCTGTTATGGTGAGATGAGTTAACATAAATTGTTCTTCTTATTTCAAATACTTGTATTAACCACTTTACCTTATCGGATGAATATCAGCAAAACATCGTCAAGACCAATTTAAATGGATGTACGATAACTAATCAGTTAAAGTATAAAAGCACTATAGAATAAGGTTTATGGAGTTTGGTTAATGCAAATCGGTAAAAATACAAAAATACTTATTGTTGATGATGTTACAGAAAATATTCAAGTAGCCATGAATATTTTGCAAGAAGAAAATTATACCTTTTCTTTTGCCTGTGATGGTGAAGAAGCATTAGCTTTAATTAAACAAGAACATTTCGACCTTATTTTACTCGATATAATGATGCCAAAACTCAACGGCTATGATGTTTGTAAACAGGTAAAATTAATTCCAGAAACTAAAGATATACCGGTAATTTTTTTAACCGCTAAAAATGATATAGATGCCATAGCGAAAGGTTTTGATGTTGGCGGAATAGACTACATTGTAAAACCATTTCATGCGTGTGAATTACTAGCTAGGATCAAAACCCATTTAGAATTATCATATTCAAGAAAGTTGCTCGAACAAAAAAATTCAGACTTATCTTTAAAAACTGAGCTACAAGGAGAAAGGCTTCTTAAAGAAGTCGAAGAGAATCAACGGGAAATGATTTATGTACTCACGGAGGTTATGGAATCTACATCAGATGAAACAGGTAAACACATAAAGCGTGTAGCTGAAATTTCAAAATTATTAGCGCATTACACTAGTTACTTATCAGACGACGATGAAAATATCATATTTCATGCGGCTCCAATGCATGATATTGGCAAAATATCTATTCCCAAAGAAATACTTCACAAGCCGGGGAAACTTACTCCTGAAGAGTTCGAAATAATGAAAACTCATGCAGAAAAAGGTCGAAATTTCCTTAAAAACTCTAAACGAAAGCTACTAAATGCCGCGGCAATTATTGCATATGAGCATCATGAAAAATGGGATGGCACAGGTTATCCACGAGGTTTAAAAGGAAGCGACATTCATATTTATGGGCGGATCATTGCATTAGCTGATGTCTTTGATGCTTTAACGCATAAAAGACAATATAAAAATGCATGGGGAATTAATGAGGCCGTTGACTACATAAAATCACTTAGCAGTGTTCAATTTGATCCTGAATTAGTAGCTATTTTCATAGAACATTTACCTGAATTCATTGCCATAATAGAAGAATAAATGTTTAATTTTTCATACAAAACAGTTATTTACTTAATAGCCTATTTTATATGCCAACTAAGTTTTGCTCAGACAATAAACAGCGTTAAAGTCTCCTTGTCTTCTTCAGAAAAAGCTTGGTTAGTAAAACATAAAAGTATTCGAGTAGCGGGAGTAAACGACTGGGCTCCTCTTGATTTTGTCGATAATAATGGCAAATACACTGGATATTCTTTCGATTATTTAAATTTAATTAGCCGTAATACCGGTATTATATTTGAGTACAATACAAGCTCATGGACAAAAGCTTATAATAGCGTAATAAACAAAAACAGTGATCTATTACCTGCTTTATATCAAACAGAAAAACGTAATAAACTATTATTATTTAGCCATGAATATTATCGTTCTCTAGATTATTTTTTTACGCGTAATGATGTTCAATTTGATCTTATAGATCCATTTAAAAACAAAAAATTAGCATTAGTAAAAGACTATGCTTTCGAAGCTTTAATAAGAAAAAACCACCCCACTTTACACATAATACTAACTGAATCATTAGCTGAAGCAGTAACTTTAGTACTTGAACATAAAGCTGACTTAATTTTTGACTCGTACACTACTATTCAAAAATTACTAATAGATAAAGCTATTGTTAATTTTATCCCATACAAAACACTTAAAGATTCGCAAGCTTTTCCTCTAAAAATGGCAACCACTAAAGATAATCCAGAGTTAATATCAATAATTAACAAAGGCATGGCTGCAATTACAAGACAAGAAAGAGAATCTTTATTAGATAAATGGAACATTTCAACCGAGCTGATTTCATCACAACAATCACCAAAGAAACTAACGTTTAATACGCTACAACAAAACTGGATAAACCGACATCCTGTGATAAAAGTAGCAACCGATGTATCTTGGTTCCCTTTTGACTTTACAAACAAGCAAGGTGATCATATTGGTTTGTCACATGATATTTTAGAATATGTATCCAAAAAGACAGGTGTTAAATTTGAATACGTTTCAGATATTTGGCGTAACTCACTAAACAACGTTGAAAAAAATAAACGCCATTTGTTACCTGCAATATATAAAACTCCCACAAGAAGCAAACAATTAGTTTTCTCTGATCCCTATTACCAACCTCTAAGTTATTTTTTCACGCGTAGCACCTCAAAATTAACCGCTGATAGTGATATCAAGAATACAAGTATTGCATTAGTAAAAGGTAATGCTGCGGCACAAGAAGTACAAAAACAATACCCTAAAATGCGCATCACATACACGGAATCTATCGCTCAAGCGATCCGTTTATTATCACAAGGAAAAGTCGATCTTGTTGCTGATGCTTATTCTGTAATCAATTATTATGCTCTTCAAAATGCAAAAACAAATATCAGAAAGCTTAAACCTGTTGTAGGTGTTTCTTTAAATGGTATTAGAATTGCTGTTAATAAAAAATACAGCGATTTCATTCCAATTATCAATATAGTCTTAGATTCAATGAGTGAATTCACTAAAGAACAGCTATATCGTAAATGGTCAATTAACCCCCAGTTAGTAGATAAAAACCAATTAGCACTAACTACAAATGAACGAAATTGGCTTGATGAGCATCCAAACATTAAAGTAGCTGTTGACCCGAATTGGATGCCCTATGAATCAATTAATGCTAATGGTGATCATATTGGCATTATTCCTGAAATTATAAATATTATAAGTAAACAACTCAATGTTACCTTTGATATTATCAAAACGAAAACTTGGGATGAAAGTACAAAAGTTTTCAACAATAAGCAAGTCAGTGTAATTTCAGCTTCAATTGAGTTTAACCATCTACACGAAGCAAAGTTTACGAATGAATATTTATCAAGTCCTTTTGCTATTGTAATGCGGGATGAAAACCAATACGTTGAGAGTCTGTCAGATGTTCTAGGGAAAAAAATAAGCCTTATTGAGGGCTTCAATAGTACAGAAAAAATTGTTAAAAAATACCCCAAACAAAAATTTACAATAGTTGAAACAATATCCCAAGGATTAGATGATTTATATACTGG